>Ga0214917_10000735_pt1 | contig 42841 bp, 68 predicted proteins | sample LL_1208_BB_MetaG_FD_177983 | JGI IMG/M metagenome (GOLD analysis project Ga0214917, IMG submission 177983) | Freshwater microbial communities from Lake Lanier, Atlanta, Georgia, United States - LL_1208_BB | ecosystem: Environmental > Aquatic > Freshwater > Lake | place: USA: Georgia | collected... | reverse complement strand
ACGGTATAGGTCGTCTTATTGCGCCAATCTTTGGTAAAACCTATGTCTCTATGCCTGGAGACAAAAGGCATATCTTTAAGATTAACAACCGTATGGTAGAGCACGGTTGTATCCGTTCTAAGCGCCATTTGATTAATGGCGTCTGTCCATCTAGCACTAAAGGAACTACATGACCACCACCCACTATCAGATTACCTGGGGTACCCACCCAGCTGATTACGCACCCCGTTGTTATTACTTCGTATATGACAACATTCCTCAATATGAGCAAGTCACTTGTGTTGCGTGCCTTCACCAGATTATTGGTGATTTGACACGCGACTTAGACCACGAAGCTCAAGTCACACAGGACTGGAAATCAGTTGCTACCTCTCAGTACAAGCATTCTCACCCAAGAGATGTCTTTTCTGATTGTCCAGCCTGTTATGAAGAAATGGAAGAAACTGACAATTCACCAAAGGAGTGATTGTGGAAACTGTAAACCCATCAACCGTATACCAAGCCATAGCTCAGCACCTTGGTTCAGTTCGAAACAAACTCGACAAAGAGTTTGAAGAAATCTGTCCACTCATAGACGACGAGTCCTACGACTCAGGCGTTCGTAAGTGGGCTCAAAGACACTACGACCAGAATGTGTACGCCTCAGACATCCTGAACAGCATTGTTCAAGATGTGGCGCAGATTCTCAGTCTGGCTTATCCGCTTCACTTTGAAGCAGATAAGTTTCTGGAAGTCGCAGAAGACCGAGTCATAGTTGAGCCCAAACTATGATTTCGTTCATTGTCGCCATACTCATTACAGGCATCGTTGTCAACGTGGCACTTGATTACTTCAAGGGTCGCTTGTTTGATGACGATAATAACCTGCTTTAACACAATCGCTTACCAAGGATCACTATCATGACACAACTACCAACAACCTATGAAGAGTTTCTTGCTCTTCCATGGGATGATAAAGCCCGTATGAATATGTTCTGTGTTCAATATGGTATTGAAATCGCAAATCAACCCTGTGTTGGTGACGATGAACCGTATGTTGATGACAACGGTAACGTGCTCTAGCACAATCACTTATTATGATGGAAATCCCTTCCACATATGAAGAATATCTGGCTCTTCCGAGCAAGATACGCAATCAACTCAGACAATTCTCGATACAAGAAGACATAGCGGTTATCGCTGCGTCTGCTTTGACCGACGATGAGTTCGATGCGCTCAACTCGGAAGAGTCAGATTAGCCCACTTCTATAATTTTACAAAATCTTATCCTCATACCAAACAAACAATTGGAGTCATTATGCACGTAACACGAATCATTCCCGAATCATTTAAGGCTGAAGGAGCCAAAATCATCAACAACCAGGCAGTCGAAATCTGGCTAGGTGATGTTGAAGTTAATGGCACACTTCACAGCAAAGCAGCCCTTAGGGCACATGTGCTTTTCGAAGACACTGGTACAGAATACCATCAGGTATTCAAAGGTTATGACATGTTGTCCAACGCCTCTCAGTGGCTAGACAAGCATGTCACCAGCCAATGGGACGCCCTATGGTGGAACATGTGGCTGTCCAAAGTCTACGAGGAAGCCTGTCTTTAAATAGATTTATCTCTATACCAAATCACATCAGAGATAGACGTAGCGACGCTAAAGCTATGTTAATAAATGACCATGGTATTGTTGGTCGAAGGCCAGGAACCCTTAAGCAAGGAGAAGCAAAGATGTGAACTGGGTGAACCCACACCCAAGGGATGTCGGAGTGTCAGTGACTATAGTAGGCTTATAAATCCTATTATAGTTCACTGGCACATGGGCGTTATTCTGATATACTTATCATAATCACTACTATAGGAGATACAATATATGACATTAACATTACTTGTAATCGCCGCAATTCTAAACTTTATAGCAGCTTTATATTTCGTGTACCGCAAAGCCTTTAATAGAGGCTTTAAAAGTGGTACCGATCAAATGATTGATGGTCTTCGTCAAATCGCTATCGATCTTGATGACCCACGCTTTACTGTTCGAGTTCGCCAACTTGACCCAGAAAGCTCAAAGACCGCCAATCCCCCCAAGTATCCGTTTGACTACAAGACTGAAGAAGAATTTCTTAAGATTGTAGAGCAAAACTACCCGCCTAACGATATAGACCCGTATAGTTAAAAAAATCAAAAAAATCGCGACTTCGCGCAGGATTAAAGGTGAACAAACCGTGAAGAAACCTATTAACAAATGGAATGACGCAGATCGACAGGCATTCCGTGACGGAAACCGCCTTCGAGCCGCTACGATTCCAAATAAGAAAAAAGCCCTTAATAAGCTAGCATGTCGTATTCCATCCCATAAGGAGCACAACTTTGACTGACACTGAACTTGTAAAGTGTGATGGTTGTGAGCGGCTTGTAAAGTCCGCTGGATTCGGTAACCCTAAAGCACCCGATAATGGCTGGCATCTGCCTGTCAAGATCTTCGGGTATTATGGTGGTTTCACCGACGACATACTAGATGTAAAAGAAACCATTTGGGATTCAGCGCTAGCTATCTGCCACGATTGTGTGGTTAAAATGCTATCTGCGCTTCCCAATAAAGATATAGTTGATAAGGGCGGTCATCCCTGTACAGACGAAAAGCCCTGTTGTGACTGGGCTTGGAAAACTGTAGACCATGTCGTTTATTATTCTATTAACGGCAAATGGGAACCAGCCTCTGGTCAACCCGGAATAGATCAATTCCCTGAATAATTTACAAAGGAGAGAAACCTATGAGTTTAGACAATTTGTTATCACCTAGGCATCGTGTTTTTATTGGTAGAGCAGATGGCACTGAATCACCTTCTCAAGATCATTGGGAATTTGAACCCTATAAATATGTTCACTTTGACTGGATTCGTTCTGAACAACCAGAAGAAAGATCTTATGGTTTTAAATGTCATTTTGATCCTTCAATAATGGAAAGAAATCTTTTTCCTGCTGGACATTTAAGTTCGTACGTAGCCCATTATAAAAACAAAAAAGCTTATGTTAAATTCTCTTTAGTGTCTTCTGTTCGTAACGGCAAGCCAAAAGTTTATACTTTTCCTTGTCGTAATTATATGCAAGCAAAACACATGGTTGCCTATGCTTATAACGATATTAATAACACTGTAGTAGAAGCTAATAGAAAAAGCTTCTCTTCCTATAAGTTTTGGAAAATAAGACAAATTCTTGAGTCTGCAAATATTATTACTAATTGCTCTGACTATACACGTTCTTTTAAATGGAATACTAATATTTCTCCTGAACTAAGATCTGTAATAAATCAATTGGCAATTTTAGCAAGAGAAGAAATTAGAAATCCTTATGAGTTAGAACTTCGTCGTCAATACGAGCAAACTCCAGAATTAGATAATATTCATTCTTCAAGAGATCTTGTCGAAACTTATGTTGCTGATAAGGCAATTGAAATGGAAGAAAGTAAATTGTAATGTATGAAAGCAGGGGTGGGAAACCCGAAACTCCCACCCCTACTTTCTCGACCACATACAAACTGAAACAACCTATATAATTTTATAAACTTACTATCATCTCTAAAGGAGAGATATGACTACTTACCCACAGCATGAAAGCACTATCAAAGAAATCAATGGCATCGTGATGGACTTGAACGAATACGAAGATAACTTGGTGAAGGTTTATGGCTTCACCTGCTATCGTCCAAATGGACACAGCCTGCCCAAAGGCTTTCTGTCCTCGTTCGCAGCCCAATGCCGCAAACCAGCCGAAGGCACTATGAATGACATGCTCGAAGATATTCATATCGAGTTCAGCTTTCAGTCCCCAACTGGCGACTCGTCTGACTTTCACCGCTATAGCTATCCCTGCTTGAGCTGGGAACAAGCTAAGGAGATTGTCATTCGTAACTACGTCACTACTGAAGTAATGCTAGACGAAATGAATCTCTAGCATGCTTCTACTGCCTATTGCAGTACTGTTGTTTTGGGCTCTCTGGGCGGTATTCCGCATGGTCTCATCGACCCAGAAAGTCCAGAACTGGCAGTATGACGAAACCCAAACAAAAACCTATAAATCAATCAAATCAAAATGGGAGAATATAAAATAATGTTACATTCAACTCGTAATAAAGCCTCTATTGTTGGTGCAGTCGTTGGTGGCTTGGCAGCCACTCAAGGATCAGTAGTTAACATCTTAGACATTGCACTTGGTGCTGCCATCTGGTATGGCATTGTCTATGGTGTCTGCACTCTGGTAATTAAATTCAACAAGTGACTAGTTCACTAGTACCCTGCCTAGTCTGTGAAAAAGCCGTAGTTTACTATGCGCCGACTACCCAGACTTTGGCAGGGGCAACTTACCTAGCAATACGCCCAACTTACCCATCTAACTTTGACGGCAATATGTACAATGCCATTATTTGCGATGATTGCCTGGATTCAGGTATTCAACGCAATAGGATACTGGCTGTATTATGAGCCGTTATAACCATCCGTCATATGGAGGAACTATGAATAATATCACGGAACTTCCAAAGCGTATGTCCTTTCTTGAAGCATACGATCTACTGATGACTTGCCACCGGCTAGTCTTGGATGATCGTGCTTTTGGTGACCAGGAAATACACTGGGAAGATGACAATGGTAACGAAATAGCAGGAGCCTACAAGTCGTTTAAAATCGCAGATATATGGTTCTCAGATGGAACTCTATTAGAAAACTGCGGTTACAACGAAATCTATAGGCTCATCAAATGCGGAGCTCGTCATACCATTTCCCGGAACGATTCTATGGGAGATTATGAATAAGAAAATGTTAAAACTTTCTGTTTGGATTACCACTTTAGCCTTTGCCCTGGTTGGCACCGTTCTCGGTGTAAAGAAGTGGATTTCATACAAAGACACGAATAAGTAATTCTTATCTGCCGCAATAGCGGTAGCGGCAGGTAAGCACATAATACCGCTATATCAATAATGCATGAAAGGCTAGGTTGACGATGTATACCGTTGCTTTGCTTGTCCTTATGGGACTTGTCACTTCAAGCGTGGTTACGCTCGTTACCGACCTCGTTCCTGCAGTTACAAGGATTCCAGTTCTGGGTAATCCAGACCGTCTCTTTGTTCTTGCAGCCATCCTGCTTGCGTGGCTTGGCGATGTGTCCATCTTGGGCGCATTCGGCATGAACGCAGGCCAGGCTTGGATCGACGTGGTTGGTTCTGGCTTGGCGATTGCTGGCTTTGCTAGCATCACCAATTCAGTCGTGAGCTATCTCGACCGTAAGTAACAATCTTTCAGCGCATCTGGCATATGTGCGCATTCTAAATGCCCTATATGCCATTTAATATCCTATCCACTATAGAGCCAAATAAGGAGAAATCTAATGGCCACTAAGACTAAGTACCAAATCCGTAAGGCTGGTGCACGTGCAAGTTATTACACAAGTAAGCTTGCTATTGCTCCAGTTGTAGCAGTTGTCGATACTGGCACGGCTGCCATTCAGGCAACCACAGCCATTCTTAAGACCACTACTTCAGCCCTTACTCATCTCGTCAAGGCTCCCTTCAGCGGTGCTGCCCGTGGACATCAAATCCACAAAGCTAAGTTTGGTGAGAAGTACGCAACTTCAGTTGATCGTAACACCAAGCTTGCTAATGGCGACCTCGTTGAAGCCGTGATTCCTGCAGACGAGATTCAATGATGAAGACCAAACTTGAGTCTATCATCTATTATCCCGTATATGGAGTCAAGCTCGTTGTAGCCGTTGTTTCCGGCTATGTGACTGGCTTTATTGGCGGTTTTAAAGACGGTTATAACCGCTAGCTTTGAGTGTGGTCTGGGGGTTAGTAGCCCCCAGATCATACAAAACTTGTGGGTTAACCACCCCAAGTTAACACCAAATAAAATAATGCCCAATAATATATCAACCACTAGTATAAACTAAGGAGTTATCCATGTCTAACGACATCAATGTCTTGGACGCCTTTATGGGCGGAGAAGACTTCAGCGTTCTGGCTACCGATCCAGCTTCGCTGAACAGCAATGGCAAGACGACCACTCTTGTTAAGGGTCGTCGTGTTCCTTTCCAGGCTACTTTTGCAGGAATGTCTTTCCCTGCATATGCCACCCTTGAGTCCGCCTATCTTCACCGAGTTTCGGTTATCGATCACGTGTCCTTGAAGCAGAATGGCAAGGTTTCTAAGCTTGTCACTGGTATCTTCAAGCCCGTTAAGATGAATGTCGAAGTTGTGTTTGATGGTGAAATCATCACCCTTCCAAACCTTCTTCGTCAAATCGTTAACCGCGGAGTTGCTGCAGACCGTCAGGTCTCTGAAGAGCAGTTTATTGCCACTTTGGAGCAGTTGGGTATCCGATTTGCTTCTGGCATGAACCTGTTCTGGCAGCAGTTCGGTTCTAATCCTGAAGGTATCACCAAGTTGGTTGATGCATTCAAGGCCGCTGGTGCAGTAGACGCAATGGGTGCTATGAAGAACCCTGGCCGTATCAAGGAATGCTATCAGATGCCGCAATCGCAGGGTACCGATATTACTGGTCCTGAGATTGTCAGCTTTGAGCTTTCCCGTGCAGACCGTTCGCAGTCGATGACCAACCAAGGTTTCTTGGATGTCGTTGACTCTGTGAGCGAGAACTTCAAGCGTATCTATAAGCTGCGTAAGCAGGCTGCTGTGATCCGCCAAGAAGTCAACTCGAAGGCTTTGCCTGAAGGTTGGTCGCAGGATCGTATTGCCCAGCGCAATAAGGATGCTGCGGATCTTGTCCGTCTCAGCCAGCAGTGGGCAACCGTTTGGTCGGGTGCTCAACAGCGCATCGTTATCGACAAGAAGGATCCTTCGATTAAGCGTCCTGAGGACACTTTCGATCCAACATCGGCACCTTGTGGCCGGTTCAAGATGATCGTTTCTGGTCAGGAAGTCGCTGTCGACCTCTGGACCAATAGCGTTCGTGCAAACACTTCTGACTCGTTGCAGGTTACTGCCCCGGGGAATGAAGAGGCTGCACTCGACGCCAAGATCATTGCCTGGCAATAAGTAAATAGGTAATCTGGTGGGAGCGGGCGTAAGCCTGCTCTCACCAGAACCATTGCTTATCAAATATATAATAATATAAAATCCTACTTTTTTATTTAATACAAAGACAAACGGCAATAAAAGGAATCTATGCTGTTTTCAATGATGATTATATTGGCAATCACTTCCTGTCTTTTGGAACTTATGATTGCTGCCCGAATACCTCTCTGGCGTCGTTGGAGCGCAAAGAGCCCGCTGTTTAATCTATTGAATTCATTGTTCATCTCATTTGTGATGGGCATTGCATTCGGTGCAGCTGGTCTTGTAGCCTTAGGCGCTGGTGTAATATCAACTTTGCTTTCAGTTCCAGGTTATAAATTCCTTTATTGGAATTATGACTCGCCTGTGGCAATTCATCGTTATGGTGGAAATCGATTTAAGCATATTAAAGAGAACTTTTCCGTCTATTCAGCAAAATGGATAGTTGCTTGGAAAGATTTCTTTCAACTTGTTTATACATTTATTAAAATAATTACATTCCCAATTTGGTTCACCCGTTTTGTCTACGTAAAACTTCGTCCTTATATTTCTAGGATAAACTCTGCTGTAGACTCAATGGGTGCTCGAATTGATGCCCGTAAAAGGGCTATGGAATCTCATTCTTAGCCCATTATAAGTTCATACAAAAAAGTAACCTTAAGGGGGTAAACTGGTATGCAAATTCAGCTTCGAGCATCAGCCCATGTCAATGGGCCACTTCGCAGCGTAAATAATTATCAATTCGGATTCTACGATATTGGCTGTTTGCGCCAAGCCCTTGAGCACTCTGGTGAAGAGTTCTTTCGGGTTGGTGCTGTCAAGCTGCCTGAAACGAGATGGGAATTCGAAGAAATTCAGAAATTAATCAACCATCCCAGTATCCAGTATGCCCTAGTGGATAAGGAAAAGGTTGTCTTTGTTCAAGTTGGTAATAACAGTGAATGGCTTAGTATCTTTACCGATATGGGCTATTCCGTTAAAGGTGGTGGCAAGACCGCTAAACGGTTGAAGTCATTCCACCGTCCCACTCTTCTCAATGCTAATTTCGCACTCAATGAGTGCAGAGTGCAGCTTGTCCAAGCGGAAGATTACAGCAGATACGCATTTGGTGATGATTATACCAGTGATGAAGTCGAACGACTTCTTGACGGAGGTATGATTATTTCTGATCGTTTGATTCGTAAAGCAGTTAAGAATATTCCTAACTATACTGCTGAAGAAACAACCGATCCAAATGAGTATTTTTACAATCCGCGTGTTCGTCATGAGCTTGTTAACGGACTTCTTCATACGAAGGCCTTTAATGCTCGTATCATCACTCCGGATGGTATGTTGAAAGGCAATGCCTTTGTTTCTAAGAATTTGCCTGAAAACGTTGAAGTAATTTCTTGGGTTGGCAATCTTAAACCTGAGATTACCTATTCCAAAGGTATGCGTTTTCTGGCAGAACCTCAGACTGCAAAGTCTCGTGTTCACACCGATGATCAAACTTTGGCCAACTTTCCTATGCTCTTTACCAAAGAGGATATGGAATCTTGGCTTAAGGAAGAGTATGAAAAGCTCTTTAATAGTGCGATTAACGATCAAGCACTGATGAACTGGAAGAATGTTTATCAGCGTAGCTGGCGCGATAGGGTCAATCCTGAAGACGAAGAGTCTCAGGCTCGAATGAACTACGTGGGTTATAGGTGGCGTGCCATGGGCATGCGTGTTACCGATTCCCCGTGGTTGTTTGAGACCTTGACCATTGGTAGCGCTAAGCCTCTTGAGGAAAAGATCCCGATTGCTTGCGCCGTTTATGAGCAGCTTATTTCTGAGTCTATGGCCCGTATGGCTGGTTTCGACATTGAAGTCGAACAAGGATATGTCCGTAGACTTAATGAACTCGAAGTCCATGTCGTTAATGACCAAGACTGGATCGAGATGTATGCTTCTCACGGTGGATGTGATCAGGACGATTTCTTTAAATTGTTCTATCGTACGATGGTAGGCGGAGAACGGGACGGCCAAAAGGTCGTCGTTGCTATGCGTTCTCCGAATGGCTTCGGTGAATACACAATCTTTAAGTATACTGAAGGCGATTGGTATCCTAAGTGGAAGCTTGCTGACGGTACAGAGAAATCCTTTCTGCCAGTAAACGGACGCGGATGGCCCAAGCGTTTAAGTGAAGCTATTGCTGATGGTGAGGTGGCTTATTCTGGTTTGCCCAGTGAACGCAATCCTCGCCCTAAGCGTGATAGCGAAGTCTATACTCGTGAAGATGTGATATCAGATCTTAAAGCGTGTATGGCTTCTGGAACGGTTGGTAAATTCGTCAATGCAACTATGTTGTGGGCTTCTGTCTTTCAGAAGCATCGTCCTATCCAAGCTTGTAGCTTAGAGGACGCAATTGACGGATATGTCCAAACGAACGTAGTCGAAGATCGTGAGTTTATCGATTATGACGCAGATGAGATGGTTCGTGAAGTTATTAATTCTCGTTTGCCTGTTGACCGGTCTATGTGGGATGCTGTAAATCGTAATTTCAGCAGGTACCTTAAACCCGGTGAATGGGTCGAGAAATACGAAGGAACTATTACTCAGCTAAACACGCTTTGCAGGAAGTATTTTAATGACTTCTCTGTGCGTGTTCGTGCGTATTCTCAGACGAATATCAAGCCTCTACCTTTAGTAGATACTCTTGGTTATCGTATGTCTTTTACTGCTCGTTATGATCTCAAGAAGTTCAGACAGTTGATTATGAACACCAATAGTCAAATGACCAATGACCAAGGCGGACATATTGACCGCCAAGGTTGGGACTTCATTTATCAAACTATTGTTGATAAGATTAACTCATTTGAACTTGAGAATGATCGTCACGATTATGTGCTTGGTTTGTACCGGTCTAGTATGACCGATCCCACTAGCACTGGTAAAGTAACCGATCAAATCGTCATGAACCGACTCGTGTTCCATTATCTCGAACGTGCCCTACAGTTTTATGGCATTGGATTGTCTCTTGATATTATGCAGGATTCTGATGGATCTCTTCAATTCCGCCAGAATCGTGTGACCAAGTGGCAATACATTGATCCAGAAGCTGGAACAGTTACGGATGAGTTCGATGACCCTGTGTTGTATCAGAAGTTTATGATGCAGCGCAGTCCAGTTATCCATTCAACCGCATCTTAGTCTAATGCCTACGGGGCTCTGCGAAAGCGGGGCTCCGTAGGCTAAGATTATATATTAATATTTAAAATCTTTTGACTTAGGGATTAAAGCAGATAAAATTTAGTGAACAGTACGAGGAGATTACGAACGAGTGTCCTGCTGAACGTTTAAAACTACCATGTATGGCTCGACCATCTGCATTTAGGCTGTGCATAAAAGGCATAGTCTTTGCTGGTGTAAGGTTTTATTATTAAGATTAATATGTCTTCAACTCTACGTTTGCATTCTTGACTTTTGCGTTTTTTGAATGTAAACTGGATTTAAATACAAAACATAAGACATGAAACAACTATTTAATATTGATGGTTTTCAGGTCTCTAGAAAACAGATCCACGAGATTTTCCCCCCTTTTTGATCTCGCGAATGCTGAGGCAACAAAGCATTAACACTGATGCCCCCCATTGGCTGTTTAGAAGTTTTCTAGGGATCTGAAAGCCATCATTTTTTTATAACAATGGGAGTATAAAAATGACACCAACAATCTGCCCTAGATGTACTCATTTCATACCAAACGACGAGAATCCAGGAGCCTATACTGGAGCAATATCCAGGGTTGACAACTCTACCGAAATCTGTTCTTCGTGTGGTCAAGACGAAGCACTACAGCAGATTTTTGGTGATGGTCTCACACCTTTACAAAAATGGCCAATCAAACTAGGAGCTTAATTATGCCAGATGACGATATCAACTTAGACCCTTCAAGTTACAATTTAAAAGATCCAAAAGATGTAGAACGATTTTTGATGACCGGCCAAGTTGCTTTGTTGGAAAATTTAAATAAAATTGAAATTGATCTTCCAACAGTAACTGGTTTCTTTTCTCAGATAGATGTTGCTAAGGGTGATGCAGATAGACTTGTCAAACTCGATCAACTTTTGCATAGGTATATCGAAGCTCTCATTTGTTTACAAGTTTATTACCAACAACTTTTAAAAATTAGAAATATTCAAACTCCAAACAACTGGCCTCAGTACACTGCGTAGGTGTATATGTTCCACATGGAACAATGTTGGAGTGTCAAATTTATATAGGTTTTCAACTATTTTCTCTATATAATTATATGATTTGTAACGCTTATGCTATAATAATACAACAATTGCATACGAAACACTAGAAAGTTTAACTTTAATTATACTAGTTTTTATATGTTATTAACAACCAAAACATGCCTTAACGGCAAGGAGAATAGCAATGAGAACACCAAGTAAATCAATTTTAATTGAGAAATATATCAACGAAAGAGTTGGTCAAGAGGTTAAGCCAGATCAAATTGCACAGGCTATCGACTGCACAATTCAGTCTGTTTATCTCTTTATCCGCAAGAACCCTCAACGTTTTTCAAAAGTGACCCGTGGCACATTTAAAATTAATGCTGGCAACAATCAGGTCTTTTCAAATAATGAGGGTACTATATAATGAACTTTTGTAAGCTTGCGTGCAAGTAAATTTTTTCTGTACGCAAGATTACAAAGTCAAGGGATATTAAACTAATACAGAATACAGCAATAACCTTTTGTAAGTGGTATACTTACAAGTGCCCGTTCCCAGCGGGCAGGGTAACAAATCCCTAACATAACAGATAATACTGTGAAGTCGGAGATTGGCAACCTGCCATCTGTGATATGGACATCTCGTAAGTGTCCACACATCTTCGGGTTCGCAACCTGCGCCATACTAATGATGATTGTTATCTGATCATCAAACTAGACGACAAGGAGCGACACTAGAATGATAGATAAATATATAGCTGCAATTTTATTGGTTGTTACCAATACTCTTGGTTTAACCGCGCTATCCAAAATAGATAATGAGCCCAATAAATCGGAGCCTCCTAGTAGCCTTGTGCTACAAGAAGAATACGAAATCCCCTTTCAATCTCTTCAACTAGAAGAGTCGTCTCAGGCCCTTGTAGATAATACAAAGCCAAAAAGACGTATTGAATATTATGGGATTACCTTTAAACATGGCGATGTTTCTTGGCTGCCTCAGTTAGCTGCGCAGGCTGGCTGGCCCGAAGAAACATGGCCTAAACTTAAAGAAATTATTTTAAGAGAATCAGGTGGCTGTCCAAATAGACGAGGTGGTGACGCAGTCAACAAAAACTGTATTATCACTAATGTTACAGAGTGGAACCATCGATCTGATACTGGCTTGATGCAAATCAATGGAGTCAACTATAATCTTGAAAGAAATAAATGGGCTGCTGTATGCCTACAGTTGAACATTTGCACTCAAGAACCATTGTTTGATCCATTGAACAATTTAAAAGCTGGTAAAGTATTGTATGATCTCTCAGGCTGGGACCCTTGGGACCCTTGTGCTTGGGGAGAAGAATGGAAAGACAGATGCAATTCGATGAAGAAGAACAAGAAACCGTAGCCCAATCTTGGCGGCCAGCCGAGAAAAAATGCCCTGACGATTACATTTTTATAAAACAAATGCCTTTGGGCTTATGCACTTATTGCGACAGAGAACGTGAAATGGGAAATGATTTTTTTCCCAATCACAATGCTAGTTATTGGTGTCAATCTGGTAGGTATGATCACTGTACTTGTGATAGATGTTTTTAACATAAAAAGAACAGCATATGACTGATTTCAACCAAGATGACGAAAACGATTCTGCCCAAATCGATCCTCAAGAAGATGACCTTATTCAAACTGAAGAAGATTTAGTTGAAACTAAAAATTCTGAAGAAAATCAATCTGACAATGAGACTATTGGTTCTTTACCTAAAGCTGTAAAAATCTCTGAGGATCTAGATGAAAACGAACTTGTTCTTCCTGACGACGCTGAAGCAGATCTTCTTACTATTTTAGAAAGTAAGATTCACGCTGAAAGCCTTGAAGACCAAGACGACATAGAAGAATCTTTGTCTCACAATGACGAAGATTCGATAGCTGTTTTACTAAAACCTCGTCGCTCTGACGAAGAACACTGCCAGACTTGCTGGTTGCTAGTTCGTAAAACAGCTCCTAAGTGCCCTGAGCACAGAGATGATTGTAGTATTTTTAAAAATGTTGGCTAAGTCCCCAGACCCACAGCCAACAAGGGAGTACTGTGCCCCTTAATTTAAAGACCATCTCCTTTCTGGTTTAAATTATTAAGGTGCTTAGCGCAGTAGGTCGCACAGCACTACACAGTATTATTAAAAATATTTTCACACAAAGATTGGCTTATGACTAACCATAATCATAATAATGATAGCCCTATCGAAAGCCTTGAAGTATTAGAGCGTTACTCTCAAAAATGTTCAGAAGATATAATCTATATGCTTGCTGATGTTTATTGGGACGCTCGAACTCAACGTAGAATTCTTCGTAAATCATTGGACAATAATTCTAGTGAAGAAGAAAAACTAGTTCTTGAATATTTTGAGAATAAATTTTTGAAGCTAGAACACAGTTTTAAAAAGTCTATTAAGACTTACTGTCAAGAATTTGAAGTAGGTCGTTGGGCTTTGAACCAATATGGCGTAGGTCCATTATCCGTCGTGCGACTTTTGCGTTACGTAGATGTAACCAAAGCTCGCTCTCATGAGCAGCTTTGGGCCTACGCTGGTCTTGCCCCAAAGAGTGGACCTGCTCAAACTTATAACAATAATTTGAAAGACACTTGTATTGATTTGGGTCGTTCTTTTGTTCGGCATGCTGATAAGCCAGAATGTTTTTACGGACAACTTTATACTAAAGAACTAGAACGACGTGTTGAGTTTAATGAAAAAGGTGCTTATTCTGATTTGTTAAGAGAAGAATCTCATTTTGTTGGCAAAAAGATTGAACATGACGGACCAGAAAAACTTTCAATAGATCGACTTCGTGCACAGTCTCAACGTTACGCTGTTAAAATATTTTTGGTCCATTGGTATTCTTTAGAATATAAAGAAACCTATGAAGAAGAATATACTACACTTAATAAAAATATTATTCCTATTCCAGGTATATAAAAGAAGATAAATTATGGATATCCAAATTCATGATGTTACAGTTCATTCGTCAGATCTTGATTTTGAAGGACAAACTTCACCATACAAAGAATTAAATCATATTTATCATTTAAAATATGTTTCTTATAATGGGTGGTATTGGAATCAACCGTATTATTTATCTGCTGAAGCTATTGGTATCCATAAAAATAATAAACCGATTATTTTTGTTGATAACATCCCTCATTGGGATAAGATTTCTAAACTTGGCTATATGATTTTGCTGGAGCGAGCGAATATTGATTCTAGTGGTATTATTTACAGGAGTCCTTCTTACCCCATTGATCAAATGTTAGATTATTATAAAGAAATTTCTTTGTATTTTCCTGATAGTAATCATGATCATAATTTGCAGACCCCAGTCAAAGATTATATTGCTTATAAATTCAATAGAACGTGTTCTCATCAAGGATATTATTTTGTTAAATCTAATCTGATTTTTAATAATATTTGTACAGATGAACATTCTCTTAAAAAGTCTCTTAAGAGAAAGTATAGAACTCATATGACTATAAACGAAATATTTTTTCGAGAATATTATCGAAATTTAAGAAGTGCTAAGGAACTAACACAATGGATTTCTCAACAATCTGATATAGCACAATCTATTTACGATGATATTTAATTTTATATTTTAACTATTTTTAACAAAAAGTAAAAAATTATATGCGTAAATTTAAAATTAATTTAACAAAATCAGTCGAAGCATCAGTTTATTTTGACGAAAACGATGTTCAAAATACTACTCCAAAACTTGTTTCAATTAAGCCCCGTTCAGGAGTTGACTCTTCAGTTACTTCGTATTCTATAAATAAACTGTCAGCAAATATAAAAAATATTTCTTTTGATAAATTTGTTCAAGATTCATCTTCTAATAACTGGCATGCACTTACCGATTCTATACTTGAATTAGCTTTATATTTGAATCAGAATAAACCAACAATTTATAAAGATCATGATAATAATTTTGATAAATATCACGATTTTTTAAACAAAATTTTAAATGATGTTAATCTTCTTAGAGACGAATTAAATTCAACTCAACAGACCAAATGTAACGACGTTGTTTGTTCTTTTTATACTTTGCCTTATGTTTATACATTTCATAAACGTACTGGACTTTATTTTGGAAATTTTAACAACAGACAAATAATTGGTCTTCCTTATGAAGACAAAGTATTTTATAATATCGATAATGAAACTATCAAGTTATCTTTGTTTGATCGTGAAACTAAGCATAATCTAAAAATGGATGGTACAAACTTTGATGATATTTCTTTTGTTAAAGTTGATTGGCCAGTACGATTTACAAAAGATTTGAAACCTCGTCAAATTTCTGCAGCGATAGGTGCTTTACAAGCGCGTTTTGCTGGTGAACATGTAACTCATACTTATTCTTTTTTTGCTAAAACTTTGAATATTCCTCACGAAAACCCAACTTTGGTGCAACGTCACATTTCTTCAGTTATAAAAATTATGTTGTCTTTAGATCCATTAATGTTGGATATGTTGGCTTTTCTTAGTCCTCCTACTGTCAACTTTAATAATCTTTTTCAGAATGTAAAACAAAAATATCTTTTTAATTATTTTCATTCTTATTTTGAACTTTAGGTATATAAAAAACTACAAACTCTTCCACTGTTCACAGTTTGAGTTTATAGTTTATTAACCAACAAAATAGGAGTAGTATACCTATGCCCACAAAAATATTAGTCAGCGACGAAACGCAAGTTTTTCAGCGTCCTGAGCGGTTTGCAATCGCCCAACCGAGCAAACTGGTTACCTTTCTTAAAGGTGAACCGCCAACTGGCGCTGGACGCGGTCGTAAACGCAATGCAATCAATACTCAGATCTATAATAGTCTTGTTGAGCGTCGTAACGAATGGGCACACCTTAACGTTACAATTAAGAGCGCAAAAGAAAAAGCTAGTTTGATAGCTTCTCTTTATAGTCGTGCTCGTAAAGACAATCTTTATATTTCTAGTCGTACATTGTATAATGATGCGACAAAGACTTGGGACGTGTGGGTTAACCTTCACGCCTAATAGGGTTGCTGCAAGGCGGGTGGACGTATCAGGAACGTTACGTTTAACCAAGCACTTGTCTTGCAGCAATGCCGTGCACTCAGGGCGCCTACACCAACTAGGCTACCATGCTCTGAGTGTACGGTATTATTTTTCATACAAAGAAACAAAAAGGAGTTAATCATTAAAAAGTTCATTGCTTTTATACTGTCTGCTTTGCTGTCACTTACTTATACTTCTTTTGTTTCAGCTATGCCTGTAACTGAATGCAAGTTAGCTGAAGCAAGCTATCCAAGAAGTATTAATAACCATTTGTTTACTGGTTTTCCTTCTTTAAATTATAATATGCCATCTTCTGGCAGTTTTACAATTGCTATTATACCTGTTCATTTTTCTGACTTGCCTGGCGATGTTAATCCTTTGGACTATTTGAAAAATGACATGCAGACTTTTGTTGATTATTTCAATATTCAAAGCACCGGTAAAGTACAGTTTGAATGGAAATATCCTAATCAAAGTATTTTGATTCCTGGTTCTTATAAAGATTATTTCTTTCTTAATTCTACATATGATACCAACTTTGCTCAAATGTTGTTGAATAATGTGGATCCACATTTTGATTTTACTGGTGTTACTAATGTTGCTTTTGTTTTTCCAAAAGACCAACAGTTTATTAGAACAAGCATTCAAGGATTTTACGGTCTTACTCAACATAATAAACTTTATACCAATGAATCTATGATTAATAATTATATGATTCATGGTAGATACTTTGTCGATAAACCTGGTCATACAGTTTGGAGTTATTGGGTTCATGAACTTCTTCATGGATTTTCTCTTCCAGATTTATATGCCCATCCTTGGTCTCCAACAGTCAAGAATCTTCGTTCAGAAGTAGATTCTTATGGATGGGCACCTTATAACGGCTGGGATATTATGTCTTCTCAAGATGGACCTTCTAGATCTTTAAGCACTTGGACAAAGTTTACTCTTAACTGGTTAGATGATACCCAAGTTCTTTGCGAAAAACCTGATTACTTTAATAACCATAAGGTTACTTTAGTGCCTAATGAAACTATTCAGTCTGGCATTAAATCTGTCATTATACCTTTTTCTTTTACAAGAGCTTTGGTTATCGAATCTAGACGTGAAACTTCCTTTAATCGTCAAGGTCTACAAGACCCTGTCGATAATGGCGTAATGCTTTATGAGATTGACGTTGCTCGTGGTCATGGAGAAGTTCCCATACTTCCTTTAAAGCGCAAAACAATGCTTTTCATAAAAGACGCTACCAATACTCCACCTTATTACAATTCTCTCATGTATGTTGGTGAAACTCTTCAATATGAAAATTTGTATATAAAATATATTTCTGAGTCATCTGTTGATGAAATTATTATTTCAAATTCTCCTATTGTAGAAACTTCTACTATAAAAACACTACCAAAAAATTCTAAAACTAAAATTGTTAAAAAGAAACCAAATCATAAAAAGAAATGATAGGAGATTTTTATGATTGATTCACCCTTACATTTTGAAGGTTCTAGAGAATCTAAAATAGCTAATAACAATAGCCATCGTTGGATTAACGCAGATGATCGTGTTGTTTGTGTTAATTGTGATTGTGTTTATGGTGGCATTTATAGCCAATGGCCTTGTGGTTATCCCGTACCAAGAAGAAGTAGTTTACAGTGAATACAAAAATTGAGAAACAACAGTCTTTACAGAATTGGATAAATACTGCTTTTGATGTTCATAGAACTTTATGGACATCTTATACTGTACCAGATTGGTCTTTGCAAGTAAACCATACTGGTAATTCTTATCCAATTATTTATAAAGAAGACTTTTATTGTTCTGTTCTTCCATCTTATTTTAAACAAAATGAAAATAATTTTTGGATGACAAACAATATGGCGCGCTCGACACATGGTACATATCAAATCAAGGCAGCGCCAGGTCGTAATGAGATTCATAGAATAACTTGGATTATTGGTAGAAACGGACCTGATGAACATTATTTTAAAGGTCATATTTTTACTACTCATCATACAAGTGGATATTTAAAATATGCTGGAATAACTGTATTTTATTACGGTTCTTCTATTAATATTTATGATTATGTTAATAGAGGTTTTGATAATAACAACTATTACGATGTTTCAACAATTAATCCATCTGTTAAAATAGATTATTTAATATTTTAGTTTCACACAAAGGAACGATCATCATGAGCAACATTACCTATACGAAAGTCTATCAAGACATTCTTCAAGCTCTTAAGCAAGATTACCAAAACCCTGATAGGGATTTTGTTCAAGAAGCTAAACTTGTTACTAACGCCCTTTGGCAAATTCATTTGTCAACTAATGGACCTTCTGATGAAAATAATTATTTTTCAAATACTAAGTCTGTTATTTCAGATTTAATTAATTCTATCCAAGGACATAATAATGACTGAAAAACAAAAAATTGAAATTTATACTTACACTCCAAAAACTGAAGATCAATCAATCGCTCATAAAATTATCAGTTATCCTATTGAAAAACTTAAGGTTGTCTTTTATAACCCCGACGATGCAAACAAGCCGGTTAAAGGTTTTTATGATATGGTTATTCGAAACAATAAGAAAGATGGCAAGAAATTTTACGGCGTTCGATCCAGTAAATACGGCATGCGAGTTCCCGCTGATGCTACGCATTTTGCCATTGCAGGTTTTGGTGCTAAAAAGATAAACAAGATTTACAGCATGGAGATTATTAAGCCTCACGCTAAAACACAAGTTATGTTTGGTGCAGAGTACAAGCTCATTGTTCGTCGTGCCACTAAAAATATGTTCTTTGTTTTTGGTAAAAACGAACCTAAAGTTGTTAAAGCAAAAAAGCCTTCTAAAATTGACGTTGTTAATGAAAAGTGGACTCAGCTGTGAGCGATGTCCACGATTTAATTCAAGAAGAAGTTATTTCAGGTTCTGAATACGATACTCTAATTGCTATTATAACTAAGTTAGATGTTCTTCTTAAAGAATGTTCTGGAAGAGATCTTGTTTCTGCAAGTCAGATGACTGATCAACTTTTAGATATAAGACAGTTTGTTGTTAAACAAAAGGATAAAACAAGTTAAATGATTAAAATTAATTATAAAAATATTACTGCCTTTTTTATTGTTGTTTTGTTGAGCCTTTCATTAGTTCATACAAAGTCAGTCGCTCAAAATAATAATGATAAGACTTATAAAAATATTATTCTTGAACGACGTTCTGGAGAAGTTATCTATCGTCTTAATAACTACTCTCCTTCTTTAAAAACTAGTGTTTCTAAAATCAATGCTTTTGCTTTATACGCCAAAGGCGCAACAGGTAAAGGTTATTCTGTTGCCGTTGTTGATACTGGCGTTAGTTCAACTCACCCGTTTTTAGGTGGTCGTGTTGTAGCGGAAGCTTGTTTTACTTATAATAATTCTTGTCCTAATGGTACTAACCAAATGGTTGGTTCTGGAGCTGCTAAACCAGTTCATTGGCATGGTACCCATGTTGCAGGAATTATTGCTGGAAAAGATTCATCAATGACTGGTGTTGCGCCAGAGGCTAACATTGTTGCTGTTAACGTATTTGAAAAAGACGGTTCAGCTTATGAAGAAAGTCTTTTGTCTGGACTTGAGTATGTTCTTTCTGTCAAATCAAGATATAATATTATTTCTGTTAATCTTAGCCTTGGTACTTCTAAAGTTTGGACTGGGACTTGTGATACTGCAGTTCCTGAATTAACTAAAGTTATCAATGATTTGTATCAGGCTGGGGTAGTTGTTGTTGCTGCAGCCGGCAATGGATTTTCTCATGGAATGTCAAATCCTGCTTGTATTTCTGGTGTTGTTGGCGTAGCTGCAAGCTACACCAGCACTGATGCTATTACTGATTTTAGTAACATATCTCAATATACTGCATTTGCTGCTCCAGGTTATCAAATAAGTTCTTCATCTTCTGAAGGTGGATTTAGAAGTTCTTCTGGTACATCTATGGCTACACCTCATGTTGCTGGAGCCTTTGCGCTTTATGCGTCTTTTAAACCTGGGATTAGCATTTCTCAACGTGTATCAGATCTGCAGACTAATTGTCCTAAATCTTATGACGCTCCTACTAAAATCAGTGTCTGTAGACTTGATTTTACTTCTGTAGCTGGTGGCCAATCTGGAGTTCCTACCACAACAACAACTGTTGTTCCAACTCCAACTACAACTATTCCAGCTCCGACCACTACTGTTCCAGATCAGTCTACAACAACCACGACTGTTGTTTATCGAACTCAAATTGGCAAACCTAGACTTAATTCAGTAACTCTTTACAAAAATGGTGTTGCTACTATTTCTTATATAGATGTTCTTTATGGTAAGTCTTTAATTTCTTATTATATTCTTTCTTGTGATGACGGTTTTCAAACTGAAGTTCCTGTCATCGCTGGAAAGACTAGCCAGACATTTACCTTTGCTTATACCAGTTCTACTTCTAAGTACTGTTATATGTATCCTATTTCTTTTGATGGAGTAAATGGTCCTACATCTAGTCTGGCATATGTTTTTAGGTAGCATAAAAAATAACAATAATAAATATACAATTGGAGGCTTATGCTACATAAAGAAATCTGTATAAACGTTCACAATAAAATTGTTGCTCAAAGAAAATCTTATCTTCTTGACGAAGTTGAATCTTATTCTCACGGTATTTATGGATTATCTTTTGATTCTAATAACGAGATAGAATCTTTAATTCTTTTGCTTGATGGTCCCGATGTTTATTCTTTGATAGAAGAAGCCGCAGAAAAATCTTACAAAGATCTTTGGAATCATTTAGTTTTATACACTGAAGGATGGGCTTCTCCTGGAACTGATAGTGAACAAAGACCATCTGAGCATCCTGATGCAAAACGCGTTCGTCTTATTTGTCTTGTCAGCAAAGGAGATGAAAGTGTTGAGTCTATTATTACATTTGAAAAAGAAAACAATGAACCAATTTACGATACTGGAGGAAAAGGTAAATTAGCAGAATCTCTTTTGTTAATTTATTCCATAAACAATAATGTCAACTTTAACAATAAACAATTCTACATCTAATTTGTTTACTGATATTTTTAAAGTAAACAAGCCTACATATATTCAAAAAGCTTCTACTTTTTTAAAAGACAAGAATACTAAAGCCAATGCGCTTCTTGCGTATTGGGGTGCAGAAACTGTTATTGATTCTGTATTAGCTTTTGCTTTGTTTGCAGCAGGTTCATACTTGCTGTCATTTTTGGCATTTGCTTTGGCAGCATACAGAACATATGCAATATTGGGTGTTTTATCAGATCTCAAGCACGCGTAAGGATATCATTATGATTAACTATGATGAACTAAAAGTTTTTTGTTCAGATCCAGAAATACATGTTCAAAGCATTATGATGACTTTTGCTGACACTGTTTCTAAGAACGGTAAAGATAGTTTCATCCCAATGTGTGTTTATTTAAATTCTAATGGAACCGTAAAGCTTGCTATCACCTCTAGGCCTTGGTCTGATAAAGACGATATGTATAAAGCTTTTTCCGAAATGCTTTTTGCTTTTGCTGCTTTAAAAGCAGAATGTTTTGTATTTGCAAATGATGTTCGCATTACAAGATATGAAGCAGAGGCTCCTCACTCAAAAACAGCGGAAGCGCAAGATGCTTTAAACTTGGCATTTGTTTCAAAAGAATCATCTGCTCTTGTCAGTATTCCTTACACAATACAAGTTGACAATACGGTTAAATGGCATTTTGATCTTTCAATAACATCCCCCCTCAGCAAAGAGAATCCAGCTGAAGTATATCAAGGAGATATGGTTGAACTTTTTTATGTTATGAGTCATATTGATACTTCGCCGTTTACTCCGGCGCAGCTTATGAATTATTACAGCATAAAAGGCTTTACCTATCAGATAACTGATGATTCTTTTGTTGAAAAAGTTAGAATAGAAGTAAATACAAATGACTATAATAATTGATAAAAATTATGATATAATTAATAATAATAAGACATCAATTTCAAAAAGAATTCAAGGAAATAATATTGTGTTAACAGAACTTATTTCTTTGGAAGATCCTTTTGCTAAACTTGATAAAGATATGCGTGAAGAAGTTTGGTATTGGGATTCTCATTACGATTATTAAACTTGGAGATTTGTGCAACTAAGAAACTATCAGCAAGAAGCCCTTGACGCAATGCTAAAAGCAGAGCGTAGTGGTATTAAAAAACAACTTGTTGTGCTTCCCACTGGTGCTGGTAAAACTGTTTTATTTGCACATCTTCCAATAGTACGAAATGATTCTTTGCCTATGCTTGTACTAGCTCACAGAACTGAGCTTTTGCAGCAGGCAAAAAATAAAATTGAATCAATGAATCCAGAGCTCTCTGTTGGTATTGAAAAAGCAGAGAGTAAAGCAGGAAAAGCTGATGTTGTAGTCGCTTCTGTTCAAACTCTTGGCAGAGGAAATTCTAATCGCATTGAAGGTTTTGAGCAAGATTATTTTAAAACAATAATTATCGACGAAGCGCATCATGCAGCAGCAAGTTCTTATCAAAAGATATTAAATTATTTTAATAGTGATTATGTTCTTGGTGTTACTGCAACTCCGCAAAGAAGTGATTCCGTAAGATTAGTTGATACTTTTGATGAAATTGTATATTATAAGTCAATTGAAGACCTAATCAACGATGGTTGGTTATGTCCTTTGATTGGATACAGAGTAAAGACCGATACCGATATTTCAGATGTGGAGATTACAAATGGAGACTACAGGCAAGAACAGTTGGCTGAAGCTATTGACAATCCTACTCGTAATACCTGCATTGTCAATGCTTTTTTGGATTTGGCGAGTGATAAGAAAACCGTTATTTTCGCCGCTAACATCGCTCACGCGCGAAACTTGGCCTCATCCTTTGCAGCACAAACGAGGACCGAGGTACGAGTAGTACTTGGAGAAACACCCGACGAAGAACGAGAACAAATACTTAAAGATTTTAAATCTGGTAAAGTTCAAGTTATTATTAACGTTGGAGTTCTTACTGAAGGATTTGATGAGCCTAGTATTCAAGCAATTATTTTAGCTAGGCCTACAAGATCAACTCTTTTGTATACTCAAATAGTTGGACGAGGAACTCGTTTAAATGAGGGCAAGCCCAACTGTATGATTATTGATATTGCTGATGCAACCAAAGGCAAAAAGCCAGTAAGTTTACCAACACTTCTTGGCTTACCCCCCGACTTTGATTTGCAAGGGCAGTCGTTTACCGAAGTAGCAAAAGAGTTTGAAAAACTTAAAGATTTTTGTCCTGGTATGGCAACACAAGTTCTTAATCCTGAAGATATTAGAAACTCATACAAAGAGATTAACTTGTTTATGCCGCCTCCTCCAAATCCGGCTATAGTCGAATACTCTAAGTTTGTATGGGCTGAAATTGGACGTGAACAATTCCAACTTAACCTTAGCAGCGTTGACTCAATGCAAATATACTATGATGCTTTAGGTCGTTGGGTTGCGCAAATTAAAGCTCGATCAGGTGATAAGTATATTTACACACCAATCGGACATGCTGCCAATCTTCGTACAGTTTTTGCTAGAACCGACGAATGGATTCGCAAGAATAGACCAATGACCATAACGTTGATTGATGCAGATGCGCTATGGCGCAAAGATTCTCCAACCGATAAGCAAATAAAAATGCTTCGAAGGATTGGTGTTCCAATTACTTCTGAATTAACTAAGGGTATGGCTAGCCAGATTATATCTAAATATTATGAAGATAATCCTAAGCCAGTTTGGCTTGAGCGAAAGATTGCTTCAAAAAAGCAATACTGATTTTTTATTAAATAAAAAGAAGAAGACCAATCGATGTTAAAAAAAGGATAATTTATGCCACCACTAAAAGGTACTCAAAAAAAAAATACTGTTAAAGAAACGCGCAGCGCAGAAGAAATTGCTATACAGTCAGCAATTCATTCTCAGTATTTTTGCATGTATCCTATGGTTGACGCTGCTTACGCTAGACTAAAAAATCCTGTAGATGGAAATGATTACCATTTTTCTACTCAAGATCCTAATTTTTATGCTATGCTTTATGAGCTTTCTCAAAAAGGAATGTCTGAAAAGATTCTAAAAGATCTTACTTTCTTTGCAGAAAATTATGATGCAAAATGGAACAATGTCAAAAACGCTCTCATTGGATATATTAAATCAAAAGAGACTCAGAATGTCAGTTTATAAATGCCCGATTATTCCTGGATCTATTAGCGAAGTAGTAGTAAACTATTTGTACATGCGCGCACGTTCTTCAAAAGGACCTTACGCAACACGTAAAGAAATATTTGATCTTGCTCCTAATAAATTTAAAAAAATTGACAATGTTCAAAAGTCTCTTGATAGACTTGAAAATATGGGTTTTGTTTCTCAAAAGATTAATAACTCTAATTTTCAGATTTGGGCTCTTACAAAAGAAGGTATCGCTTTACCAAGTCAAGTTGCAAACCTTCGTAGACAATCTGCGCCTAAAAGAGTCGCTGACGAAGACGATTTTTAATATGTTATTATTTATATTTAGGAGATTTTTATGTCTGATGATGTAGTAGTTTATTGGTCTGCTTTATATTCTTACTCTCCTCATTGGGATATAAATCATTTGTATCCTACACCTAAGTCTCTTTATGAAGAACTTTTTTCTAAAAGATCTGATTTAAAAGAAAATATGAATGATTATCTCAGATGCCCAGCTTCCGCTAATCATTTATCCAATACATTTGTTTTAAGAGCTCCAGTTAATACTCATGCAAAATTAGATTTTAATACTAAAGAAGTTAATTATATTTATCTTAATTCTTTTGAAGAAAGAAAATATAGAATACAATTAGAGTTTCGCCACGAGCCTACTATAGTTAATCACAATCTTGTTCAATATTATTATCCTATAATATTTTTTACAGAAGAAGAAAGCTTAATTGCTACCTTAACTTCTCCGTATTTTGAAAAAACTGTTAGCCATGATTACGGATGCATAGTTCCGGGTTCTTTTGATATTGGTAAATGGTTTAGAGAAATGAATATGGAGTTTCAATTGTGGCCTGGAATAAACGAAATTAAAGTTCCTTTCAATGAAGCAATATCTTATATTCGTTTTGAAACAAGCAAGCAAGTTGTACTTAAAAGATTTATAATGGATGCGGAAATTGAAAGGGTACGATTTGCTTTGACAAGAATAACTCCTTTTAAAAAGTTTGTTCGTTTATCTGAAAGATACAGACTTTTTGAACAGTCTCAGTCTAAACAAAGAGTTTTAAAATTAATTAAAAATTCTCTTATTTAAAAAGTTTGATATTATATATGATACTTGATCCTAAGTTAATACAATGTGATTCTGGTTGGAATAAAATTATACTTAATTGTCATAAAGAACTTTCTGAGATAGATCCTTTTTATGAGGTCCTTCAAATTAAAGAAAAGTTTGGTGGATTAAGATATTATTTTCAACCTAAAACACTTGTTCAAACTACCATAGATAAAATGTATGATATTGTTCGTAAATACGAATCATTGTCTTTGTTAATATGTGAAAAATGTGGAGAACCTGGCAGTGCACACTTGCTTAATGATCGATGGATGAAGACCTATTGCGATAAGCACAAAAGTTAATTTACGGGCCGTTAGCTCAGCGGTTAGAGCAGGGCACTCATAATGCCTTGGCCGTAGGTTCGATCCCTACACGGCCCACTATTATCGGATATCATTTTAAGTGATAATAAGGACAAGGATGTATATGAACAAAAAGATTGGCGCAATTGTTACAGGTCCCACTCTTGTATGTAAGAAATGCGTAGAAGATAACAATCATATAATTACTGAGTGGGCTTTGTCTATTGGATATCCAGATGGATATACTTGTGATGATTGCGGAGATGTATACACTAAAAATGGTAATATTAGTCGAAAGAAGAAATCAAATGCTTGAATCATCTATGGCAATTATTATTTTAGTTCTTGCTGGTCTGATGATATCTCTATCAATCAAGTATTCAGGAGATGATGATGACAAACCGAGATACCCATGACATTGAAGAGTACGAAAGAGAACTTCGTGCAACCAATGTTCAGCCGGCACTTTTAATCAAACTGATGCAGGAGTCAGAGCCTTGTCTGTTTGCTAACAAATCTGAACCTGCTGTGGTTTCAGTAGTCAAAAATATTGAATATGAGATTTCGCCTCATATTAAGCAGATTGCTGCCAGAATGATGGACATAGCACGATGGCATGCACAGCTGCAGGTCTCGTATGAACGAGCACTATTGAGAGAGGTAAATGCAGATGCCGTCTGATTTTGCGATTAATCACAAAAGAGAAATAACTTTGAATTATGCTCAAATGCATCAGATAAGTAAAGCCATCGCTGCCAGGATGGTAGAACTTCTTGAGAGAGCTGGATTGAAAGAAAATACTGGCATTGATCCAGAACTTTTGGATTCAGATTCTCTTGAAGTTCTTGCATCAGTTTCTCGTTTGTTGGAGCCCTATATAACTGAAGCTGTAGATCTTTTTGAGCAAGGATTGGCGGCTGAGGAATCCAAAGATTTAGAAGACACAACCAAATTACAAAAGTGGTTGGACGGAGAAGACATAGACTATGATTAGTCTTGACGATCAGTTTAAATATGATTTTACCGAATGGAACATGTTATTGTTTGTTATGTTTTCTTTCGGTATAATCTTAGCTTTGTTTATAACTAAACTTATAAAACAGGCTGTTCGTGATAACGAACAAGAAGAAGCATTAAATTTTTTGGTTCGCCAGGCTGAACAATATGGTTTGTATGAAATGAAAAATAATTCAAAAAAAGATGATTTAAAATGACTATTGTTTATGATTCTTCTGATGGAAAATATAAAGATTCGTCCACTACCTACACTGGTCCTCATACTAAAATTAAACACAGATCTCTTTCTTTAGTTGATCTTGAGCACTATAGGGTTCATCAGCTAGAATCAATTGTTAAAGTACTCACTGATATTTTGGTTGTTCTTGAATCAATGTCTATTAAGAATGTTCATGCTTCTAAAGATTCTATGAAAAAGGATTATTATGCCTAGAGTAAATTTAAACAAGCAAGATATTGATAACATTGTTGGTTGTTTGAACGATGTTATTTTACGGTCAGTTTCTGATATTAAGGTAAGACAATTGGATTCTTTAAAAACAAGATTGTTACGAGCGCATGAGGAAAAAGAAAAAGAATCAAAAAAAAACGGTTTTAAAAAACATAAGAGATCTACCGCATAAATGCAGGGATTGCGGCTTTATTAATATTGCCGTAGACAAAAGATATAAATACAATGAATATCTTTGTATAGATTGTTTTAAAACAAGATTGTTATCTTAAAAATTTACATTAAAAGAAAAAGAATTACATAATTTGAAAGAGGTGATTATATGTTTGCCGTTATGATTGGCAATGAACCAGGAGATGCATTAAAAATTAAAAGAGCAGTTAACTTGTTGAATGATATACTAACAATGTCAACTGTTGACCCAGAAAAACTTTCTGGTTTAAGTCACGATCTTCCTGATATCCAAGATCTTTTGTCTTGGTTTAAGAACATTGATGGCATAATGAACACACTGCAATACGCTGACGCCGAGGCATAAATAATTGCCCAGGTGGCGGAACAGGCAGACGCAAGGGGCTTAAACCCCCTCGCCATGTGATAATGGCGTACGGGTTCGATTCCCGTCTTGGGCACGGGTAATACAACAACAAGGAGACTATATGTCCAAAACAAAAAGCAATAAATGGGTTACCGTTTCACCAACAAGTAAGAAGACTGTAAACAAAAAAGTTAAGGACATCAAAGCTAATTTTGCTATTGTTGTCCGAGAAATGCGTATAGCAAAAAAGCTTTCGCAAGCACAGCTTGCTTCTTTAGTTGGCGTAGATCGTAAAACAATCAATAGAATTGAGAATGGTCATTTCTCACCTAACTTAGAGAACATTGTAAGAATTTTGGAAGTTCTTAATGTGAAGCCTCAGAAAGTCTTCACAGCTTAGGTAATTTGTGGACAAAAACATTTCTTACGAAGAGTTTATAAAAAAAGTCCACGAACTTTACAAAAAGCTAAATGGACAATGGCGTCTTGGTCAAGCATATTTTAATATTCTTTCAAACGTTCGACCTAGTATTGCTGAATCAATTAGAGCAACAATACATGATCCTTTTCATAAAGATGTTATTTCTAAAGAATTAGAAGATATCGTACAATCAAAATGGTAGCTGGAGATTAAACCTTATGGATATTGCAGTTGTTATTGCTGCTATTATTACAGCTATAGCTTCTATAGTTGTTGCTATTATTGAATTAAAAGCAGCTTAAACATGACAGAATCACGCGTTCCTGTTCTTACTACATGGGCAGAAAAAGCTGCTTGTAAAGGATTAGCTCATATCTTTTATCCTGATTTTTCTGAACGTCCTGCAAAAAGAGAACGTCGTGAAAAAACAGCAAAGATGATTTGCAACACGTGTCCTGTCATAGAAGAATGTAGAGCGTATGCTCGCGCTAACGCAGAATACGGAATTTGGGGAGGAGAAACAGAAGATGAACGATTTCTTCTTGGTTTCCCCGTACCTACTACATTAAGATCTGAAGTTAAAAGACGATCAAAATTAAAACAAGAACATGAGAGGATTCACAATGTCAATATCTGAAAAACCCAGAATAAGATTGCCTCAAAATCCAGAAACTTATTATGGTTTTTCTACAGTAGTTAGTGAACTTAAGAAGGGTTACAAACTTTACATTGGCAGCGGTAACCGTGTTGACGAAATGATTGTTGAAGATGTTTGTTTTAATGAGAATTTGAATTCTTATGAAATACATACAGATTTGGCTGTTTTGCTTGCTGGCCCATTAACTCGTGTAGCATATTCGTTGAATCATATTACAAAATGAATTTATTCCCAGATAGCTCAGCTGGCAGAGCGTCGGACTGTTAATCCGTTGGTCGTAGGTTCGAGCCCTACTCTGGGAGCATTAATATAATATTTTTTATTTTATTTTCTTTTCATAAAAAGAAACGCAGTAACAACATTATAAGGTTAGGAGAACACTGTGAAAGCCAAAATTAACGGTATTGAATTTGAAGGTACTCCTCAGGAGTTTGCAGAACTTCTTGCTTCGCAGGATAAAAACTCAATTCAAAAATTAACATCCTCTTCTTTAAAAACTGATTTAGATAATCAAGTTGAAAAAACTGTTTCAAAGCAAGTTCGTATAAATAATTCTTTAAAGAGTGTTTCTTCTTCAAAGGAAGATTATCTTCCCGGAACCATGGAGTTTGTTACTTCTCTGTTTCGATACAAGCCAAGCAAGACCACCATGGGTCGACAGGGCTATGTAATTCAATTGCTTGCTACTGGTAAAACCTATACCATTCGTACTCTTGCAACAAAAGCTAACACCGATACCGCAACCGTTATTGCTGCTATCCGTCGCGGTGTCGCCGCTGAGTGCGTTATCCAGGTAAATAATCCGAGTGCAGTTCCTGCGGATGAACTTAATCCTGATACTAAAGTTCGATTGATTTCTCTTGGAACAGTTGAACGAGCTCTTCAAGTTAGACAAGATTATCACAAACGTCATGCAGAATCGATTGCACAGAAATCTTCAAAAAATGAAGTTAAATACCTTAATACAGGATCTGCTCCAATCACAAAGATTCTGTATAATGAGAACAGCTAGAGTTTGAAGTTCCAACTGACTTAAACGCGCTTTTAGCTCAGTTGGTAGAGCAACGGACTTTTAATCCGCAGGTCCCGGGTTCGAGCCCCGGAGAGCGCACCATTAAAGGAGTTTTTTATGGGTATGGATGTCTATGGTCGTAAGCCTAAGAATGAAAAAGGTGAATATTTTAGAAACAATGTTTGGTTTTGGCATCCTTTATGGGACTACTGCCAACAAATGTATCCAAAAGTAACAGCTAAGTGTATTGATGGACATACCAATTCAGGCGATGGTCTAAACGCCAGCGATGCAAAAAAGCTTGCTAATCTGATAAAAAAAGATTTAGAAAATGGCAGAGCTAAAAAGTGGAAAGATAATTATTATGCTTATCTAGACAGTCTTCAAAAAGAACCTTGCGATATTTGTTCTTCCACTGGAAAACAAATAGTTAAAGTAAAAGATAATGATATTGAACTAGAACAAGAACGCCAATGCTTTACATGTAATGGAGAAGGCGTACGCGAACCTTGGGTTAAAAATTATCCTTTTACTTTAGAAAATCTTCAAGCATGGTGGGAATTTCTTGACAATTGTGGCGGCTTTAATATACACTAATTTTAAAGATTAGCCCGATTAGCTCAGGGGTAGAGCTCCCGCCTTGTAAGCGGGTGGTCGTAGGTTCAATTCCTACATCGGGCTCTCAAAATGATATACTGGAGAAATGAAAATGGCAAAAGGATTTATAACGATATCAGTGCGAATATGATCGCTCACCGCACGGGTGAGCTGGTCGAACACAGATGTCTTATAAACATCCATTTGCTGGGTTCAATTCCCAGGTGCGGTACCAACTATTAAGAGGGGATTTAAGATGTACCCAGATGTTGATCAATTGTTTGTTCAAGAAATGAACAATCATAATAATATTATAGCAATGACTGGAGAACTTCAGGCTGCTCTTACTTTGGTTACAAAATTTGGTCTTGGTATAAACACTTTTATTCATGATGTTTTAGATTTCATACAAAGAAAAGAATACGATAATGCAGCAAGGGTGCTTACCGATACTGTATACTCTATTGATCGATTGGCTAGAGAACTTGAAAATATCTCTAATTTAATTAAATCAGGAGTTTTGAAGATAAATGGGCAAGAAAATCAAGGGGTCGAAGAACTTTTCTGAGTTTGATTATTCTCTCTATTCAGAAACAGAATGGAGATTAAAAGCTGCTTGTAGAACCAAACAAACTTCTATGTTTTTTGGTTCTCCTAAATCTGAGGATATTGCTTTAGCAAAATCTGTTTGTAGCAGCTGCCCAGTAAGTCATTATTGTTTATATAGTGCTCTTCAGTACCAGTATTATGGAGTTTGGGGAAATACTACTGAAGAAGAAAGAGCTTATATTACAAAGGAAATATATAAGAATGATGTTTCGAATGTAACGCTTGATCATTGTGAAGAGATTGTAAAAATGTTTTAATCTAAAGAATCGCCGTAAAATGGAGGACTATACTATGTATAACAAATTTGGTTCTAATGTATTTGGTAACGACGACGATATTTTTGATGATTCTAAAACTCTTTCTGATTCGCAGTCTTCTGACACTGTTTCAGAACAAATAAGAAATCCCAATTCCAAGAATAACCGGGCAGCTGTTCAGTCTATTTTAGATGTATTGAACAAAATGCTTGAGAATGAAAATACAAGCGTAGAAGATGCGAAAAAACTCATAAAGCACGTAAGAGAAGAGCATGGAATAGATCTTAATTCTTTTATGGGTCATTTTAGGGTTAAGCTTTCTATAACAATTTTAGATGGAGCTGGTTCTTGGATAACCGAGTTTCAAAGATACATCATTCCTCGTTCTGTAGCTTACGCTTTAGATTCTTTATCTGAAAATAAATTTAGTATTGTTGATAAATTTTTTAACTTAGAATTAGAGAATGCAAAACGTATTGTTATTAACAAATTTTTACAAGAAGTTTTTCTCAAGAGATTTAATTCTAAAACAAATTTGTTTTCAGAAGTTTTCAATGAAGGTGTTGATTCTCGTTATATAAAAACTTTTTATGAAGTTTTATATGAAATCAACGAATTTACAATATGGCAAAATAATGGTGTTTATTCTGCATTAGGTCAAGAACTCGATCTTCCTTGCAATCAGGATATTCTTGATTGCAAAGAAGTGTCTATTGATAATCTTAGTCCTGAGACATATTCTGAAACTCGATTTGCCTCTGTCCTTACTCCAGATCTTAAATCATCTATTGGACACGTTGTTGCTGAATACACTGAAAGATATTTAAATTATGTTTCAAAAAAAAACGATTGAAGTATTTGTATTATTGGCTAGTTTATCTGCAGTTGCAGCTTTAAATTATACTTTAATTCATAATCCAATTGTTTTTGTTATGTCTTTTTTGCTTTTTGTTCATGAGCTTGCTCATTATATGGCTGCAAAAAGATATGATGTAAATAAAAATTTACCATTTTTTATTCCAATTCCATTCTTTTCAATAGGTGTTACTGTCACCAAAGATACTGACGATAAGTCCCGAAAAGCTGTTAGTCTTGCCGGAGCATTTACTGCTTCTTTAACTATATTATTATTAATATTTTTTAATATTTATTATAAAATATTTTCTTATGTATTATTATTTTCTGCATTGTTTGGAGAAATTTTCTTTAACTACATAGGCATTGATGGTCAAAGATATCGTGGCTGGGTATTTAATAAAAAAACACACTTACACCAACATATTGAGACAGAGTTCTCAAAGGAGAAATTATGGAAGATAATACTCAGAAATCCATATCAAAAGAACAAATTAGATCTAGCGTCCAAGCTAAATTAGATAATGTTTACTTTGATGTTCAAGGTTTAAATGTTTCTAAAATAACTGAACATCATATTGCTCGGTTGATCACTAAAGTTGCTGTTGGAGCAGTAACAATTTGGTGGTCATTGCTTGAATTAAGAAGTATATACAACACCCGAAAAACCATAAAGGGGTAAAAATATGGCTGAGGCCGGCTATCCAGAAAAGATTCCAGATAATAAACAAAACTTTAAAAACTTTTTGTTTACTCTGGAAGCAAGCGCTAGCGTTAAGGATGATTTGCAGTCTCAGTTAGATAGTTTGAACGACAGAATTCAAAAGATTGTAAACTCTGTTACGTTAAACGACATGCCAGTTTTGAGTTTTATTCTTCAAAACTCTCATGATAAAAAAGAACTTAAAAAGTTTGCTAAAGCAGTAGATCGTGTTGCTGATCTTATAGATGCTGCAGATAAAATTGAGTCTCGTATAAATATTATTGAAACCGCACAAAAAGATCCAGATTGGTTTGCTTTTACTTTTGGTGATTTCAGCAAAGAAATTGATGAAGATATAGATAGTATTTTTAAATAATATTCAATAACTAAAAATGGTGGTAGTTTTATGACTAGTCTATCTAAAAATGTAAAGTTTTCTATAGAAAAGAATAACAATATCGGTTCTTTTGTTGTTCGGTCTGTAACGGAATCTTTTAATTTAGAACATATAGTTGATAAAGATATTATTTCTTTTTACAGCGAAATTTCTAAATACGGTATTGTTGATACTGGAATTCTTCCTCTTTCTGGAACTGGGATATTAGCCATTCGTTCTGCTGGCAATCATACGCAAGTAACTTTTCAACATGCTCCACAGATTAATCATATTAATTGGGGTGCACACGAAGGGGATAAAAACGCTAAAACTTATTTTGTTGCTCAGCCATACCGCATTTGGATTGGCGATATGATAGACGGTAATTTATATGGCGCTAGAATGTTTTATAGCCCATATCCAATTACTTCAGCGAATCAAATACTGTATCATTTGAATCTTCCCAATACAAATTGCAAAGGTTACAGAGGTAACGGTGTTGGTTGGCAGTGTTTATATCATAACGAAGATTGGACTAATCTTCCTTTTAACGAAAAAGTAATTCGCTTTGCTGAACGCTGTTCTGGTGTTGAAACATTCAACGATGCAAATATGAGTGAGACTGATGGTCCTCGATTTTATGCTGAGCATTATGGCCATGATGAAGATTATTCTTATTTGTGGAATCCTACTGCTTGGCAAGAAAAGACTTCAACTGAAGGTTTAGATTGGGTTTTTAATGAAAACATTTGGATACCAGTTAAGGTTGAAGGACTTGATAGCCAGGATCGACACAGAGAAAATGGTGTTAATTTAACTTTAGGAATGGCTATGGTTGGTAATTACTCTGCATACTATACAGATGTTATTATTCCTAAACCAATAAACGCTCTTACACGCGCTGATTTGTATTCTAAAATTACTCCTGAGACAATAGCAAGCTGGATAATCCGAAGCCATAATTCTTCATTGACCGCTTATGTTCCTGTTGACACACTTGCTCAGTCTTCAAAACATCGAGAAGATATGTCTACAAAAGCTTTGAAGATTACTCCAATTTCTGATGATTCTGAAGACGAAGAAGAACAGGGCATGATAACTATTGTTTGTCCAATCACAGGTGATTCCTGCACTGCTTCAGAAGAAGACGTTTGTGTTGACTCTTTAGACAACGCTTATTGTCAGAGTTGTTATGAAGAAAATACCGTGTATTGTGAAAATACAGATTCTAGTCTTCCCTCTAATTCCCCTTATGTTTATTGGCATGAATCTCATGGTGAATATTACGATGTGCGCGGACTTGATTTTGCGGTGTGCGAGAATTGTTCTGAACTCCACGCCGTAAAAGAAGGCCAAGATTTGTCTCAGTTTATCTATTTTATTTACAACGATAACAATGAAAAAGTTCCTTCTTATTGCATTTCTTGCATTAAAGAATGGTTAAATACTTATCATCCAGAATATAACAGTAAATGCACTCAGTGCGGCACAGCAATTCCTTATAATGTAGAAAGTAATCAAATTCTTTCTTCTTTTGAAGATTATGTGCATGATGCAAAAAACGTATATTTGACCAGTAATCCAGACGGGCAAAGTAATATTGTTACCGAAGATGCTAGATATTGTCATAAATGTTTTGCGTCTTCTGAATTTTGTCCTACGGGTCACCATACTTGGCAGGGCGTAGCTACACTTCCTATTCCGATAACTCATAATTTTGACTCAGAAGTGGTAACGATTCATGGCATTTGTGCTCATTGCGCTAATCCAGACATCTGGCAATTCGGATTAAGCAAAGATTCAATATCAAAGTTAAGTACTTTGTTTTCTGTTATTACTCGTGCAGAAGATCGTTTTGTTTATGCTTATACGCACAATATGCTGTTAAACAACAAACATATTACGATACAAAGTAAATCCGAAAACCCAGAATCAATAATTGATCATGGTTTTTAATTTTATAACTATAATTAGGAGATAATTTATGACTCAAGAAGTAACTGAATTTAAACAAGTTGATCTCAGCGATTTAGATTATTTTTGGTTGCCCAATGGCGCTCCATGTTTTCTTGCTAACAGAGAGGATATTTGCGACCAGGTAGAAGGACTTGGTTTTCAAATATATTATCTGATTGCAAATCACGAAACAGTTGTGAATCAAACCAATAATAAATCTAATAACAATACTAAACCTAATGTTTCGTACACCTACCAGCAAACTAAGTATACCGGTAGGCTTCTTAAAGTTGTTAAAAACATTGTCGGTCGAGCTGTTGGTGTCTCAAACGAAGACTTTCAAAAAGATCTTCTTTCCTTTGAAGAAGAAGCTGAGTATCATCTTCCACCAATACCTAAAGCAATGGTTGATAAGCTTGACGAGTTTTTTAGACTTGTTCATGCTCAACATGGTACTGAGTCTATCGTCATACTTACGTTTGATCCAACAAAAGAAGGTTCTGATGGTTGGGGGATTTTGGTTCCAGAACAAACCAATACTGCAGCGCACTGTAAATACGATCCAGATTCTGTTGCTGCCTTAAAAGAAGATCATGTTTTAATTGTTGGTTCAGTTCATTCTCATCCAGAAATGTCTGCTTACGCTTCTGGTACCGATCATGAAGATCAGGCGGACTTTGATGGTCTGCACATTACTTATGGTTGGCAAAAATCAGTTTCTAACGGTATGACCCAATATCACGCAGAACTTCAAATGGGTGGTTCAAATTATATTATGGATATTGATGATATATTTGAATCTTTTAAGATTCAAAAAGAACCTGATCCAGAAGTTGTTGAGTGGACTGATAAAGTAAAAAAATTTCAAGCCCCAGCGTTGGGGGCATACAACCCAACAACGCAGTATCAAACAACTTATTACAACGCTGGGATAACGCCTACGGCGGGGCATGGTATTACTAATCCAAATTACGGCGGTTATGATACTCAAAGATTTACACAAAAACGGACGCAAAATATTCCAGATGAAATTCTAAACGGCATTCCTTATAACGCTGTTCTTATTGCAGAAATCGACACAAGTGAGCACGGAAGAATGCTTTGCCCATCTTGCGGTTTATCTCTTTTTAGAAATGAAATATATCTTGGAAGCTCTTGTCCTTCTTGTGATATACCAATTGTATCAATCGGAATGCACATAGATAATATAATAAAATCTGTTCATGGTTTTCAAAATAAAAGAGGACGTAGTATATCTGTTCCTTATTACCTTTGGTCTAAGTCTTCTGGTAATGGCAAAAACCATACAGTTCTTTTGATTAAACCAGAGCTTTCTTCTACTTCTTCCATAAAAGGTGATGATAGTTTAAAAGCGGATATTTATGATGATGGTGATCAAGTAAGAATTGCTACACCTGATGATAATGATTCCGATCTTCAAATGGATCTTCGAAGAGAGTATGAAGATAAACTATTTCAAGCCTATGACAATGGCGAGATTCAAGTTGAAGAATATACCGATTTAGCTTTTGAGCTAGAGCTTTGGGCTACCCACACTTGGTGTTGTTCAACGGAACTTTTAGGGAATGTAGACTGTTGTGATTGTTCCGTAATGGTTACAGACGAAGATGCTTCAGAATATGATGATTTTTGTTCAAAGAATAATCTTGTTGTTTATCTTCCAGATACTGATTGTCACTCTTGCGCTTATTATTATACTGGAGGATGCCCTTCGTACCGAGAGTCTGTTGTAAATTTTTCAAGAAATAAAAACAGATCTTACGATGTAATAATTGATAATATCGAACAAAATTTAAATCTTAGCGGCTGCTTAAAGTGGCAAGGATATGAATCTTTAGATTCACAAATAAAAAAGGAAGATATGGAGTCGTATGACAACGCATACTAAAGATCCAATAAGAATTGTTTTAGTTGGTGCCGGCGGAATAGGTACTTGGTTAGCCGAAGGTGTAGCTAGGCTTTTAGAATGGAAGTTTCCTAATTCTGCTCTTATTATTGTTGATGGTGATAATTATGAACCTAAAAATTTAGAGCGTCAAAATTTTACCAAGATGGGTAATAAGGCTTCTGTCAAAGCTCTTGAGTTAACTGAAAAATTTGATAAAACTACTTTTATACCTGTTCCAAAATGGGTAGTTGGAGAAGACTTTAAAGGAGTTTCTGACGGGGATTCTCCAAAGATAAAAGCGTCCGATTTGCTTACTGAAGGCGATATCGTATTAGCTGTTGTCGATAATTTTGCTGCTCGTAAAATACTTTTTGATACTGCTTCTCAGCTTAATAATATTGACGTTTTCACTGGTGGAAATGATGATGGTTTGTTCGGTTCAATATATCATTATCAACGTAGAGATGGAAAAGATATTACTGAACATCCCGTTCATTTCCATCCTGAATACGAAAGCCCACCTGACAAAAATCCTGGAGAACTGTCTTGTCAAGAACGTGCTGAAATAGATGGTGGCACTCAGCTTTTGGCTACAAATATGGCAGTTGCTGCTTTTATTTTAGGTCGTATACATCATACGATTGTTAACAAACAAAACCCTGAAGCAACCGAAGTATACTTTGATCTTGGCATTGGCAAGGCTGAACCTTATGACAGAAGGACAGTCCTTGCTGAAGCCTTGGTATAAATATAACAATAACAATATGGAGGATATCCAATGAGCATGAATGAAGGAACCAATGCAGGAGCCGCTAAGTCGGTTTCTGGTGTTGCAAACGTTAGGTTTGGCGTTTACAGCCAGCCTAGCCCAGTTGCAGGCAAGAGCGTAAAAGAAGCTCGTGAACAGTATGGAAAGCTTTGGGGCATTCCGACTGACGCAATTGCTTACAAGGGCAAAGATAAGCTTGATGAAAATTACATCATTCAACCTGGCGACAACGTGGAGTTTCACCGTCGCGCCGGCGAGAAGGGCTGATTCTACGTTCGTGCGGGAGAGATGGCGCATTCCCTGTCATCTCTCCCGCATTTAATAACTCTAATACTAATCTAAACGAGGGGCTCTAATGCTTTTCTCTCAAATACAACTTGGTGTTCCGGCAATATGGTTAAAAACACCTGATGTTTTTCGTGCTCGAGAAACTATCTTGAGTTATGATAAAAGAGATTATTACACAATAAACTCTAAAAATGGATTTTCTAAATATGTTGACGGCGTTTGGAAATCCGTTTTAATTTCAATGCCTGATCCAAACAACCCTGAACAAAATGTGGATAGAGTTGTTTACGATTTTTCTGTTGCTTGGCCTTATCTTTTAAATCTTCCTAAAGAAGAACAAAATAAACTTTCTTTTATAAGCATTGTAAATAATAAGCCAGATGATCTAATGACATTATTTTCTGGTATTATTTCTGCTGCTCATGAAGACTATCGTTCAGCTTTTTGGCGCGACGATCTTCAGTCTCTGCCCATTCAATTGATTTTTATTTCTAATTTTAATTCACCAGAAGGTTATAATAATTTCTTTTATAATTCTGACACTGGTTTGCCTGATAAAAATGAATTGATGCTCATTCTTCGTCATATTGATCAATCTACTTCTGGTACCGTTTCGATTTCATCCAAAGAAGATCAGATAATTAAAGCTGGTCTTGGTTTAGATGAATCTTCTTTTATTAATCTTTGTTTGACGTCTGTTGTTCAACGCGGATCTATTGATCCAGATTACATTTATTCCCAAAAGATGAAAGAAGTAAAAGAAAAAGGTATTCTTGAAATCATTCGTCCTAAAATTACTTTTGATCAAATCGGTGGTTTGGACAATATCAAGAACCTTATAAGCAAAAATGCTGTACTTTGGCATGAGCCGCAAAAAGCTAAAGCGTTTGGTATTACACCAATTTCTCGAATACTAATGGTTGGCGTTCCGGGTACCGGCAAGTCTGCTATTTGTGAAGCTACAGCAAGTGCTCTTGGGCTTGATCTTGCTCGCACTGGTGTAAGTCAGGTTATGAACTCTTTTGTTGGTCAATCGGAAGCAAACATGCGCGCTGTATTCCAACAAATTAAAGTTATGGCTCCTCTTTGTGTATGGATTGATGAGTTTGGTCGAGATCTTTCTGGTGGTGCAAGTTCTTCGCATGTGGATGGCGGCACTACAGATCGTGTCCATGGTGAGTTTCTAACTGGTTTGCAGGAACTTCCTTCAAATGTATTCTTAATGTGCGCTGCAAATCAATTAGACAATCTTCGTCCCGAGATGCTTCGTGCAGAGCGTTTTGATAAAATTATGTTTGTTGGTCTTCCTTCTTTTCAAGAGCGTGTTTCTATTGCTGAAATATATTTGAACGACATTGAATCTGATCATAATTTTAATTATGAACAAATTGCTGATGCAACTGTATATTTTACTGGTGCAGAGATTAAGAGTTTGATCCGTGAAGTAAAGTTTAATATTGCCTTAAATCAAAACCGTTCAGCTACAACAGATGATATAATAGAGCATGTTCCTAAGATGAGAAATATTTTATGGAATAAAAGCAGGCAGATGATTCAAGATCTTTATTCAACTGCAATCGAACAATGGGATTGGGCTTCTCAAGATCAGTTTAATGACGCCAATAAAGTAATTGGTGGCAAATTGTCTGGTTCTGTTATGCCCAGAGCAGAGGCAAAATCCAGCTTTAATTGGAACTCAAAGTAAGGATAAAGTATGACAGTTATAGATGAAAATAATATTAACAGTGACGACGTCGTTGTTTCTGAAAGAGTCTATGAGCAAGACCTTTATAAAAAATGGTTTAGGTCTAAGACTCAAAGCGGGTTTATTTCTATTCGTCCTTGGTTTGCTGGTATGAAATTTAAGATTGATATTGGTAAAACGGGGCCAGACGGCAAGCTTGTTTCAAGCACAAATGTTTTTGTTGATGCGGTTGATTTTGCAGCTTGGTTGCGTTCTGTTATAAACGGAACTGCTGTAAAAGATTTTCCTGAGAATGCAAGAACTGGTGCTGTTACAAATGAAGCTTTTGTTTCATATGGCGGGACTGAGATTAACAGTAGGCCTATAAGTCGTATTTTAAAAATACATTACTGGCAGAATGGAGATACTTATGATTCTTCTGCTTTTGTTTTTAAAGCCGGTCACTTTGATGCAAGAAAATCAGACAGTGGCGCGTATCTTCCGAATATGAAGTCACCAATTTCGGTTGACAGCATTAAAGTGACTAGGCAAGAACTTCATTCTATTTCTTATTTAGTTGATTTAGCACTTGCTTCTCATGTTGCGAATAAAGTAAACTGGTATGAGGTATGAGCGAAGACAACGTAGTATATATTCCTGAAACTGAAATTGAACAGCTGCGTAAATCATTTAATGATGTTATTTTAGCTTTAGCTGCTAAATTTGATTCTAAGTTAGAAGATTTAGATAAAACAATGGAGTCTTACGAAAAACAGTTAGCTGTTCTTGCTACCGGTTTTGCTGAACAAGCTGTTTTTATTGAAGCTTTAATAGCTCAAGTAAATTTTGCTTCTGATCAAGAAAGAGAATCTTTTCATAAAAATGTTTCTCAAGCTAGAAAAAAAATGTTTGAGATTATGAAAGAAGGGGCCAATGGAATCGTTGCCGACGATAACCCAAGACTTGCCTCAGCCATTGAAGACGTGGTTGACTCCAAGTCTGCTTACACCTCCTCATAATAACGCTTCTGTGTTATTTGTAGATCCTTCTTCATTGGATCTTATTAACACTCCTTATTCTTTATCAAAGATATATCCTTTAGTAAAGAAGATATATCCTGAACTTGTTTCTTTGCATGTTCTTTCTTATTCTTTATCTTTTTTCATGAAAAATAACATAATAGAATTCTATTCAGTAGAGGCAAAAACATGATATCTAAAATAGACAATATTTCTTCCGCTAATGAAATAATTATCGGTCGGTTAAAACAAAATAATCAATCATTTCTTCCTTTAGACAAATACACATTTCAGTGTCTTACTAGCGATCAGTTTGATATTTTGCGAACTGCTTCTAATATAGAATATGATGAATTTATTAGAAGCTATATTGAAGCTGTTGGTGAAGTTTATGACCACAATACTTATGCTTTTACCGGATACAGCATTAGTTTTGAAGACGCTAAAAATTATATAGTATATCCATATTCAAGAACTAATCTTTATAAAGATGTTTATTTTGATCTTCTTCCTTCTGTATTTAGTGTTTATTTTAATTTAATGAAAAGGATTGATAAAATTCGTCAGTTTGGCACTGGTGTGGGAAGAGCTTTGCTTATTAAAACATCTAATTTTACCAAGTCTGAGTTTGATACTTTGCGTCTTATGGAGTACAAAGATGTGGTTGATCTTATGGTTGTTGTAAGTGAACAAATAGCAAAACAAAATACTGATATTGAACACTTACTTCAAACAGTTGAAGCTCTTGGAGCAGAAAAGTCTTTGCTTTTAGCAGAGATTGATAGATTAAACAGGCTTGTTATTACAACTTCTACAACTACTTGGAGATAATTTTATGACACAAATAAGCTTTGATTTTCAATCTTTTGTTCATTCGTCTATTAATAATGAAAAAGAATTAGGTTCTCAGTTTGTTAATGTAAAACTTTTTAAATTGTCTAAAGTACACGATCCAGTTTCTGATTCTGAAGTTACTGCTTATAAGTATTCTTATCAACACGACGATTACCCTATTATTGTTAATCTCTTTTTGATTAAAAACGAAACTTTTGTGCCACAATCATCAGCTTATTTTAACACAATTTCTTGTAATACTGTGCTTTCAGATTTTGATCAAAATCCTCATAAATCTATTGACTTAAATATTAATGTTTATGTCAATAATTCTCATTTAACAATAATCAAAGATTTGCATCCAAATTTAAAAACAATAATTACTTCTTATTTTATTAATAAGAATGGTGTTATGAGAAAAGCTCCTCAAGGCAGCGATTCCTTAACCCAATGGTTGCATTATGATCCTTCTGTTGGTATGTTCGTAATCGCTTCTTCTTTTGTATTTATTGAAGAAGTTGATTATTCGAATATCCCCTCTTGTTATTATAGAACATCTTCAGACAGCACTGTTCTTTCAAATGATTACAAATACGCCAATCGGCCTAATTTAAATATATGTTCTAATGAAATTGTAGAAAAAGTAAGTCAAAGCATTTCTGCTGTCTGTCAGTGTCCTTTTAATACCAATTCTCAAATTTTATCTTGTCCTTATTATAAAGAGGATAAGATTAAAATTTCTACAGTTGAGCTTGTCAATAAAGCAAGAATTGACCTTTCAACTAACCAAGCTTATACTCCTGATAAGGTAATAACTGCTTACATTGTTAGGTTAATTGATAGCGATACATATTCTGTTTTGATTTCTGAAAAGAACAAAGATAGTGAATTAGAAACAACTTTAAAAAAGTTTGTTTATACC
>Ga0214917_10000734_pt1 | contig 42874 bp, 33 predicted proteins | sample LL_1208_BB_MetaG_FD_177983 | JGI IMG/M metagenome (GOLD analysis project Ga0214917, IMG submission 177983) | Freshwater microbial communities from Lake Lanier, Atlanta, Georgia, United States - LL_1208_BB | ecosystem: Environmental > Aquatic > Freshwater > Lake | place: USA: Georgia | collected... | reverse complement strand
CCCGCTCGCGCTCACGACCGCGGCGCCGATTGGCATGGCCGCGTGGGACGGTACGGCACGCGCCGTCCCCCGGCTCGCGCCGGGGGCTTGTATGACCCGCACATGAAAGCCCCGGGCGCAAGCCCGGGGACTGCGGGTCTCCCACCATCCCGGCCACCACGCCGCTCACCCCCACCGCCAAGCCCAAACCTCTCCGCTACGCCACCCCTGCCTCCCCGCTCGCGCTCACGACCGCGGCGCCGATTGGCATGGCCGCGTGGGACGGTACGGCACGCGCCGTCCCCCGGCTCGCGCCGGGGGCTTGTATGACCCGAACATAAAAGCCCCGGGCGCGAGCCCGGGGACTGCGGGTCACCCGCCACGCCGCCCGCGCACCCTTGGACGTTCACTCGCCCCGCGAGCGGGCTATCATTCATGGATCGTCCGCTACCGCTGCCACGCGCGCCGCGAGCCCCCCATGACACCACGCTTCCACGTCGACACCCGCCGGGCCCTTTCCCGCCGCACGGTCCTGAAGGGGGCGGGCGTGTCGCTGGCGGTGCCGTGGCTCTCGGCGATGAGCCCGGCTTTCGCCGCAGCCGACCCGACTCCGCCGCGGCGGTTCGTGGCGCTCACCCTCAGCCTTGGCCTGCTCGGCGAAAATCTCTTCCCCGCAGAGAGTGGCCGCGACTGGAAGCCGTCTCGCTACCTGGAGCCGCTCGCCGACCTCCGCGACCGGATCACGCTCGTCTCCGGGGCGTCGCATCCGGGCGTGTCGGGGGGCCACCGGGCCGAGGCGAGCCTGCTCACGGCGGCGCCGATGTCGGGCTCGGCGCAGACGAAAAACACCGAGTCGCTCGACCAGTTGCTGGCCCGGCACTTCGGGCACCAGACCCGCTTCCCCTCGCTCGTCCTCGGCTTGGGCGGGGCCAACAGCCCGTCGTACACCGAGAACGGCTCGATGATCCCGGCCGAGACCTCGCCGGCCAAGCTGTTCACGCGGCTGTTCGTGGCCGACGGACCGGCCGAGCGCAAGCGGCAGGTGGCGCGGGCCCGCGAGGGCCAAAGCATCATGGATCTCGTCGCCGACGACGCCCGTTCGCTCGAGCGGTCGCTCGGATCCGGCGACCGCGGTCGGCTCGACGCCTACCTGACGAGCGTCCGCGATCTGGAGAAGCGGCTGGTCGAGGCCGAGGCCTGGGCCGATCGCCCGAAGCCGGTGGTGCCGGTCGCCAAGCCGACCGATGTCGGCAATCCCAACGACGTGGTGGCCCGCCAGCGGCTGATGAGCGACATGGTTCGCCTGGCGCTCGCGACCGATTCGACGCGGTTCGTGACGCTCCATCTGGGCGGCGGCGGCGGTGTCGTTCCCGTCGAGGGCGTGGACGAGGGCTACCACTCGCTCTCGCATCACGGGATGGATGCCGAGAAGCTCGCGCAGCTCGCGCTCGTCGAGACCGAGATCATCAGGGCCTTCGGCGACTTTCTCCGCGGCCTGGCGGGCGAGCAGGAAGAGGGCGCGACGCTGCTCGATCGCACGAGCGTGCTGCTCACGAGCAACCTCGGCAACGCGTCGAGCCACGACAACCGCAACCTCCCGGTCGTGCTCGCCGGCGGCGGCTTCCGGCACGGCTCGCATCTGGCGTTCGACCACAAGGCGAACCACCCGCTCCCGAATCTGTTCCTGTCCGTGCTCCAGCGGACGGGCCTCGAACTCGACCGCTTCGCCACCTCCACCGGCACGCTCCCCGGCCTCGAGCCGGCGTGACGGCGGCGACCGCGCGGCTCGAGAAAAGCCCCGGGCGCGAGCCCGGGGATGGCGGGTCACTCAGCCCTAATCGCCCGTGCGACCGCCAACGCGTCGGCGACGGCGCACGATCCCGCCTGGGCCATCACGGTGTCATCGCCCGCCGCCGGCGGCCGGCCCGTCCGTGGATCCACGGGCGAGCGGCCCGGCCGCCGGGTGGCGAACGCGATCGCCTCGCCCGCAGCCAACGCCACGACCGCCGGACCGTCTCCGGAGGCCCCGGCCCGTACGGCCACGCGCCACGGTCGCCCATCCGGTCCGTCGCCCCAGGCCCGGGCCTCGCCGCCGAGTTCCACGAGGTGGCCCTCTGACCCGAGCTGCAGGAGCCGCTCGCCGACGGCGTCCACCGCGTAGCCGGGGCCGATCCCGCCCAGATCGAGCAACACACCATCCCGCGACTTCCGCAGGGCCGCGGGCCGGCCGGCCGCGGCCGGCCGCGACTCGACAAGCTCCATGCCCACCGCGTTGCGGGCGGCGTCCATCTCCGCGGCGGTCGGCTCGCGGCCCTCGCGCCACAGTCGCCCGAGCGGTCCGACGGTGATGTCGAAGGCGCCATCCGTCGCGGCATGCACCTGCCTGGCGATCTCGACGAGCCGTGCGAGGTCGTCGCCGACCTCGACCCACTCGCCGGCGGCCGCCCGGTTGAACCGACTCGCGTCGGAGTCGTCGCGCCACGTGCTCGCGGCCGCGTCGATCCGCGCGAGTACGACCTCGATCTCACGGTGCACCTCGCCGCGCCCGAGCCCTGGCGCCTCCGTGGCGAGCGTGACCCGGTAGGTCGTGCCCATCGCCGCCCCGGCGAGCACGAGCGGCTCTTCGGCCCCGGCGGGTGACAGCAGCCAGAAGGCAAACAGCAGTATCCATCCGATCGAGCCTCGACGGAGAGGGGTTGCCCGTGCCAATCGAGCGGCGTAGGAAACCGAAGCGCAGCTTGGAAGGCGAAGCGAGGTTTCCTTCGAGCGAGTGGACGGCAGGATGCCGTTCACGAGCGTCCGGCGAGATGGCACGGGCAACCCCGGACCACTCCACCGGACACACGAGCACCGCTTGTGAGCGGGCACTCCAAGGCTGCCCCACGTGCGCCCGTTCATGCCGGCCACCACGCCGCGGCGGCGGCCGCCGCCAGGCAGCCCAGCAACACGCCGTCGCGCCAGGAAAAACCTGCGCTCTTGCGGTGGAGCCGCACGTGGTCGAGCAGGGCACCGGTGGGGCAGGCATGGCGGCAGTAGGCCATCGGGTAGCGGGCGCTCGCCACGAGGCCCACGCCGAAGATCGCGAGCGCCGGAATGCCGGCCACGAGCGGCAGGTAGGCGTCGAAGGGCTCGAGGTCGACCAGCGCGAGCGGCAGCGGCACCACCGCCGCCAGGATCGCCAGCCCGAGCAGGGCCCAGGGGAGCCCGGTGAGCCAGGGCCGCAGCCCTGCGGGCACCGTGCCCTTCGGTTTCGCGAACCGCACGAGCAGCTGCTGCGCCGCCCCGTGGGCGCAGAGGTGCGAGCAGTAGACGTTGCGCCGGGTCGTGGCCGGCAGGACGAGAGCCGCGGCGGCGAGCACGGTGAGCACGGCCGCGCCGCGGGGCACGCCGGCCTGCGCCCAGCCCCACAGCTGCGCCTGGGAAAGCAGGGCCCCGGCCCCGAACCCGAGGTAGAGCAGCACGGCCACCGGCAGGGCCAGCCGGCCGAACCACGTGCCACGCAGCCGCGTGAACGCGGTCACCACGCCGGCGGCGATCACGCCCAGCGCGCCCCACTGGGGCGGCTCGATGCCACCGAGCCACGCCGCGACCACGCCCGCCGCGCCACCTGCCGCGACGGGCCCGCGGTCGCGTCGCTCCCGCGCCGCCCGCACGATCCCCTCGGCCACGGCCTGGCTGGTCATCGTGGCTCCGCTCACGCCCTCGACGCCCGTCGCGGCCGGGTCGAAGCCCGCCAGTTCCTCGATCGGCATCCCCCGCCAGAGTCGGCGAAAGGCCCGGTCGTCGCGGACGTAGCCGACGTAGGGCTCGTTGTCGAAGGATTCCAGCACCGCCACGCCCGCGACCCTGTTCTGGGTGTCGAATCCCACCAAGGCATCCGTCGGCCCCTGGTATCCGATCACGCGGTCGGCGGCGGGGCTCGTCCGCAGGGCCCAGCCGAGCGGGATGTCGTCGGCCCCTTGCACTCGGATCACGCTCGGATCACCGGCGTCGGGCGAGATCGCCGCGGCGGCGGGAAACAGGAGCTTGAGGTCGGCCAGCCCCGGCTCCTTTTCAAACCGGCTGCCGCCGCCGCTGCCCCCGAGTCGCAAGACGACCGCGTCCACGATCGCCAGGCTCGTGAGCGTGGAACCGGCGACGGCATCCACGCTCCGGCCCCCGAGGCCCGCCAGGTCCGCCAGCGGCGTCCCCGCGAGCGACGTGAGGAACCGCGCGTCCCGCTCGATCGCCCGCACGTGGTCCCGCGTGTCGCGGCTCGAGAGGATCTCCATCCCGGCCACGACGAGATCCGCATCGCAGACGACGAGCACGTCGGTCGGCCCGGAGAAGCCGATCGCCGCGTCGCCGGCGGGGCTCGTCCGCAGGATCGTGCCCACGCGGTCGCCGCTCGTCCCCACGATGTCGCGGCCCCCGGCCACGGCCGCCGACTCTGCGCCGATCGCATCCGCCTCGGGCAGGTGCTTTCGCACGACCTCGAGCGGCACGGCAGCGAGATCGACCGCCGCGAGCCGGGCCACATGCCGCGCATGCGCCACGTGCACACACCACGCCACGAGGGCCCAGGCCGCCAGCCGCACGACGTGTCCGGCGAAGGTCCGCCAGCGAAGCAACGACGAAGAGGGAGCATGCGGGTTCATCGTCGACAGAGTTTAGCTGGATGCTCACCATGGGCCCGCGAGGGGTTGCCCGTGCCCATCGAGCGGCGTAGGAAACCAAGCGCAGCCCGGAGGGCGAAAGCGAGGTTTCCTCCGAGCGAGCGGACGGCAGGATGCCGGTAGCGAGCGTCCGGCGAGATGGCACGGGCAACCCCGAGCCGCGTGCGCGAAGACGATCGCCTCACGACCTACCGCCCGGCCGGCACGAGCAGCACCGCGTCGGCGTGGACGTTGCCCTTGGCGCCGTCGGTCGCGATCACGACCACGCAGGCGTCGCCCTTGCCGAGCGTGACGCGGCCCGCCGAGCCATAGCCGCCCTCGAGCGGGGCGGCCTTCCGCATGTCGAGCCGGGTGCTCGTGCGGCCGGTCGCCGTCTCGATCATCACCGGCACCGCGGTGCCCCGGTTCTCGTGGGGCTGCCAGGCCACGAGCACATCGTAGGCACCGGCCGCCGGGGCGCGGAGTTCGAACGTCGCCGTCGCGCCGCTGTCGGGCCCGGCGTAGTGGTAGCCGTGGCCCACGTAGCCCTTGAGCCCCTGCCCCTCGGTCCAGTTGCCCTCACGCTTGGCGTCGCGGTCGTCGCGGACGACCGCCGACCTCTCCTGGGCGAGTTTCACCGGATCGACCCCGGTGGGCGGCCCGTGCGAACTGGCCAAGGGCAGGGCGTCGGCCGGAATCTCGATCGGGTCGGCGAGCGTCGCGCGGCGGGCCTTGCCGGGCAGGTTCAACAGCTCGTCCAGCTCGGCCCAGTGGTTCTCGTACACGCCCCGCGGCGTCGTGCCGTGCGTCACGGCCACGCTCGCCGCCTTGCCCACCACCTCCCCCATCATCCCGCAGGTCTTCATCACGCGGACGGTGCCGAGGGCCTCGTGCGTGACGGAGATGCAGCGGCCGGCCATGAACAGGTTTTCCACGTCCTTGGAGTAGAAGCAGCGGTAGGGGATGGGGTAGCCGTACATCCGATCGACCCGCCGGTCGTGGACGGCGATCGAGATGAAGGGGTTGTCGGGAAACTTCTTGGCGTATTCCTCCTTCGGGTAGTGGAGGTCGATCGACCAGGTGGAGGGGACGCAGCCGTCGGAAAACTCCTTCTTCGCCACGATGTCGTCCTGGGAGAGCACGACGTCGCCGAGGATCCTCCGGCTCTCGCGCGGGCCGCCCACGAAGGCTACCCAGGTGAGCATGGCATTCGGGTGCTCGGCCGCCCCGTCGCCGTTCTTCATCGCGTGAAAGGCGCCATACACGGCCCGCAGGTTCCAGTCACGGATGCCCTCGGCGTCGGCCAGCGGATCCTTGTCGTAGCCGCTCTCCCAGAACCACTGGCCGTGGAAGTCGCGGGGATAGGGGAAGTCGTCCATCGTCAGGGGCAGGGCCCAGGGGGTCGCGGGGAAGGCCTGCGGTGCGTCGCCGTTGGCCCAGGCCCACATGTTGCTCATCCCCATCCGTCCCTTGGGCTCCATGACCGTCTCCGCCCCGGCCAGGTGGCCGATCGTGGCGTGGCCGGTGGCGTCGCAGAAGAACGTGCCCGTGAACTCGCGTTCGCGACCGGTGCGGGTGTCGAGGGCGGTCACGCTCAGGATCCGCTTGCCGTCGCGGGCCACGGCGAAGGCGTGGGTGTTCAGGAACAACTCGATGTTGGGCTCGGCGCGGACGACCCGCTCCTTCTTGGCGTCCTCGAACTCCTCGTAGGTGCCGGGGCTCTTCTTCGCCTTGTCGGCGAACTCCTCCACGATCTCGCCGATCCGTGGATATTTGCCGCGGCGGATCAGCCCCATCGCCCAGACGCGGACCTCACTCGAACCGTTGCCGCCGAGCACGGGCCGGTCCTGAATCAGAGCGACCTTGAGTCCCAGACGTGCCGCTGCCAGCGCGGCCCCCATCCCGGAGTAGCCGCCACCGATCACCACCAGATCGTAGGGCCCCTTCACCTCCGGTGCCTGCGGCAGCCCGAGCGCCTCCCGCCGCCAGGCCGCCAGGATCGCCGAGTCGTTGGGCGGAGGCGCGGCCTCGGTCGTAAAGGCGATACAGTCGCAGCGGCCGTCGAAGCCGGCGAGGTCGTGCAGGGCGAGGGCCACGTCACCGGCGGGCAGATCGACGGTGCCCCCGGGCTGCCAGCCCCACTCGGCCCCCTCGGTGCCGAAGGTCGTGGCGAGCGGCTTGCCGTCCACGACGACCTGGAACCTGCCCGGGGTGCCCGGCGCCTTCCAGCGGGCCACCCAGTCTTTCGTGCGGACCCAGACGTGATACTTCCCGGCGGCGGGAACCTTCACCGTGGTCGTGGCGTCGGCCACCGGGCGGCCAAGCCCGTGGGCCAGGAGATGGGGCGAGCCCATCTCCCGGATGAACTGCGTGTCGAGGCTCCAGCCGCCGTGCTCGACGAAGCTCTCCGCCTCGACGAGCACGGTCGCGGCGTGCCCCAGAGTGGCTCCGCAGCAGACGATCCCCAGGAGTGCCGATCGAACCGTGCAACGCCATGGGTTGCCGCGAGGGGTGGCCCGTGCCAATCGAGACGGCGTTGCTGGCACGCGAAGGCAGGAAGCCGAGAGCGTGGCCAGCATCGAGCGACCGTAGGCCGGGATGGCCGAAGGGAGCGTCCGGCGAGATGGCACGGGCCACCTCGAGCCCACCCCGCACGACGCAGCGAAACTCGAATAACCACCCATCGCTTGCCTCCTCACTCGGATCGCGGCGGCTTGTCGAGCGAACGCCACTGCGTCATGATCATCATCAGGCTCAAGACTAACCCGGTTGGCGGCTGAAATCGACCGCCTGGCAGGCTTTCTCCATGCACACACGCCCCTTCGGACGCACCGGCTGGCAGGTTTCGGAGATCGGCTTCGGGGCCTGGGGGATCGGCGGCCGCGACTGGGGCGGGGCCGACGAGACCGAGGCCATGGCCACGCTCCATGCCGCCCTCGACCACGGCATCACCTTCTTCGACACGGCCGACGTCTACGGCGACGGCCGCTCCGAAAAGCTCATCGCCCGCCTCCGCCGCGAGCGCAGCGAGCCGTTTTACGTGGCCACGAAGGCCGGCCGCCGGCTCAACCCCCACACGGCCGCCGGCTACAACGCCGCCAACCTCGAGGCCTTCGTCGATCGGAGCCTCGCGAACCTCGAGGTCGAGCGGCTCGACCTGCTCCAACTCCACTGCCCGCCCACCGACGTCTACTACCGCCCCGAGGTCTTCGAGGGTCTCGACGCCCTCGTGGCCAAGGGCAAGCTCCGCTTCTACGGCGTGAGCGTCGAGAAGGTGGAGGAGGCGCTCAAGGCCGTCGAGTATCCGGGCGTGCAGAGCGTGCAGATCATCTTCAACGCGTTCCGCCTCCGGCCGGCCGAGCTGTTCTTCGAGGTGGCGCAACGGAAGCGGGTGGCCGTGATCGCCCGCGTGCCCCTGGCCAGCGGCCTGCTCTCGGGCCGGTTCACCCGCGACACGGAGTTTCCCGCGGCCGACCACCGGGCCTTCAATCGCGACGGAGCCGGCTTCGACCGCGGCGAGACCTTCTCGGGCGTCGACTACGACGTCGGCCTGTCCGCGGTGGAGCGGCTCAAGCCGCTCGTGCCCCAGGCCGCCACGCTCGCCCAGTTCGCGCTTCGCTGGATTCTCTCCTTCGAGGCGGTCAGCACCGTGATCCCGGGCGCCCGCCGGCCCGACCAGGTGGCCGCCAACGCGGCCGCCTCCGACCTCCAGCCGCTCGACGCCGCCACGCTGGCCGCGGTCCAGGAAATCTACGACGACTCGATCCGCCCGCTCGTCCACCAGCGTTGGTGATGGCCTGCGCGCGGCCTCGTACCGCTGATGTTCGAAGGGCAAGGGTTCGGGTGGGCCGGGATTGCCCGTGCCGTCTCGCCGGACGCTCGCTACCGACATCCTGCCGTCCGCTCGCTCGGAGGAAACCTCGCTGCGCAATCCTGCTCCGCTCGGTTTCCTACGCCGCTCGACTGGCACGGGCAACCCCTCGCACAACGAGCGTTCCAAAAGATCGGGCTCGGGTACCTTTCCCCTAAAAAAGTCTCACACCTCCCACCCCTTGCGATACTCGCGGCGCAGGAGCGCCGTCGCGTCGTCGCGGCTGGTCTTCAGGGCCGCGGCGTCCCAGTCGAACTCGCCCTGGATCCGGTAGGCGATGTTCGCGAGCAGCACGCTCTCGGTCATCGGGCCGGAGTAGTCGAAGTTGCAACTGGCCGGTGTGCCGCCCCGGCAGGCCTCGATCCACTCCTTGTGGAAGCCGGGCGAGGGGGGCATGGCCGGCTCCGGGCCGTTCCCCGGACCTCGGTAGCCGGTGAACTTCTCCTCGGGGTAAAGCTTCCACTTGTCGAACCCGCAGGCGAGCACGCCCTCGCTGCCGATGAACAGCGTGTTGAAGGCCTTGTCGCCGGCCCCCTGCTCGGCCGCGATCGGCGGCCGACCCTGATACCAGTGGAGGGCCACCGGCGGCCGGCCGCCGCGGGCCGGGAAGTCGAGCCGGCTCGCCAGGGCCGTGGGCGTGCGCGAGTTATCGGGCTCTGGACCGCTGCCCGACACGTGCGTGGGGGAGACCAGGTCGAGGGCCCAGAACGGGATGTCGAGGATGTGGCAGCCCCAGTTGCCGGTCTCACCCGTGCCAAACTCCCACCAGAACCGCCAGTCGTAGGGAGCGAAGCCCTTCGTGTAGGGCCGCTCGCGGCAGGGACCGAGCCAGAGATCCCAGTCGAGCCCCGCGGGCACGGGCTCGGTCTCGCCCGGGGCCTTCGGCATCCCGCGGGAGCTCGCGATCCATGAGTGGGCCTCCTCCACGTCGCCGATCACCCCGCTCTTCACGATCGCAACCGCCTCCCGCAACCCCTTGTTGGCGTGCCGCTGATTGCCGAGCTGGGTGGCGAGCTTCTTCTCGCGGGCGGCGGTGGTGAGCCGGCGGACCTCCTCCACCTCGTGGGCCAGCGGCTTCTCGAGGTACAGGTGCTTGCCCCGCTCCAGGGCCCACCAGGCCGGATGGAAGTGGGTGTGGTCGGGCGTGCTCACCACGACGGCGTCGATCTGCTTTTCGACCGCGTCGAACATCTTTCGGAAGTCGGTGAACCGTCCGCCGGCGGCGAACTGCTCGAAGGCCTTGCCGGCCCGTCGCTCGTCCACGTCGCACACCGCCACGATGTTCTGGCTCGAGACCCCCCGGAGGTTCGACCCGCCCTGGCCCCCCGTGCCAATCACGGCCAGACCGAGCTTGTCATTCGGCCCCTCGGCCCGGCCGTCGGTGAAGCCGTGGCCGGCGAAAAAGCCCGCGCCGGCAGCCCCGGCGAGGCCCGTGAACGTGCGGCGAGACAGGCGGGGCATGACGTCGCTCCTGCGATGGCTATCGTGAAACGTTCCCGAGACGCCGTTTATCCTAAGGCCGGCCCGGAGCATCCGGTAGTTCCTGCGGTGCGGCTCGGGGCTGCCCGTGCCATCTCGCCGGACGCTCCCTCCGGGCATCCTGCCCTTCGGTCGCTCGGAGGAAACCTCGCTTTCGCCCTCCGGGCTGCGCTCGGTTTCCTACGCCGCTCGACTGGCACGGGCAGCCCCTCGCGGATGCCGTGATCGAGGTCGTCGACAGAAAGCTTCTCCCGGTAGCAACCCGTGCCCCCCCCCTCCGACATCCTCGTGATCGGCGCCGGTGCCGCCGGCCTGTTTGCCGCCACCTGGGCGGGGCGGACGGCCGCCGCCGCGGGCCGGCCCATGTCGCTCACCGCCGTCGACACGGCCAAGAAGCTCGGCGCCAAGATCCTCGTGGCGGGCGGCGGCCGGTGCAACGTGACCCACGAGCGGGTCTCCGAGGCCGACTACGCCGGGAGCACGCCCCCCGCGATCCGCAAGGTGCTCCGGCGGTTCACGGTCGAAGACACCCTCGCGTTCTTCACCGCCACCGGCGTGGCCCTCAAGACCGAGGACACGGGGAAACTCTTTCCCACGAGCGACTCGGCGCGGACGGTGCTCGACGCGCTCGTCCGTGAGGCGACGCGGGCCGGCGCGCGGCTCGTGCATCCGGCCCGGGTCACGGCGCTCGTGCGAGACGAGGCGGGCTTTCGGGCGACGAGCGACGCCGGGGACCTGTGGGCCCGGCAGGTGATCCTCTGCACGGGCGGCAAGTCGCTCCCCAAGAGCGGCTCCGACGGCACGGGGCTGGAACTGGCCCGGAGCCTCGGCCACTCGCTCACCAGCCCGATCGTGCCGGCGCTCGTGCCGCTCGTGCTCCCCTCCGGCCATTGGATCACGGGCCTGTCGGGGCTCACGCTCCCGGCTGAGATCACGCTCAAGAGTGGCGGCGGCAAAAAACTCTTTGCCACCACCGGCAGCACGCTCTGCACCCACCTGGGCCTCTCGGGCCCGGCGATCCTCGACGCCAGCCGGCACTGGCTCGTGGAGCGGGCGGCCGATCCGGGCGTGACGCTCTGGCTCAACTGGCTGCCGGGCGAGACGCCCGAGTCGCTCGACCGGCGGCTGGTCGCAGGGCAGCGCCGCGGAGCCGCCGCCGTCCTGCGGGACTGGCTCCCCGACCGGCTGGCCCGGACGCTCTGCGAACAGGCTGCCGCCCCGCCGACCGGCGACGTCTCGCGGGACTCGCGCCGGCGGCTGGCGGCCCTGGTCACCGCCACGCCGCTCGCGATCACGGGCGACCGCGGGTTCAGCGTCGCGGAGGCGACCGCGGGTGGCGTGCCGCTCGCCGAGGTGCGGCTGGAGACGATGGAGAGCCGGATCTGCCCGGGGCTTTATCTGGCCGGCGAGGTGCTCGACGTCGACGGCCGGATCGGCGGCTTCAACTTTCAGTGGGCCTGGGCGAGCGGCTTCGTGGCCGGAACCGCCGCGGCGGTTCCGGCCACGACCTCATAGCGAAACCGTCCCTCCCGCAGGTCGAGCGTGGAGATGGGAGCCGCGGCCGGGGCCGTCGGCAACTGGGCGGCGACCGCCTCCAGGACCTCGCGCACGCTGATGTCGTCCATGTCCGCCGTGCCGAACTCCCAGGCGGCGTGGGGCTGCCGCCGGGTGAGGCCAAGCCGGTCGAGCAGTGGCCGCTGCACCCGCGCCGACCGCACGACGGTCGCCCGGGGACTCCACGGCGACCAGCGGTTGGGATCGGTGGGGCCGAACAGCACCACCACCGGCACGGCGTGCGAGGCGGCCAGATGCACGAGGCCCGTGTCGACCCCGAGGCAGAGATCCATGCGGGCCAGCAGCGCCCCGGTCTCGCGGAGCGAGACGTGCGCCGAGAGGTCGTGGAGATGCGCGGCCACCCGCGGGCCGACCGTGTCCCGCACGGCGTCGTGCAGCGGCGCATCGGCGGCGGCCCCGCACAGCACCAGCTCGCACCCCCGCTCGCCGACCAGGCGGCTCACGAGCACCGCCCAGCGGTCGGCAGGCCAGTGCTTCTCCTTGGCGGTCGACCGCAGGGCGAGAAACACCCGGGGCCGGCCGGTCGGCAGCGGGGCGAGCAGACCCGCCACGTGGGCAGCCGCGTCCGGGGTGATCCAGTTCTCGTTGGCCCCGTCGTCGACGGCGATGCCATCGGCCACGAGCAGGTCGAGGTAGCGGGCCGCCTGGTGGCGGCCGCGGGCCGGCGCCACGGCCGTGTGCAGGAGCGCCCGGCCGTCGGCGGCGAAGCCGACCCGGTGCGGGATGCCGGCGAGCGTCGCCAGGATCGCCCCCGACAACGACCGCTTGAGGAGATAGGCCCGGTCATAGCCGCGGCCCGCCAGCCAGGTGGCCTGCGTGCGGATGGCCGCGAGCGAGGCCGCGAACCCGCGGCGGCCGGCCGGTCGCCGCCAGGCGATCAGTTCGTCGACGTAGGGGCAGTCGGCGAGCACCATCCGCGCGCCCCCTTCGGCGCACACGTCGATCGTCGCGTCGGGGAACGCCCGCCGGAGGTTCCGGAGGAAGGGGATCGCGAGCACGGTGTCGCCGATGTACCGCGTGCAGACCACGAGGATCCGTCGCCTGCCGCATCGGCCGTGTCGGGTGCCGTCCATCGGCCTACCTCGCGAAGCCCACGAAGAAGCTGAACAGCTGTTCGCTGTCGAACGGCGCCTTGGCCACCGGCACCGCGAAGTCGAGCGCGATCGGGGCCGGCCCCATCGCCGGCAGCGTGATCCGCAGGCCGAAGCCGGGGGCCACGCGCATGTTGTTGATCGAGACGTTGCTCTCGACCGTACCGAAGTCGGTGAACACGACACCGCGGAGCGTGTCGTCGGCCGTGATCGGGAACAGGTACTCGATCGTGTTGAGCCACTGGAACGGACCGCCCACGATCGCCAGCTGGCCGTTCGGACCGGCCTGGCGGGGACTCGCCCCGCGGAACACGAAGCCGCGGATCGTGTTGTAGCCGCCCGCGAAGAAGTTGTCGTAGGCGGGCGTGTCGGGGCCGCTCATGCCGACGACCGAGCCGACGGAGAGCACGTGCCGGCCGGAGCCGTCGGGCCGCTCGTTGAGCAGGAAGTACTGCCGCCCCTCGAGGATGCCGCGGGGATACGAGAAGGTGCCGGTGACCTGCTCGAACTCGAAGGTCGCGAGATGGCCCTGGGTGGGCAGGAACGGGCTGTCGCGGGTGTCGTGGACGACGCCGGCGGAGAAGCCGTACACGCCGTTGGTGCCCAGCATGTTGACGATGTCGGGCGCGAGCACGCGGGGATTGAAGACGTCGACGCTCTCGCCGCGGAAACCGGCGTTCACCGAGAGGTCCGGGGCGAACTGGAACTGGTAGCCCAGGCCGACGCGGCCGCCGGTGCGGGCTTCGGCCCAGTCGAAGAAGTAGCGGGTGTAGTAGGAGGCCGAGAGCGACAGGCCGATCCGGGTGTCGAACAGATACGGCTCCTGGAAGGTGGCCATGTACCGCTGCAGCTGCGTGCCCGGCGCCGCCTCGAGGCGGAACCGCTGGCCGGCACCGCGGAAGGCGACGCCGTTCTTGATGTCGTCCCAACTCCGGGGCAGTCTGAGGATGTCGAAGTTCTGCTCGTCGACGACGATGTTGCCGACGAGGCCGGCGTTGGAGTTGACGCCGGCCCCGATCATCAGCCGGCCGGTCTGCGTCTCCTCGGCGTCGACGTCGAGGATCACGTACGGCTCGTTGCCCGGGAACACCTGCGGGTTGCCCAGCGCCCCGCCGCCGCCGAAGTCGGGCACCGCGCCGGGCTGCTGGAAGGCCGGGGGCTGGTTGGGGTCGGCCTGCGCGACCGGCAGGGCCGGGAAGCCGGCTGCGGCTCCCGGGCCACCGGGGGCGACGGGCTGCTGCACGGTGTAGGGATTGGCCGGCGCGGGTGGGGCCGAGAATCGCGAGTAGTCGAGGGCGCCGGGCCCGGGCTGCGCCAAGGGCTGCCCACCCCAGGCCTGCGCGGGCTGTGCCGCGACGCCCTGCTGGAAGGCGGGCTGAGCCATGGCGGGCTGCTGGTACGCAGCCTGCGGCGGCGCCGCCGGAGCGAGCAAGGGCACCTGGTAGCCGGGCTGCTGGGCGACAGGGTAGGCCCCGGGCACGGGCTGCGCCGCCTGCCACGGGTTGGCGGGTGGCGGGGCCGCCACGGGATAGCCGGGGCTCTGCCCGCGCCAGACCGGCTGACTGGCGGTGGCGGCCGGGGGCGGCACGGCTGGGCTTTGCTCGCTGGCCGGAGTCGCCGGCCGTTCGGTCGCGGGCGGTTGCCCCGCGGCGGCCTCGCTCCAATCCCCCTCCAAGACGAGATCGATGACCGTGTCGCCCTCGTGGTCGGGGCTCTGGCCGCGGAAGCCGGGGCGGTCGGGGTCGCGGGCCATCCGCGTGCCCTCGTCGCCGGTGGGCTTCGAGAAACTGATCTTCGGTCCCTGCCCCTGGGCGGCGTCGGCGGCGAACAGGCTGCTCGACTTCAGCCGCCGCTCGTCCTCCCGGAGCTTGCGGATGTCGAGGATGTCGCCGGGCCGCAGCGAGAGCCGGTTGAGCACCACGCTGTGGCGGGTGTGCGGATTGTCGCCACGGATCCGGACGTTGATCTGGCCCACCCGGTACCGCTGCCCCTCGCTGACGTTGTAGACGAGGTCGAGCTGGCCCGGCTCCTCGAGGAATCGCGGATCGGCCTGAATGTCGGCGAACACGAAGCCGCGGCCGCCGTAGATGTCGCGGATCTGGTTGAGGTCCTTGTCCATCTTGGCCTGGTTGAAGAACTCGCCTCCCTTGAGCTCCAACTCCCGCTCCAGAAACTCGGTCTTGAACTTGCTGTTGCCCATGAACGAGACGTTGCGGACGGTGTATCGCGGTCCCTCGTTGATCACGAAGGTGACGTGCGTCCAGTCGCGTATGCCCTCGCGCACGACCGACACCTCGCGGCCCACCTTGGCCTGGAAGAAGCCGAGGCTGCGGTAGTAGGCCGTCAGGGTGTCGACGTCGCCGTCGATCACCTCCTGGTCGATGTCGCCCCCCAGGAACCAGAGCACGCCCGGCTTGCTCTTGATCTGCGTGAGCAGCCGCCCGTCGCTGGCGATCGTGTTGCCGACGAAGCTGGTCCACACCGCCTTGCGGGCCCGCCCCTCGTCGATCAGGAACACCGCCCCCTTGTCGCCCGGCTTGCTGCCCTCGACCGTGGTCACGCGGGCCGCCTCGTAGCCCTTCTCGTGGTAGTAGCCCTCGATCCGCCGCCGGGCCTCCTCGACCACGTAGGGGTCCATCGAGTCGCCGACGTCGATCTCGGCCTTCTTGCGGAGCGTGCGGGTGGTGATCCGCTCGTTGCCGACGTAGCGCACGTGCCGCAGCATCGGCCGCTCGACCACCTGGAAGATGACCACCACGCCGTCGGCCACGCGGACATACTTCGGGTGGACGTCGACAAACTTCCGTGACTTGTGCAGCGTGCGCACGTCCTCTTCGACGGTGCGCGGATCGAAGGCCTGGCCGGCGCGGGTGACGAGCTTCGGCAGCTTCGAGACCTCGGTCGCCTCGTTGCCCTCGATCCGCACCTCGACGATCAGGTCGGCCTGCGGGGTGGCGGCCACGGCGGCCACCGGCGGCAGCGGGGTCGGGTCGGCCGCCCGCACGGCCGGCCCGCTCCAGACGGCGAGCGCGGTGAAGGCCGCTGCGGCCGCGAATCGGCCGGCTGTACGGAGGCTGGTGAGGGAGCGATTCAAGAGGGGGCGCCGAGGGGGGGACGGCTCGAAAAGCCGGGGAGGAATAGCCGACCCCACGACGCCGCCACAAGCCGAAAAGTGTCCACTGGGCGGGCGTCCGCCGGGGCACGTCGGCCCCGCTTGCCCAAACGCCGATCCTTGACTGGCCGGCGAGAACAGCGGTAGTTTTCAGTGTTTCCGGCGGCCCGGGCCGGCGCAAGCCGGACACCCATCCCACGTCCGCGGCCGCACCCGGCCAGCGGTTGCCCCATGCCGCCCCCCATGCCGTCGCTGGTCATCGATCTGCGTCGCACCGAGGATGCCCGCGACGTCGTGCACCGGGCGGTGCAGGCCCTGGCCGAGGGACGGACGGTGGCCTTTCCGACCGAGACCGACTACGTGGTCGCCTCGAGCGCGCGCGTCGCCGCCGCGGCCGACGTCCTCTGGCGCATCGCCGCCGAGCGGCCCGGCGAGCCGCGGCTGACGCTGATCCTCAAGAGCGCCGACGAGGCGCTCGACTGGGCGCCGCGGATCACCCCGGTGGGGCGGCGGCTGGCCCGCCGCTGCTGGCCCGGCCCGGTCGCCATGATCGTGCCCGACGACCACCCCGAAAGCCTGATCACGCGACTCCCCGAGGCGACGCGGGCGGCGCTCGCGGAGGGCGGCAGGTTGCGGCTGCGGATTCCCGGCCATCCGCTTCTGGCCGACTGCATGCGGATGCTCGCCGGACCGGTGATGATCGCCGAGCCACCCGCCGACGCCGGCGCCTGCGTGACCGCCGAGCAGCTCACCGCCGCGGCCGGCGGCTCGCTGGCGCTGGTGCTCGACGACGGTCCGGCCCGCTACGCGCAGCCCGCCTCCACGATCGAACTCGTCGGCGACGGCTTTCGCGTCGTCCGACCGGGCATCGTCTCGGAGGAGACGCTCCGGCGGCTGGCGAGCCTGATGGTGCTGTTCGTCTGCACGGGCAACACCTGCCGCAGCCCGATGGCGGAGGCGCTGTTCCGCAAGTTCGTGGCGGAGCGGTTGGAGTGCGGGCCGGAGGAGATCGACCAGCGGGGCGTGGTCGTGACGAGCGCCGGCCTGGCGGCCTGGGCGGGCGGCCCGGCCAGCAGCGGCGCCCTGGAGGCGGTGGCCGAGATGGGAGCCGACCTCCGCGGCCACTCCAGCCAGCCGCTGACTGAATCGCTCGTCCGTCAGGCCGACGTGATTCTGACCATGACCGCGTCCCACCGGGCCGCCCTCCTGGCCCAGTTTCCCGAGGCCGGCGACCGCGTGGCGATGCTCTCGCCCGACCGGCGCGACGTGATCGACCCGATCGGCGGCAGCCTCGACACGTACCGGTCGTGCGCCCGGCAAATCCGCGAGCATCTCGCCGCCCGAATCGCTACACTTGGGCTGCCGCGGGCGGACGGTTCCAGCCCGGGCGGCAGCCCTTCCTCGAGCGACTGAAGCCCCATGCGGATAGCCATTGGCAGCGACCATCGCGGTGTCACTTCCCGGGGCCGGCTGGTCGGCCTGCTCGAGCGGATGGGGCACGAGATCGTCGACTGCGGCTCGTTCGGCGACGAGGCGGTCGACTACCCCGACGTGGCTGCGGAGGTCGCCCGAAGGGTGGCCGACGGCGCGGTCGAGCGGGGCATCCTCCTGTGCTGCACGGGCGTGGGGATGGCGATCGCCGCCAACAAAGTGGCCGGCGTGCGGGCCGCGACCTGCCACGACGAGGTCACCGCCGAGATGAGCCGCCGACACAACGACCTCAACGTGTTGTGCCTGTCCGCGGAGATGCTCGGGCCCGAGATGCAGGAGAAGGTGATCAGGATCTGGCTCGCCACCCCCTTCGAAGGCGGACGCCACGCCCGGCGGGTGGCCAAGATCGCCTCCCTGGAGGCCGAATGTGCCGCCGGACGCGAGCTGGAAAAGCCCGCCGCCGGCTGAACCCGGGGGGTTCGGCGGCCGCGGCAATCTGGGGGGATGCCGCCGGCCGGCGAAGAGATGCCCGCTCGTAGCGGTCGTAGCGGGTTGCGGCTGAAAAAACCCTGATCCTCGGCCGCTCCGTTCGTTGAACGGCACCGTGGCGTGGGTATCGTCGAAAGCATGCCGCGGGAGGCGTGCCGGCAGGAGCCGGTCCTCGCGCGGAAGCTTTCAGGACCCTGCCCCGGCATGCCGCTCGCCCGCCATCCCGATCCCGAAGAGGTCGATTGCCTGATCCGCAACGGTGAGTTGCGGACGGCGATCGAGCCCTACCTCGACGAGGCCGTCTGGGAGATCGACTTCCGCCAGTTGCCGACCGAGGCCGAGAACCGGTTCCTCGAGTCGATGCTGGCCTGGGAACTCGCTCCACTGGCCCCGGTGGCCCGCTGGTTCGACCCGCCGCTGGCGATGCAGCCGGCCTGCACGCTCGACGACGAGCAGATCCGCGACCGACTCTGGGAGGTGATCGAGTCGCTGCACGCCAAGCGGATCGTGCTCGACTACACCGACCACCTCTCCGACCGCGAACTCTACGCGCTGATCCGCCGGGACATCCTCCCGGCGCCCCTCAAGCGGGTCGATCTGCCCGACAACTTCGTGCACTGGGACTGCAGCGCCTCGCAGGAGGGCGACCAGACCGTGTGGCTGACCTACTACGCCAGCGACGAGGAGCGGGAGGAGTGGCGGCTGGAAGAGGGCCGCGATCCGCCCCCGCGGCTCGTGCCGCCGCACCCCCGTGCCCTGCCGGTCGCCGACGGCTGAGGGAAACGGCGGGAATGTCGCCGGGCCGGGGAAAATTCCTCCGCGGCCGAACCGGCCGGCCAGTTCCTGCCGCCCCTGGATCGGCGTATTCTTCGGACGGTTGCCGCCGTTCACCACCGTCCTCGGAGAGCCTGATCATGCTCGCACGCCTGTCCGCTGCAGTCGCGGTCGTCGCCACGCTGCTTCCCGTCCTCGCCCCGGCCGCCGACGAGGCGGCGATCAAGGCGGCGATCACGAAGGCCTCGGCGTTCCTGGCCACGTGCCAGGATGATCAGGGCAGCTTCAAGGCCGACCTCGGTCCGGCCGTGTCGGGGCTCGTGGTCACCGCGCTCGTCCGCAGCGGCACGCCGACCGACGACCCCGTCGTCAAGAAGGGTCTCGACTACCTGCTGACCTTCCGGCAGCCCGACGGCGGGATCTACGCACCCGGCTCGCCCGTGGCCAACTACGAGACCTCGATCGCGATGCTCGCGCTCGCCGCCTGCAATGCCGAGGGCCGCCTCGCCGAGGAGATCGACGGGGCCGTGAAGTACGTCAAGAAGCTTCAGTGGGACGATGGCGAGGGCAAGGCGGAGAGCGACCCCGCCTTCGGCGGCGCCGGCTACGGCAAGAAGTCGCGACCCGACCTGTCGAACACGGCCTTCATGATCGAGGCGTTGCGGACCGTCGGCGAGAGCGAGAGCGATCCGGCGATCCAGCGGGCGCTGGTGTTCGTGTCGCGCACCCAGAACCTGCCCGGCCCGGGCAATCCGCTGCCCTTTCCCGACAAGAATCCCGACGGCGGCTTCTATTACACGCCGGCCAACGGGGGTGAGAGCCAGGCCGGGACGACGGAGAACGGCGGCCTGCGGAGCTACGCCTCGATGACCTATGCCGGCCTCAAGAGCATGATCTTCGCGGGTCTCAAGCCCGACGACCCGCGGGTGAAGGCGGCCACGGAGTGGCTCAAGAAGCACTACACGTTCGAGGAAAACCCGGGCATGGGGCAGGCGGGGCTCTATTACTTCTATCACACCGCCTCGAAGGCCCTGGGCGTGCTCGGCGCCGACCGCTTCACCGACGCCGCGGGCCAGGCGCACGACTGGCGTGACGAGCTCACGACGGCGCTCCTGGCGCGGCAGCGGGCCGACGGCTCGTGGGCCAACCCCACCGAGCGGTGGATGGAGGGTGAGCCGGTGCTGACGACCGCGTACGCGCTCCTGGCCCTGGCCAACTGCCGGAAGTAACCCGGCTAGGCCGCCTTGGAGGCGGCGTAGAGATACGGATTCATCGTCGGATCGTTGTACATCTTCATCTGCCGGAACACCCGCAGCGGCCGCTGGCCCGAGAAGATCTCGGCCAACAGCCGGTCGAGCGCCGCGACGAGATGGTCCCGCTGGGCGTCGAGCACGACGAGCTTCTCGGCCGCCTTGGCCCGGTGTTCCGGGGTGGCGTCGGTCCGCTCGACCTGCTCCCGCATGTGGTAGCGGCGGAGTTCGAGGATCGACAGCCGGTCGATCGCCGCGCCGGGCGTCTCGGTGGCGGCCGGGGCGGATGACGAGGCCACGACGCCGCGGGCGGCCAGCTCGCCGATCAGCCAGTCGTCGGCCTTTTCGATCGCGTCGTTGCGGGCCTGGTTGTAGCGGTCGATCGCCCGCTTCACCGCCGCGATCCGGGCGTCGGTGACGTCGGGAGACCGGGCGATGTCCTCCTCGTGCCAGAGCAGGAAGTTGAACCGGTGCAGGTCGCAGATCCGGCCGCGGAGGCCCTCCTCGGCGTGGGCCGGCTCGACCTCGTGCCAGCGGGCCACGAGGTCCGCGAGCAGGGCGTCGATGTCGGCGGTCGCGGCCGGTGGGACGTGGCGGGCGGGAAAGGTCATGGCGGGCTCCTCGGGGCTGATGGTTCGGTCGGGATGCGACGAAAGCAGGCTGGGTCAGGCGGCGCGGAGGACGAGGCACAGGTTCGAGCCGCCGAAACCGAAGGAGTTGCTCGCCGCCACGGCCACGCGGTGCGGCCGGGCCACGTGCGGCACGTGCAGCAGCGGGCAGGCGGGATCGGGCTCGTCGAGGTTGACCGTCGGCGGCACGGCCTGCCGCTCGATCGCCCCCAGGCAGGCGAGCGCCTCGAAGGCGGCCGCGCCGCTCACGAGATGCCCCGTCATGCTCTTCGTGGAACTCACCGGAATCGCGTCGGCCGCAGCGCCGCAGGCCAGACGGATCGCCCCGGCCTCCGCGACGTCGCCCACCGGCGTGCCGGCGGCATGGGCGTTCACGTAGTCGACGTCGCCCGGCGACACGCCGGCATCGGCGAGCGCCGCCGCGATCGCGCGGGCGGCCTGGGCGGGGTCGGTGCTCGGCGTGACCATGTGGACGCCGTCGCTCGACATCCCGACGCCGGCCAGTTCGCCCCGGAGCCGGGCCCCGCGGGCCACCGCGGCGCCGCGCCGCTCGAGCACGAAGCAGGCGCCGCCTTCCCCCATCACGAAGCCGTCGCGGTCGCGGTCGAACGGCCGCGAGGCCTTGGTCGGGTCGTCGGCCCGTCGCGACAGGGCCCGGAGGTTGTAGAAGGCCGCGATCGAGGTCGGGCTGAGGATGTCGCAGCCGCCGGCGACGCAGGCGTCGACCCAGCCGGCGTCGATCCAGGCGCGGGCCAGCGCCAGCGCATAGCCGCTCGACGCACACGCGGCCGCCGCGGTAACCGCCGGACCGGTCAGGCCGGTGCGGGCGGCGATCCGCTGGACGATGGTCGGATCGCGGCGGGACTCGAACACGGCCGTGCCCGCGGCGAGAAAGTCGAGCTCCCAGACCTTCAACTGCTCGGCGCCCAGGCCCAGCACCAGGCCGATCCGCGGCCCGCCAGGGCTGCGGTCGATCCCCGAGTCGGCGAGGGCGCCGGCCACGGGCGACAGGCAGAGCTGCTCGAGCCGGTCGAGCCGGGCGAACGCCTCCGGCTCGATCTCGGCCGGCCGGGGAATCTCCGCGACCGGCGCTGCGAACCGGGCGTCGGTGCGGGCCCGCGGGTCGATCTCGATCTCCCGCACGCCCGAGACGCCGGCGAACAGCCGGTCGAGGATGGTGTCGACGGTCGATCCCAGGGGCGAGACCGCGGCCAGCCCGGTGATCACCACGGGCTCCCGCTCGTCGCACCGCCGTCGCGCTCGACCGCTCATGCCGCCTCCCGCGCACGCTGGGAGACACGCTCGGAGAATGATCCGGCCACGAGCCGGATCGCGCCCCACGGGCAGTCGATCGCCCACGCGGCCGGGGCGGTTCCCGCCCTGCAGATCGTGAGCGCCCGGGCGAAGGCGACGATCCCGCCGGCGGGATCATGAAGCCGTGGGCGTGATGCGGGACGGGCCGACGGCTCCACCACGAGCCCGATCCCGTGCGCCGGCGAGCCGTCGTCGCTGGCATCCCCGGCGGGCACGAGCTGCACCGCCAAGGCCCGGCAGACGGGATCGCCCTGCGGGTTGCCCACCGGATCGAGCGACGGCTCCTCGTCCCAGTCGGTGGCCACGAGCCAGGCGGCGGTGCATTCGGGATCGCCGTGGAGGAGCAGCGTGGTGGCCGCCAGCAGGCCCTCGGCGAGCGCGTCAGGGCCGCCGCCCACGCCGAGGTGAGGCCCTTGCATGCCCAGGGCCACGCTCACGGCGCCGGCCACCGAGTGCAGCGAGCACTGCGGCACGACGTGCGGCGACACGGTGACCGCGCCACCCTCCGGCAGTTGGGCGAGCGTGCGGGCGGCCGCCAGACGGCCCGACTGGCAGGGGGCGGCGACGACGGCGTGCCGCGACAGATCGGGCTGTGGGGGACCGGCGGCGATCGCCGCGAGCACCGCATGCAGACCGACGACGGTGTGTTCGTCGGCGTGGCGGAGGAAGCGGTGCGGGATCGGCGGAGCGCCGGCGGGCGCCGCGCGGCCGCGGAGGTCGCCCAGCGCCGAGGACCGGCACTCGACCAGGCCGTGGCCGGCGACCCTGCAGCCGGCCGGTGCGACCGGCCGGGAGGACGACTGGTGGTTCATGACGCTCCCCTGGGCGAGCCGGCGCCGTTCGTCAGGCGGCCTGCCGCCCGGCCTTGGCGGCCAGCTTCTCCTCGAGCACGTCGAGCATGTCGCCGACGGTCGCGATGCGCTCGAGGAGTTCTGTCTCGATCTGGATGCCGAAGCGGCTCTCGACGTGGAGGACGAGTCCGGCCATGTCGAGCGAGTCGAGGTTGAGACCCTCCCGCAGCGAGGTTTTCTCGGCGAGTTGGGGATAGGTCTCACCGGTCTCCTTCTCGAGCAGTTCGAGCACGACGGCCGACAGTTCCTGACGGTTCATGGGCAAGCACTCTCCTCGGGCATTCGGGCGGGCGGGCGAAGCCGCCGCGGGGAGGGGGAAGGTAGCGGAGGGGGCCGGATGGGCGAAGACCAAAAACCGGGGCTAAACTGGGGCCTTGCCGGGGATCGCCGCCCCGACGCTCCGGAATCCGTCCTCGATGCCAGCCACCCTCCGACGGTTCCTCCGGCCGCTGGCCGGCCTCACGGCCGCCTATACCGGCGTGCTCGTGTTCGCGACGCACTACCCCAGGCCCGAACAGCTCCTGGGCACGAATCTCCCGGCCGACAAGACGCTCCACTTTCTGGCCTACGGAGCCTTGGGACTGCTGGCGGCGGCGCTGGTGGCGGTTTCGGGCCGGTGGTCGGCGCGGCGCGTCGCGGCGCTGGCGGCGGGCCTGGCGGCATTCGCCGCGATCGACGAGGTCACCCAGCCCTGGTTCGGCCGCTCCGCCGACCCGCTCGACTGGGTCTACGACCTGATCGGACTGGCGGCCGGCATCGCCGCCATCGCGGCGTTGAACGCCCTGCTCAGGTCATCCCGCACCAGGCCCGGAGGGCCGGGTTAGCACCAGCCGACGGCGGTCGGCCAAGGCAAGGTCGGCAGGATGCGGAGCCTTGCCGGGGAGCTAGTAGTTGGGTGTCGGGGCCCGATAGTCGGCGATCCGCACGCTCTTGAACCAGTCGATCGTCCTCTTCAAGCCCTCCCGCAGGGGCACGGTCGGCTCCCACGCCAGGTGCCGCTTGGCCAGCGTGATGTCGGGCCGCCGGCGCTCGGGATCGTCGACGGGCAGCGGCTTGTCGACCAGCGGCGACCTCGAGCCGGTGAGCTCGAGCGTGAGTTCGGCGAGCTGGCGGATCGTGAACTCCCCCGGGTTGCCGAGATTGACCGGCCCGACGAAGTCGTCGGGCCCGTTCATCATCCGGATCATCCCCTCCACGAGATCGTCGCGATAGCAGAAACTCCGCGTCTGGGTCCCCGAGCCGAAGATCGTGATCGGCTCGCCCGCCAGGGCCTGGCGGATGAAGTTCGAGACCACGCGGCCGTCGAAGGGGTGCATCCTGGGCCCATAGGTGTTGAAGATCCGCACGATCCGCACGTTGACGTGGTTGTGGCGGTGGTAGTCCATGAACAACGTCTCGGCCGCCCGCTTGCCCTCGTCGTAGCAGGCCCGCGGACCGATCGGATTGACCGCGCCGCGGTAGCTCTCCGGCTGCGGGTGCACCTCGGGGTCACCGTAGACCTCGCTCGTCGAGGCCTGGAGGATCTTGGCCCGGCAGCGGCGGGCCATGCCCAGCAGGTTGATCGCCCCCATCACCGAGGTCTTCATCGTCTTGATGGGGTTGTACTGATAGTGGCCCGGGGCGGCCGGGCAGGCGAGGTTGTAGATCTCGTCCACCTCGAGCCAGAGCGGATGGATGATGTCGTGGCGGACGAGTTCGAAGTTGGGCCGTTCGAGCAGGCCGGCCACGTTCGACTTCTGGCTCGTGAAAAAGTTGTCGGCGCAGATCACGTCGTGCCCCTCGGCGACGAGCCGCTCGCAGAGATGGCTGCCCAGAAACCCGGCGCCGCCGGTGACGAGAATCCGCTTGATGCTGGACATGGGCCGCGGCGAGGCGAGGGCAGGGGCGGGGAGACTCCACACGGCCTCCGCCGGCTGGTAGTGTAATGCCCGAGCGTTCGGCCGCCGTGCCAGCCGGCCCACCCCGGGGAACCCCCAATGACCACGCCGCTCAATCGTCGCACCGTTCTCGCCGCGGGAGCGGCCGCCATCGGGGCGGCCGTCCCCTTCACCACCGCCACCCAGGGAGCCGCCGCCATGGCCGACCGCAAGGGCCGGATCAAGCAGTCGATCGTGTTCTGGTGCTTCAACGTCGCCGGCGACAAGTGGGACATCGAGAGGACCTGCCAGGTGGCCAAGGATCTCGGCGTCCCGTCGATCGAACTGGCCGACCCGGCGGCCTGGCCGACCATCAAGAAGCACGGGCTCACCTGCGCGATCGCCCCCAACGGCATGCCGGGCGCGCCCTTCATGCGGGGCCTCAACAATCCCCGCTACCACGCGGAGGTGATCGCCCGGACGGGCGAGATGATCGACGCCTGTGCCGCGGCGGGCTTCCCGGCCGTGATCGCCTTCACGGGCTACAAGTGGCGGGACGCCGAAGACCCGAAGAGCGGTGAGATCTCGCTCGAGGAGGGAGCCGACAACTGCGTCAAGGCGCTGAAGCAGCTCGCCGCCCAGGGCGAGAAGAAGGGGGTGACGGTCTGCCTCGAGCACCTCAACACCCGCGACGACTCGCACCCGATGAAGGGGCACCCGGGCTATCAGGGCGACGACGTCGACTACGTGGCCGACATCATCCGCCGCGTCGGCAGCGACCGCGTGAAGATGCTGTTCGACATCTACCACGTGCAGATCATGAACGGCGACGTGATCCGGCGGATCGAGCAGTGCAAGGACGTGATCGGCCACGTCCACACCGCCGGCAATCCCGGCCGGGCCGAGCTCGACGACAACCAGGAAATCCTCTATCCGCCGATCATGCGGAAGCTGCTCGAGATCGGCTATGCAGGCTACGTCGGGCAGGAGTTCATCCCCACCCGCGACCCGCTCGCCGGCCTGAAACAAGCAGTCGCCCTCTGCGACGTGTGAGGTCGATTCCTCTCGCGCTCTGGCCGGTAGCCCCGGGCCGCGGACCATCTTCGGTGGTGCGGCCCATTGATGCGTTGACCGGGCGGGGCATGTCGCTGCTTACGAAGGTGGCCGCACCAGCACGATTCGCACGTCGGCCACGTTCGTGCCGGTGGGGCCGGTGACGACGAGGCCGCCGGTCGCCTCCAACAGCGGCAGCGCGTCGCAGCGGGCCACCGCCGAGGCCACGTCGAGACCGAGTGCCCGGGTTCTGTCTGCGACGCCTGCATCGGCCAGGCCACCGGCCGCCGTCGTCGGGCCATCCTCGCCGTCCGTGCCGAGGCTGGCGACGAGGAGATCGGGTGGCCAGCAGGCTCCCGAGACCAGCAGTTCGGCGAGCGTCGCGGCCACGGTCTGCTGGTTGCGGCCGCCACGCCCGTGGTCGGCCGGCAGCCGCACGATCGCTTCGCCCCCCTCGACGATCGCTCGCGGCCGACCATCGGCCCGAGTGGCCTCGACGAGTGCCAGCCCTTCGTGGGCCAGCCGTCGGCCCACGTGCTCGGCCGGCTCACTCGTTCCCGGAGCGGCCGGGCGGATCGCGACCTCGTAGCCGAGCCGCTCGGCCACCTGCGCCGCGGCCTCCACCGCCGTGGTGTTCGTGCCGAGGAGCACGTGGTCCACGCCGCACCCACGGGGCGTCGTCCAGGAGCCCGGGCACGCGCCCGTCGCCGAGCGGTTGGCCACGGCGGCGGCGGACTCCGCGCGCAGCATGGCCGTGAAGGTGGGCGCGACGTCCACGGCACCAAACCGCTCGAGCACGGCGAGCGCCGCCGCCGCGGGCGCGGCCACGGGCATGCACGGCCCCGACGCGATGACCCCGAGCGGGTCGCCGATCACGTCGGAGAGCACGAGCACGAGCAGCCGGCCGGCCGTGCAGGCCCTCGCCAGGCCGCCCCCCTTCACGTCGCTCGCCGCCTGCCGCACCACGTTCAACGCGGTGATGTCGGCGCCCGCGCCGGACAGAAACCTGGTGACGGCGATCTTGTCCTCGAGCGTGATGCCCTGCCGCGGCGCCGCCACGAGGGCCGAGCCTCCCCCGCTCACGACGGCCACCGCCAGGTCCTCCGGTCCGAGCGTCGCCACGAGCGCGAGCATCTCCCGCGTCGCCGCCACGACCGCGGGCGTGGGCAGGTTCTCGGCGGGCGGCCTGGTCGCGCGGACCTCGACGCCGGCAAGCCGGCGGCCCGAGCCTCCGGGCACGCTCACGACGCCCGTGATTCGCTCGGCCGCGACCCCGCCGGCGACAAGCACCTCGACCAGTCCCGCCGCCATGCCGGCGGCCGCCTTGCCGCCCCCCACGACCATGATCCGGCCCCGGCCGACCGCGACGGGTGGGTCGAGCGGGCGGCCGTCGAGCAGCAGTTCGCCGGCGACGACGGCGACCCGATCGGCGACGAGCGGCCCCGGCCGCACCGCGGCAAGCGCCGCGTCACGGACCGCCGCCAGGTCATCCCGGAGCCGAGTGATCTGGGCCGTCATTCGTCACGGATCGCCGGAAAGTTCTTGGGGTCGAAGCGGGAGAGGTCGATCCCGCCGCGGCCCTCCTCCTCCAGGAGCTTGATCCGCATCTCCAGCCGCTCGAGCCGGCGGGCCAGCATGGCCGGCGACTCCTGCGCGGGCGCGGCCGGCTGCACGCGGGGCACGGCCGGATAGCCGAGCTGCCGCTGGAGCGCCGCGAAAAAAAACAGCGGATCCTTGCCACGGTTGGCCCGCGCGATCCGCCCCTCCTTCTCGCCGAACAGGATCGGCCGGTCGGGGGCGGGCTCCGCGCGGCCGGCCAGGAGCGCGTCCCGCTTCTCGAGCCGCCAATACTCCGGGCTCCGCACGAAGACGAGGTCGGCCAGGTCGATCAGCCCCACCTGCCGGGCCACGGTCGTGATCCAGGCTTTCCAGTCGGCGTCGAAGATGTCGTCGTCGGCCGTGGCGGCGAGGCCCCGGCCGTAGTCGAGCCGGTTGCGCGACAGGCATTCGAACCGGTAGAAGAACAGCCCCTGCGGCGTCACCCCCTCGGCCCGGTAGGCCGCCTCCCGCTCGAGCATCGCCAGCGCCGTGCGGATGTCGAACCTGCCCCCCTCCTCCTCCGCCCTGGCCATCACGAAGGTCTGGAAGGCGGTGAAGTAGTGGGGCAGCCGCGCGAGCGCCGTGGAGAGCGTGCCGACCAGCTTGAGCTCGCCGACGAGGTAGTCGATCGCCAGGGGCAGCTTCGAGGTGGCGAGCACTTCCTGGCCGATCGCGGCGAGCGCCTCCTGGGCGGCCACGCCGGCCACGATCCGCTCTCCGAACGACCGGAACAGGTAGGTCTGTTCGATGTATTCCTCGCGGTCGAGCATGGGCGGCCTGCGGAAAAAGGGGAGGCGGCCGAAGGACGGCGGTCGGCGGCCCGCTCCGTCATCCTATAATCCGACGGGGTGCGTCGCAGGGAGCGCCGCCCCGACCGAACCCGTCAGCGCACCATGCCGCCCCGCTTCTCCACGATCGACGCCGCCGTGGCGGCCATCGCCCGCGCCGAGGTCGTGATCGTCGTCGACGCCGAAGACCGGGAGAACGAGGGCGACTTCGTCTGCGCGGCCGAAGCCGCCACGCCGGGCATCGTGAACTTCATGATCAGCCGCGGCCGCGGCCAGGTCTGCCTGTCGATCCTGCCCGACGTGGCCCGGCGGCTCGAGCTGCCGATGATGTGCGAGACCAACTCCACGCCGCTCGGCACCGCCTTCACGGTTCCCGTGGACCACGTCTCCTCGCGTACGGGGATCACCGCCGCCGAGCGGGCCACCACGATCGCGGCGATCCTCGATCCGGCGAGCAAGCCCGCCGACTTCGTCCGCCCCGGCCACCTGTTTCCGCTCGTGGCCAAGGAGGGGGGCGTGCTCCGCCGCGCCGGCCACACCGAGGCGGCCGTGGACCTCGCCCGGATGGCCGGGCGGCCGCCGGCCGGCGTGCTCTGCGAGATCCTCGACGCCGAGGGGAACCGCGCCGACCGCGACACGCTGTTCGCGCTCGCCGCCGAGCACGGCCTCGCGATCATCTCGATCGAGGAGCTGATCCGCCACCGCCGCTCCCGCGAGAAGCTCGTGGAGCGGATCGCCGAGGCCGACCTGCCCACGACGTACGGCCGCTTCCGCGTCATCGGCTACGGGGTCAAGTTCGAGTCCCAGCAGCCGCTCGTGCTCGTGCTCGGCGACCCGACGAAGGTGGCCGCGCCGCTGGTCCGACTGCATTCTTCCTGCTTCACGGGCGACCTGCTCGACAGCCTGCGGTGCGACTGCGGCGACCAGCTTCACATGGCCCTCGACATGATCGGCCGCGAGGGCACGGGCGTGCTCGTCTACCTGCCCCAGGAGGGCCGGGGCATCGGCCTGATGGAGAAGATCAAGGCCTACGCGCTCCAGGATCAGGGGCTCGACACCGTCGAGGCCAACCTGGCGCTCGGCTACAAGGCCGACGCCCGCGACTACGGCGTCGGCATCCAGCTGCTCAAGGACCTCGGCCTCTCGAAGGTCCGCCTGCTCACCAACAACCCCAAGAAGACCGACGCCTTCATCTACGGCGGCTTCGACCTGGAGGTCGTCGACCAGGTGCCGATCCTCCCGCCGGTCAACGAGCACAACGAGCGGTATCTCGCCACGAAGCGGGAGAAGCTCGGCCACCGGTTCCCCGGCTGACCGCCGCCCGGCCGCGCGGTTGACCCGGCCGGCGCGGCCGCCGTAGCATCGCGGGCTTCGCGGCCCAGACGCCCCAAGACCGCCCCAAGACCGCCCCAAGACTCTGGGAGCCAGGCATGCCGGCCCGCCGTCCGTCGTTCCGCCCGCCCGTTCGTTTTGCCCGCGGCCTCGCCTGGTCGGTCGGCTTGGTCTTCTGCGTGGCGTCCGGCCTGGCCGGCTGCGGCCGCACGCCGCGAGAGCCCGAGCTCAAGCCCGAACCGGTGCTCACGCAGCCCGAGCCGGCGAAGCCGCCCCCGGCAACATCGCAAACGCCACCGGCTGAGGATTCCGCCGGCCCGCCGGCACCGCAGCCCGCCCCTCCCTTCGCTCCCCCGCCGCTCGAGGCGCTCGACCGCGACACCAAGTGGATCGACCGCCCCGTCCGCGACGCCCTCGCCGACCTGGCCAAGGAACTCGAGCAGGAGCCGCCCCTGGTCACCGCGGCCGAGGCCCTGGCGCTCGCGAACGACTCGGCCGCGAACAATGCCAAGATCCTTTCGGGCCTCGGCCGCCTGCCCGCCGCCGGGCAGGCCGACTTCGCCGCCCGGATCGACCGCCATCTGGCGGTCGATCTCAACAGCACCAACCCGATCCTGTCGAGTTCCGCGGCCGAGCAGGACGTGCTCGGCCTGACCAGCTTCGGGCTGTTCTCCTTCGACCGCCGCCTCGATGCCTTCGCCGCGGCCGAGACGGTCGAACAGTGGCAGACGAGCGTCGACGGCATGCTCGACAAGGTCGTGCTCCGCGGCGACCTGGTGTGGAGCGACGGCAAGCCGATCACGGCCCACGACGTGGCCTTCAGCTACAAGGTCATCATGGACGAGCGGGTGCCCGTGCCGGCCGTCCGCAGCGGCACCGACCAGCTGCGCGGCGTCCATGCCTACGACGACCGCACGCTCGTGTTCTTCCACAAGGAACCGCTGGCCACCAACGTCTGGAACATCAACTTTCCGGTCGTCCCCCGGCACGTCTACGGCAAGACCTGGGAGCAGGACCCCACGCTCAAGGACAGCCCGCGGCACGTCGAGCTCGAGGCCAAGCCGGTCTGCGGCGGCGCCTACGAGATCGTGTCGCGGATCCGCGGCCAGGAGATCGTGCTCAAGGCCCGAAAAAGCTGGCACACCGTCGGCGGGAAGCAGGTCCGCGACAAGCCGTTCTTCGACGAGATCCGGTTCCGGATCCTCGAGGACCCCAACACCTCGCTCTTGGCGCTCAAGAAGGGGGAGATCGACGAGCTGGCCCTGAACCCGGAGCAGTGGACCACGCAGACCACCGACGACGACTTCTACGCCAAGAACACCAAGGCCACGGCCCCGGAGTGGGTCTCGTTCCATTTCGGCTGGAACACCAAGAGCCCGTTCTTCTCGGATCGCCGAGTCCGCCGGGCGATGGGCCACGCCTTCGACCACGAGCGGATGCTGGGCACGATCTGCCACGGCCTCTACACCCCCTGCACGGGCTGCTTCCATCCCTCGGCCTGGATGGCCACCAAGAAGCCCCTCGAGCCCTACCGGCAGGATCTCGACCGGGCCGAGGCCCTGCTCGACGAGGCGGGCTGGATCGATCGCGACAACGACGGCATCCGCGACCGCGAGATCGACGGGGTGAGCGTGCCCTTCGAGTTCACCGTGCTCTCGAGCCAGCAGCCGATCGCGCTCGAGATCTGCACGCTCCTGCAGCAGAGCCTCGACCGGATCGGCGTCCGCGTGAACGTCAAGCCCACGGAGTTCACGGTGCTGCAGCAGCTGCTGCTGGAGAAGAAGTTCGACGCGTCGTTCGGCGGCTGGGGCGCCGGCGCCGACCCGGACACCTCGAGCAACATCTGGGTCACCGGCGAAGGCCGCAACTTCGGCAGCTACTCCAACCCCGAGGTGGATCGCCTGTTCATCGAGGGCCGCACCGAGGTCGACCGGGCCAAGCGGGCCGAGAAGTACGCCCGGATCCAGGAACTCCTCTGGGAAGATCAGCCCTACACCTGGCTCTACTGGCGGAACAGTTTCCACGGCTTCTCCAAGGATCTCCGCGGCTACGTCTTCAGCCCCCGCGGCCCCTTCCATTACTCCCCCGGCTTCGGCAGCCTCTGGACGCCCGTGCCATGATGGGCCATGAGGTGACGCACCGCGAGGGCCTGCCCGTGCCATCTCGCCGGACGCTCGCTTCGGGCATCCTGCCCTTCGCTCGCTCGGAGGAAACCTCGCTCCGCAATCCTTGCTGCGCTCGGTTTCCTACGCCGCTCGATTGGCACGGGCAGCCCCTCGCTTCCGCCTCGTCGTCAGCCACACGCCAGCACCGCGGGGCTGAATCATGATCCATCACCTCCTGCGTCGGCTGGCGCTGGGGCTGGTGACGCTCGTCCTGATCTCGTTCGTCGTCTACGGGCTGATCCGCTCGATTCCCGGCACGCCGCTGACGGTGGCCGCGGCCCAGACCGATCCCAGCCGTCGGCTCAACCCGGCCGACCTCGAGCGGATGAAGGCGGCCTACGGGCTCGACAAGCCCTGGCACGAGGCCTATTTCGTCTGGCTCGGCAACGTCCTGCGGGGCGACCTCGGCCGCAGCATCTCCCGCAAGGCCCCCGTCACGCAGCTGATCGGCGAGCGGATCGGGCCCACGCTCGCGCTCTCGGCCGGCAGCCTCCTGATCACGTGGGCGCTGTCGATCCCGCTGGGCCTCTACGCCGCCGCCCGGAGCGGCACGGCCGACGAGCGGGGCGTGAGCCTCGTGCTCTACATGCTCTACTCCGTGCCCACGTTCGTGGCGGCGCTGGCCCTGCAGCTGGTGTTCTCGGTCTGGGCCGAGGGGAAGCCCTGGGAGCTGCCGCTGTTCGGGATGACGAGCGGCCTGCCGCACGCCTCCACGGCCGCCTGGCTGGCCGACGTGGCCCGGCACGCGATCCTGCCGCTGGTCTGCATGACGTACGTGAGCCTGGCCTGGTATTCCCGGTTCATCAACACGAACCTCCAGGAAGTGCTCCGCCAGGACTACATCCGCACGGCGCGAGCCAAGGGGGCGGGGCCGGTGCGGGTGCTCGTGCACCACGCTTTCCGCAACACCCTGATCCCGCTGGTCACGCTCCTGGGCCTGTCGCTGCCGGCCCTGCTCGGCGGCTCGGTGATCGTGGAGCAGATCTTCACCTGGCCGGGCATGGGCCGGCTGTTTTTCGAGAGCCTGCGGGAGCGTGACTATCCCACGGTCATGGGGCTGACACTGCTCTTCAGCCTGCTCACGCTCGCCGGCCAGCTCCTGGCCGACATCCTCTACGCCTGGGTCGACCCGCGGGTGAGCATGGAATGACGGCCGCCGACCAGACCGCCGCACGGCCTCGCGGCTTCTGGGCCGAGGCCTGGAGCCGCTACCGGCGGATGCCGCTGGCCATGGCCGCGCTCGCGTTCGTCGGCCTGCTCGGGGCGATCGCGATCCTGGCGCCGGTCATCGTCGGCACCAAGCCGGTGGTCTGTCGCTACAAGGAGCGGCTCTATTTTCCCTGCCTCGCCTACTACCACCGGGCCTGGGAGCCGGTGGTGTTCGCCACCGACAAGTTCCGCGGCGAGTATCCCCGGAACCTCCGGGAGAAGGATCCCCAGAGCTGGGCGGTGTGGCCGCTGGTGTTTCAGGATCCCTACCGGGCCGTCCGCGCCGACGAGTGGCCGGGGCTGCCGGGCAATCCGGCCCGCGACGAGGGGCGGCCCAGCCGCCGCAACCTGTTCGGCACCACCCAGGCGGGCGTGGACGTGTTCGCGAAGATGGTCCACGGCACGCTCGTGGCCCTGCTCGTGGGCTTCGTCTCGATGGGGATCGCGGCCACGATCGGGATCACGGTGGGCGCCCTGGCCGGCTACTTCGGCGGCTGGGTCGACGCGCTCGTCAGCCGGGCGACCGAGGTGGTGATGTGCGTGCCGTCGCTGGTCCTGATCCTGGCGCTGTTGGCGATCGTGGAGAAGCCGACGATCTGGAAGATGATGGCGGTGCTCGGCCTGACCGGCTGGACGGGCATCTCGCGGCTGATGCGCGGGGAGTTTCTCCGGCTCAAGTCGGCGGAGTTCGTCACCGCCGCGCGGGCGGTGGGCGCGGGTCCGGGCCGGATCATCCTCCGCCACGTGCTCCCCAACGCCCTGGCCCCGGTGATGGTGCCGATCACGTTCGGGATCGCCGCCGCGATCCTGACCGAGAGCGGCCTCTCGTTCCTGGGCTTCGGCCAGCCGCCGCCGTCGGCGAGCTGGGGCTCGCTGCTCAACGACGCCCGCTCGAACCTCAAGATGTGGTGGCTGGTGTTCTTTCCGGGGCTGGCGATCTTCCTCACGGTGCTGGCCTTCAACCTCGTGGGCGAGGGGCTGCAGCAGGCGACCGACCCGCGGCTGCGGGAGGCGCGGAAGTGATGCGATTCGGCTGCAGGTTCGGAGAATCAACGCACGTGTGCCGGGGCTGCCCGGCCCCAGCGCCGGACGTTCGCTGCGGCCCTCCAGGCCTCCGCTCTCTGCGTGTCCGCTGCGCTTCGGCATCCTGCCTGCGCTTGCTCCCACAGCCCGGCTCTCGGGGCCTGGGCAGCCCCTCCTCTCGTTGGAACTCACGGAAAGACCAGTAGTGCCCCTGCTCGAAATCCACGACCTCGTGACCGCGTTCCACACGCCGGCCGGCCGGGTGCCGGCGGTGGACGGCGTGTCGCTGTCGATTCCGCGGGGCGGGGCGGTGGGGCTCGTCGGCGAGAGCGGCTGCGGCAAGAGCGTGACGGCGATGAGCGTGCTGGGGCTCGTGGCCTCGCCCGGCCGGATCGAGCGGGGCCAGATCCTGCTCGAGGTCGACGGCCGGCCGCTCGATCTCGTCGGCCTCCCCGAGAGCCGGCTGCGGGGGGTGCGCGGCGGCCGCGTGGGGATGATCTTCCAGGAGCCGATGACGAGCCTCAATCCCGTGTTCACGATCGGCAGCCAGGTGGCCGAGGCCGTCCGGCTGCACCGCCCGCTGACGGCCGAGGCGGCCCGAACGCGGGCCCTCGAACTCTTCCGGCTCGTGCGGATCGCCGATCCGGAGCGGCGGCTCGACGAGTATCCCCACCAGCTGTCCGGCGGGATGCGGCAGCGGGTGATGATCGCGATGGCGCTGGCCTGCGAGCCCGACCTCCTGATCGCCGACGAGCCGACCACCGCCCTCGACGTCACGATCCAGGCGCAGATCCTCGAGTTGCTCGCCGATCTCCGCCGCCGCCTCGGGATGGCGCTGCTCCTCATCACCCACGACCTGGGCGTGGTCGCCGAGACCTGCGACCACGTGGCCGTGATGTATGCCGGGAAGATCGTGGAGCAGGCCCCGGCCGTGGAGCTCTTCGCCCGCCCGCTGCACCCCTACACGATCGGCCTCTTGGCCGCGCGACCGGAGCACCGCGCCCGGTCGGGCGAGCCCTTGGCCGCGATTCCGGGCATGGTGCCGCAGCCTCGTGACTTCCCGGCCGGCTGCCGGTTCCATCCCCGCTGCCCGTTCGCCCGCGAGCCCCGCTGCACGGCCGAGCCGCCCGACCTCCGCCCGCTCGCTCCCGGTCACGTGGTTCGCTGCCACTTCGCCGGCGAGCTCGGCCCTCCGGCACCGGAGGCCACGCCCCGATGACCCACCCACCCGAGCCGCTCCTGGCCGTCACCGGCCTGGAGACGCATTTCCCGATCCGCCGCGGCCTGTTGCGTCGGCCGGTCGGCGCCGTCCGCGCGGTCGACGGCGTCTCGTTCGCGATCCCCCGCGGCAAGACGCTCGGCCTCGTGGGGGAGAGCGGCTGCGGCAAGACGACCGTGGGTCGCAGCCTCCTCCGGCTCGTCGAGCCGACCGCGGGCGGCGTCCGGTTCGCGGGCCACGACGTGCGGGGCCTGTCGCAGGCGGCGCTGCGGCCGCTCAGGCGGCGGATGCAGATCGTGTTTCAGGATCCCTACGGCTCGCTCAACCCCCGGATGACGGTGCGGGCGATCCTCGAGGAGGGGCTCGTCGTCCACCGGCTCGGCGACGGGCCGGAGCGGCTGCGGCGGATGACGGCGGCCCTCGAACGGACGGGCATGCCGGCCGCGGCGCTCGCCCGCTATCCCCACGAGTTCTCCGGCGGGCAGCGGCAGCGGATCGCCATCGCCCGGGCGCTCGTGCTCGAGCCCGAGCTCGTGGTGCTCGACGAGCCGATCTCCGCGCTCGACGTCTCGATCCAGGCCCAGGTGGTGAACCTGCTCGTCGAGCTCCGCCGCGACCTCGGCCTCACCTACCTCTTCATCTCCCACGACCTCTCGGTGGTGGAATACATCTCCGACGACGTGGCCGTGATGTATCTCGGACGGCTCGTCGAACACGCCCCCGCGGCCGACCTCTACGCCGCGCCCCTCCATCCCTACACGCAGGCGCTGTTCTCGGCGGTGCCGAGCGTCGACCCCGCGCGGCGCCGCGGGCGGATCGTCTTGCCCGGCGACGTGCCCAGCCCCGCCAACCCGCCGGCGGGATGCCGGTTTCATCCCCGCTGCCCGCTGGCCGAGGCCGTCTGCCGCGAGGTCGATCCGCCGGCCACCCGGGTCGGCGCGCATCTCGTGCACTGCCACGTCGCCGCCCGCGAACTGGCCGCGGGCGATGCGGCCACCGCCTCGGCCCGGATCGCCGCCGCGCTCACCGCGGCTGCCGCGGCCCAAAGTGGAAGCCAGGCGACCCCCCCGGGCTGACGCGGGCGGGAGCGACCGTCCCTGGCAGGCCGCGGGCCATCCACCGCGAGACGGCCGAGCATGTCCGCCGGCGGATCGGCCGTCACCCGACCGTTCCCGCGGTGCGACCGGCAAAACCCACAACCTCATCCACCTGATTTGCTTGGCGCCTGCCCGGGAGCTAGGGTCTTTCTGGCGACGGTGGTCTGCGAGCGGAACCCGAGTGGTGCGACGGCGGCGCGTTCAGGCCCAGGCGAACCAGCGGACGGTTCCCTGTCGCCGAATCCGCGGTTCCGACGACGGCTCGACCGTTTCTCCCATGACCATGCCCCCCGGCGACCGCCACGCCACGCTCGACGCGGTGCTCCAGCAGATCGGACTGGAACTCGCGTTCATCGACACCGAGCAGGAAAACGGCACCGCCGTCCTGCGGGGCCTGCTGGGCGAGTTCGTGGGCGCCCTCGGAGGCGACGCCCCTGAGCCGATCCACCAGGCCGCGGCGGCCGCGAGCCGTTGGCTCGAGGATCGGGCGGCCATCGACGGCCGGTTCACGGCCGAGACGATCGCCGCGCTCAACGCCTGGCATCCCTGGCTGGTCACCGCGGTGACCGCCTGGCATCACGGGCGGCCCTGCGCCGCGGTCCCGGCCGAGTGGGCGGCGGCCCCGGCGGCGGTGGTCGCCGTGCGCGAGCCGACCCCGTGCGGCCCATCGCTCGAACCTCCGCCCGCGGCCCGCCCGGCAGCGGCCGCCTCCGCGAGCACCGCCGGCCTGCCGGAGGGACCGTTCGAGGACCAGCGCGTCGAGGTCGCCATCAAGGCCGACGATGCCGAAATGATGCGGCTCTTCTGTGCCGACGCCCATGACCTGCTCCAGGAGATCGAGCAGGGCGTGCTCGTGCTGGAGGCGAATCCCCGCGACGACACCGCCCTGAACACGCTGTTCCGCGCCTTCCACACGTTCAAGGGGAACGTCGGCGTGATGAAGCTGATCGTGCTTCAGCAGCTGACCCACGAGCTCGAATCGCTGCTCGACGCCGCCCGCCGCGGAACGTTCCAGCTCGACCGCGACTCCTTCGACGTGGTCCTGGCGGGCGCCGACGTGCTCAAGCGGTATGTCGAGGAACTGACGAAACTGCTCGATGGCGACGGCCAGAAGACCATCCTTCCCCTGCCGATCCCCCGGCTCATCGCCCACCTGCGGTTCCTGTTGGCCCGCGGCCTGCGGCCGGCGGCCCAGCCCGTGGCGGCGGCGATCGCCGCCCCGCCACCGCCGCCCGATCCGCGACCGGCGGCTTCCGTGCCCGCCACGCCGCCGCCCGCCGCGGCGCCGGTCGCGCCCGTCGTCGCCCCGATCGAGGCCGAGACCGCGGCCGTCGGGCCGGCGATCGTGCCGCCGGCCGACACCCCGGCCGCGGATCGCAAGAGTTCCCCGCGGGCCGGCACCGGGGCCGGCAGCGTGCGGGTCGACACGGTCAAGCTCGACAGCCTGATCGACCTCGTGGGTGAACTCGTGATCGCCCAGTCGATGGTCGTGCAAAACACCACGGTCACCTCGCTCTCCGACAGCCACCTCTCCCGCACCCTCGGCCAGTTGCGCGGCATCACCTCGGATCTGCAGCGCACCGCGATGTCGCTGCGCATGGTGCCCATCCGCGGCACGTTCCAGAAGATGTCACGGCTGGTGCGCGACCTCGCCCTGCAGCAGGACAAGGACATTCGCCTCGTGCTCACCGGGGAAGACACGGAGCTCGACCGGACCCTCGTCGAGGAGCTCAACGACCCGCTGATCCACATGATCCGCAACTCCGCCGACCACGGGATCGAATCGGCGGCGGCCCGCGTCGCGGCGGGCAAGCCCCCGCACGGCACGATCACGCTGCGGGCCTTCCACCAGGGCGGCTTCATCGTCATCCAGATCGCGGACGACGGCCGCGGCCTGTCCCCCGAGCGGATCCGCGCCAAGGCGATCGAGCGCGGCTTGATCCGTGCCGAAGACCAGCTCGACGAGGACGCGATCCGGGAACTGATCTTCGCCCCCGGCTTCTCCACCGCCGAGCAGGTCACCGACCTCTCGGGCCGCGGCGTGGGCATGGACGTGGTGCGCCGCAACATCGAGCGGATGCGCGGCAAGATCGAGATCGACTCGGTGGTCGGTTCCGGGACGACCTTCACGATCTCCATGCCGCTGACCCTGGCCATCATCGAGGGCCTGCTGGTGGGCGTGGGCGACCAGCGCTACATCGTGCCCACGCTGGCCGTGCGGGAGTCGTTCCGGCCGCTGCCCGGCATGGTGTCGACCGTGCAGGGCCGGGGCGAGGTGGTGAGCGTCCGCGGCCGGCTCACCCCGATGCTCCGGCTCGGCGCCCACCTCAACACGCCGTTCCGGGCGCAGGAGCCCACCCAGGGCATCGTCGTGGTGATCGAGTCCGGCCAGGACTCCCGCTGCCTGTTCGTCGACGAGCTGATCGGCAAGCAGGAGGTGGTGATCAAGAGCCTGGGCGACATGTTCCGCAACCAGTCGGAGTTCGCCGGGGCCGCGATTCTCGGCGACGGCCGGGTGGGCCTGATCCTCGACGTCAACTCGCTCGTCAAACTGAGGTCGAAGAACGAGTTCCGGACCGGCGAACCGGCGGCCTGACCACCCCACCCCACTCACGGCCGAGCACCCACCCGCGGGAGAGACGCATGAAACCCAACACCCAGCAACCCGGCACGGTCACGTCCGCGGCGGCCGCGCAGCCCGGCAAGTATCTGACGTTCACGCTCGGCGACGAGTCGTACGGGATTCCCGTGCTCAAGGTCCGCGAGATCATCCGGCTCTGTCCGGTGACCGCGGTCGCCAACATGCCGGCGCACGTCAAGGGCGTGATCAACCTCCGCGGCAAGGTGATCCCCCTGGTCGACCTGCGGGTCAGGTTCGGCCTGCCGGTCGGCTCCGACGACGACCGCAACTGCATCGTCGTCACGCAGATCGCTTCCGGCACGTCCGGCCCCCGACTCTACGGCATCGTGGTGGACGGGGTCGAGGAGGTGGCCAACTTCACGGCCGAAGCCATCGAGCCCACGCCGGATTTCGGGGGCGCGATCGACGCCCACTTCATCACGGGCATGGCGAAGGCGGGGACCGCCGTCAAAACGCTGATCGACCTCGACAAGATCGCCACGGAGGACGCCCCCGCGGCGGCCCGTGAGCCCAAGGACGCAGGCACCCCGGCCGGCTGACGACCCGACCCACCCCGCCTCACGCCGCTTTCCGCCCGCTCACGGAGCCCGTTTCGCCATGACCAAGCTCACCATTCCCCGCCGCATCACGCTCGGTTTCCTGACGCTCGTCGGGCTGTCGCTGCTCGTCGGCGGCATCGCGCTCTGGCAGCTGCTGTGCATCAAGCAGAGCGTGGTCCTGCTCGCCGACAACTCGCTGCCCTCGGTCGTCACGCTCAACGACATCATCAAGCTCAACGCCGTGACCGCCAAGCAGGTGCTGGGGGCGGTGCGGGCCATCGAGAAGGACGCCGCGGCAGCCCCCGGCGACGCCGCCTTCCGCGCCGCCCAGGCCAAGGGGGACGAGTTGTGCCGTGGCTATTCGAAGCTGATCGTCGACGCCGAGGACGAGCGGATCTTCACGGCGGCCACCGCCGCGCGGAATCGATTCCTGACCGTGGCCCGCACGGTGTTCGACCTCGTCGGCGGCGGGCAGGCGAAGGAGGCCAGGGCGCTCTTGGAAAGCGAGATGGAACCCGAGCTCGACAAGGTCGTCGCCCTGTTCGACGAAGACATCAGCCATAACATTTCACTGGCGAATGCCGAGGGCCTGAAGGCCAAGCGCATCGCGGCCGTCACGACCGTGACGATCGCGGCCGCTCTGGCAGCGGCGGCCCTGTTGGGAACCCTGATCGGCCTGGGCATCATCCGCACCGTGACCCGCGCGCTGGGCCGGATCTCCGACTCCCTGCAGGAAGGGGCCGCCCACACCGCGGCCGCGTCGGGGCAGTTGGCCACGGCCAGCAACTCGCTGGCCACCGGCTGCAGCGAGCAGAGTTCGAGCGTCGCCGAAACGAGCGCCGCCCTCGAGGAGATGTCGGCCATGATCCGCAGCACGGCCGACAACGCGGAAAAGGCCAAACTGTTCGCCCAGCAGGCGCGGACCGCCGCCCAGACCGGGGCCGAGACGATGGCGGAGATGAACACGGCCATGCATGCGATCGAGGCCTCGAGCGCCGAGGTCGCCAAGATCGTGAAGAACATCGACGAGATCGCCTTTCAGACCAACATCCTGGCGCTCAATGCCGCGGTCGAGGCGGCCCGGGCCGGCGAGGCGGGCGCCGGCTTCGCGGTGGTCGCCGACGAGGTGCGGTCGCTGGCGCAGCGGAGTGCCGCGGCCGCCAAGGAGACGGCCGAAAAGATCGAGGCGGCGATCACCAACAGCAAGCGCGGATCGTCGAGCTGCGAGCGGGTGGGCGACTCGCTGGCGGAGATCGTGCAGAAAGTCGCGGCGGCCGACGGCCTCGTGGCGGAGATCGCCACCGCGGCCAAGGAGCAGTCGCAGGGGATTCAGCAGGTGGGGGTGGCGATGACGCAGATGGACAAGGTCACGCAGGGCAACGCCGCCAGCGCCCAGGAAAGCGCGGGGGCCGCCGAGGAACTCAACAATCAGGCCCACCACATGCAGGAGAACGTGCGGGCGCTCAGGGAACTCGTGATCCGGAGCCGCCGGCCCGCCGGGGCCGCTCCGCCGGCCGCCGCCCCGCGCGGGCCGGCCCTGCCCGCCCCGGCGCCACGCCGGCTGCCCGCCCCGCGCCGGACGCCGCCGCGGATCGAGATGCCGGGTGACCCCAGCTCGCCGGATCAGGAGGATCGGCACTTCGCCAACTTCTGAGGTGGCCGGCCGACCGCCGCCCCGGAGAGTGGGAGTTCGTCACCACCATGGAGTTTCCCACCGACGCCCCGCTCACGGCGCAGGCCTACGAGTTCATCGCCCAACTGGTCTACGAGCGGAGCCGGATCCGGCTCGGGCTCGACAAGCAATCGCTGGTGTCGGGCCGGCTGGGGCAGCGGTTGCGCACGCTGGGCCTCAGCGACTACGGTCAGTACTGCGGCCTGCTGCAGTCGGCCGCGGGCGAGGACGAGATCTGCGAACTGATCGACCTGATTTCGACCAACCACACGCACTTCTTCCGCGAGCCTGCCCACTTCGAAATCCTCGAGCGGCAGGTGCTGCCGGCCCTCTGCGGGCGGCCCGGGCTCGGCCTGCGGCCGCTGCGCGTCTGGTCGGCGGCGGCGTCATCGGGCGAGGAGGCCTATTCGCTGGCGATCGTGCTGGCGGAGTTCGCCCGGCTGCGGCAGCCCTGTGCCTGGCAGCTCGATGCCTCCGACATCTCCAATCGGATGCTGGACCGTTGCCGGCTCGGCATCTACCCGGCCGACAAGGTCGAGCTCCCCTCGCAGGCGCTGCTGGAGCGGTATTTCCAGCGCGGGTTCGGCGAGCGCGAGGGGTATTACCGCGTCAAGGCCGAGCTGCGAAAAAGCGTGGCCGTGCAGCACATCAATCTCTTCCAGCCGAACTATCCGTTGCCCAAGGGGCTGGACGTGATCTTCTGCCGGAACGTGATGATCTATTTCGACGCTCCCTCCCGCGAGCAGTTGGTCAACCGACTCACCGAGCAGCTCGCCCCGGGCGGGTATTTGTTCGTGGGTCATTCCGAGAGCCTGATCGGCATCCGCCATTCGCTGCGGGCCGTGTGGCCGAGCGTCTATTGCCGAGCGTGAGTCCCGCCATGCACCTCAAGCCCGACCAGCCGCCCGGCCCGCGCCGGATTCGCGTCCTCGTGGTGGACGATTCGGCCCTCGTGCGCCGGGCCCTCACCGACGCGCTGGCCCAGGACCCTGAGATCGAGGTCGTCGGCTCGGCCTGTGATCCCTACGTGGCCCGCGAAAAGATCCTCCGGCTGGATCCCGACGTGCTCACGCTCGACATGGAAATGCCACGCATGGACGGCCTGACCTTCCTGCGCATCCTGATGGCGCAGCATCCGCTGCCGGTGGTGGTGGTCAGTTCGCTGACGCAGGCCGGCTCGCAACTGGCGCTCGATGCCATGGATGCCGGAGCGGTGGACGTGCTCGCCAAACCGGGTGGCAGCACGTCGGTGGGCGACCTGGCCGACAAACTGGCCTTTCACGTCAAGGCGGCGGCGGCATCGACCCGGTTTCGGCGTCGGCACGCGGGGCCTGCGGCCGGAGCCGCCACCGCCGGCGCCGGGTCTCCGGGGCCGTCCGTCGCACCGTCCCCCGTCGCGGCTCATCCGCCGGGCGTCGCCGTGCGGCCCCTGCACGGACGGATCGACCCCCGTCAGTTGATCGTGATCGGTTCGTCCACGGGCGGCGTCGAGGCCTTGCGCACGGTGCTGCCGCGGCTGCCCGAAACCATGCCCCCGGTGGTGGTCGTGCAGCACATCTCCCCCTACTTCTCCAAGGTGGTGGCCGAGCGGCTCGACACGCTCTGCGGCATGAAGGTGGTGGAGGCCCAGGACGGCATGGTCCTCGAGCGCGGGATGTGCGCGATCGCCCCGGGCGACCGCCATCTGGCCGTGACCTGGCAGGGGGATGGCTATCGCACCCGACTGTTGCAGAGCCCACCCATCCACCACTGCCGGCCGTCGGTCGACGTGCTGTTTCGCTCGGCCGCCGAGATCGCCGGCAAGCGGGTGGTGGCGGCGCTGCTCACGGGCATGGGCAGCGACGGCGCCCTCGGGATGCAGGCGATCCGCAAGGCGGGCGGGTTCAACATCGCTGAGGATGAACAGACCTGCGTCGTTTACGGCATGCCCCGAGCGGCCGTCAATCTCGGCGTGGTGGACAGGGTGGTGCCGCTGCCCAGAGTCGCGGACGCCATCCTGGATGCCCTTGAACGCCAACCGGCCTCTTGATCGTCAGGCGAGCGCGGGCCGCGCCGATCCACCAGGACTCACGACACCTACGAAAATTGCTTCACCACCGGAGCGGAGTTAGGCTCGCCCGACGCTTGAACGCTCGGCGGGCGGGGCTCGTCCGGCCGGCCCCGCCGCCCCCCGCCCCCAAGGCTCACCACGGAAATCATGAA
>Ga0214917_10000733_pt1 | contig 42958 bp, 44 predicted proteins | sample LL_1208_BB_MetaG_FD_177983 | JGI IMG/M metagenome (GOLD analysis project Ga0214917, IMG submission 177983) | Freshwater microbial communities from Lake Lanier, Atlanta, Georgia, United States - LL_1208_BB | ecosystem: Environmental > Aquatic > Freshwater > Lake | place: USA: Georgia | collected... | reverse complement strand
CTGAGAAACACCAATGCGTCTTGACAGCTCGCGGGTTTGAACTCCAAACCCAGCCTCTGCAAAGTAGTCCACAGCGGCGTCAAGAATTTGTTGGCGGCGGACTTCGGGGTTTAGGCGGAGTCCGGTTTTACTTTTGTTGCCAGACATACTCAATATTCATCTTGCAGATTGACAATTTTGACCACCATCAGGGTTGCTCGCCTAATGCCGTATAGCGCTACAGCGCCAAATGCACCCAATCGACAACTTCGCCGCTAGGCTGGTAGCCAGGCACCATCTGCTGCAATAGGGCTCGAATTTCTGGCACATCATTCACGCTCATAGCCAGCTTTTTTGCTTTGAGCTGCTCTTCTAATTTGTCCCATGGAGTAAAGGTTTCATGGGCTTTCATGATACGGGGGTGTTGAGTGGATTGTGGGTTGTGGGTTGTGGGTTGTCGCCAATCATCAACTCTTCATAGAGCTTTGCGCACAAAAGCGGCACAAAACAGATAGAAAAGCACAATCAACGCTGTTCGGATACATTGGAAATGAGTTGATGATGCTCCGTGTGCACCTAACTTCAACCTGCTATTAAAGTTGATGTATACGTTTATAGAAGAAAGGTGCTGAAACTTGAATTGTGGTGGTGCAGAGGCGACTAGTTTCGAACTTACTCTCCAGACACTTGAGTAACGCTTGGGATTGGTGATGAAGGATTCGGGTGTTGGGCCGTTCTGCAGTCTCGCCGCCGATGCATCATTTAGTTCAACTTTCTGACTGGAGAAGCAGCCCACTTGGCTTTTCCGGCAAACAGCGCCTTCATGACAGTCCCGACAACTCCAGCGGAAAGATGCAAAGAAGGGACGGACGATGCATGACTCAAACCGAGCTGGCCGAACGCTGGCGGATTATCGAGGCCACGCTGGAACGCTGGTGCACCGAATCGAATGGACCTCTGTTTCTCAAGCTCGTCAACCATGTGCGCTACCGGATTCAAGATGTTGAAGCTTTCGAGGAGGTCGCGTTGCGCGGCTCGACCAAAACCGATGGCGGGGTCGAACAGGCTGCAACAGCCCCGCGTCCTGCATTTCGGCCTTCTCCGCATGTCGCTAAGTCCGTTCGACCGATCAAGATCTGGCTTCGATTCGGACGGAAAACCATAGGTCACGCTGGTCACACGCGAAAAAACCTTCCTATCAAATAGTGACGCGCAACATTCAGACAAGCACTTTTATGCCGGCAACGATCAACACCAATGCCAAGGCAATCTGAATCCCTCGACCAGGAATTTTCCCGGCAAGCAAGCTTCCGATCAGAACTGTTGGAATAGAGCCTACCAACAAACTGGCCAGCATCCACCAGTCCACCTTACCTGCAAACAGATAACCCAACCCAGCCACTACAGCCAAAGGAATGGCATGTACGATATCAGTCGCCACAAGACAATGCGGCGTCATCCGCAGCGGATACAGGTAGAGCAACATCACACTACCCAGCGCACCGGCACCTACCGAAGTGAGGGCGACGCACAGACCCAACACCCCGCCCGATATCACGGTGAGCGCAGGTTGAATGGCCTTGAAACGTTCTGGCTGACCGATGCGCCGCCCTTTCGCATAGGCAACCAGCTTAGGAGTAACCAGCAAACCGATGGCCGTGATCAGCACCACAATACCAATGGCCTTGGTCAACCAGTTCACCTTTGCGACCTGTGCCCCTAGGCTGACCATGACTACGATTAGCAGAGCCATCGGTAGGCTGCCCAACCACAGACGTTTGGCGACCTGCCAATCGACGTTGCCGTTGGTCTGATGCACCCTGGCTCCAACCAGTTTGGTGATGGCGGCGAACCACAAATCGGTCGCAATGGCCGTAGTCGGCGACACACCAAAGAAAATTAGGAGGATCGGCGTCATTAATGCACCGCCGCCGACGCCAGTTAAACCAACGACAAATCCAGTGAGCGCCCCGGCCAGGGCATATGCGGTATCGATCATGCCGGGATCAGCGCTGTATCGCGAGTGGCGATAAATGAGGGATTGAGCACGTCGGGCTTGCCGTACAGCAAGGGGATGCCCTCAAGATTTATTACCACCCCACCTGCACCCTCCAGAACCGCCTGGGCTGCCGCCGTGTCCCATTCGCAAGTCGGCGCCAATCTCGGGTAAATGTCGGCCTCGCCCTCAGCCACCCTGCAGAACTTGAGCGAACTGCCGGCCTGAACCAAGCTGACATCGCCTAAGCGATCTATCAAAGAGCGCGTTGCCTCGCTCAGGTGACTTTTACTGGCCACCACCCGGAGTGCTTTTCCCGGGTTGGAAGCGGCCACCTTGATGGCGGCCGTTTGGCCACCCATGCACCGAAATGCCCCCACGCCTGCCCCGCCCCAGTAGAGCGCATCAATGGCAGGGGCGTACACAACGCCCAGCATACATCGGCCATCTTCAATCAATGCAATGTTGACCGTGAACTCGCCATTGCGGGCGATGAATTCTTTGGTACCGTCGAGCGGGTCGATGAGCCAGAACCGTCAACGTGACTGGCGGTGAACCAAAGATCCAGCATCCTCCTCGGACACCACAGGGCATTCGGGCAACAAAGGCTTCAGTCGTGAGGCAAGCACGCGATGAGTCGCGAGGTCTGCTTCAGTTACCGGACTGTCGTCCTCCTTGAGTTGGACTTCTGATGTTCCACGGGAGTAAACGGCCATGATGGCATCCCCTGCCACCCTGGCGATGGGGAGCAACTGCTGGATCAGGTCTTCTTGGCCATTTTGTCGCATTACGTTTAATTTTGTGCTTTAATCAACATTAACATCGTATCACGAATGATTTTCTAAAAATAAGATGAACAAAAAACATTCTGCGACAAATCCATCGGCTGACCTGCTCGGCCTAGACGCGCCTCAAGCATGGGACACCGAACTGGCCTTTGCCCAATTACAAGCGCTGGGTGAAGCCGACACCAAGCGTACCGCCGAGCGCCGAATGAACACTCTGGGTCTGCTGCCGCAGGAATTGGAGCCGGAGTTGCTGCTCGACGAGCGCGACCGATCACCGAACCGGCTCGTCCTGGACTGGGCCATTGAACAAGCCCGAAAGCGGCGCGACCGGGTGCTGTTCGCACAGATTTCTCCTTTAGCGACCGGACAGGCCTGCTTGCACGCCAACGACGCCCGCGGGGCGCGTTTCTGGGTGCCCATGGCTAATTTGAACGACCAGACCATTCAACACGCTCTGCAGGACCTTCAAAGACACATCGGCAAGCCCATCGCCGTGTTTCCGCACGGCGTGCTTGTGGGGCACCTGCGCCACATGCCCAGCACTACAGACATTCAGCTCTCCCCAGAGGCCTACCGCCCTGTCCTGCCCACCGGCTTGAGCCTCAACGGCAATACCAAACCCGATCTGGCTCCCTCGCCACATTTAAAGCGCTTGGAGGCAGAGAGCATTCACATCATCCGCGAGGCAGTGGCCGAAGCACAGAACCCGGTCATGATGTACTCCATCGGCAAAGACAGCGGCGTCATGCTGCACCTCGCGCGCAAGGCGTTCTACCCGGCGCCACCGCCATTCCCGCTGCTGCACATCGATACGCGCTGGAAGTTTCAGGAGATGTACCTCTTTCGCGACTTCATGGCCCGCGAAAGCGGCATGGACTTGCTCGTGCACACCAATCCCGAGGCGATCGAGAAAAATATCAACCCTTTCGACCACGGCTCTGCGCTGCACACCGACATCACCAAGACCGAAGGCCTGAAGCAGGCGCTAGACCATTACAAATTTGATGTGGTGTTTGGTGGCGCTCGCCGCGATGAAGAAAAGTCGCGCGCCAAAGAACGCGTCTTCTCTTTCCGTACGTCAACGCACCGCTGGGACCCGAAAAACCAGCGCCCCGAGCTCTGGAACCTCTATAACACCCGCAAAAGCCCTAGCGAGAGCATCCGGGTGTTCCCCTTGAGCAACTGGACGGAGCTCGACATCTGGCAATACATCTACCAGGAGAACATACCCATGGTGCCGCTGTACTTTGCCAAGCAACGCCCAGTGGTGATCCGGCCAGAGATGATCATGATGGTCGACGACGAGCGCTGTCGTCTGCTGCCAGGCGAGGAAGTACAGATGAAGAAAGTACGCTTCCGCACCCTGGGCTGCTACCCACTCACGGGTGCGGTGGAGTCTGACGCAGAGACTCTGGAGGATATCCTGCTGGAGATCATCAACGCGCGCCAATCGGAGCGCCAGGGGCGAAAGATCGATACCGACAGCGCCGGCTCCATGGAAAAGAAAAAACAGGAGGGCTATTTCTGATGCCACGCCCCAAGAAAATCCCTGCAGTGCCTTTGCAACGATCTACTGCACCCATGGCCAAGGCAGCCACCATCCACGACTGGATGACCCAGCAAGCCCAGCAAGACTTACTGCGCTTCATCACCTGCGGCAGCGTGGACGATGGCAAGAGCACCCTCATTGGCCGCCTGCTCTGGGAATCACAGCAGGTGTTTGACGACCAGCTCACTGCTCTGCAATCCGACTCCAAACGCCACGGCACACAAGGGCAAGACATCGACTTTGCCTTGCTGGTCGATGGCTTAGCCGCTGAGCGCGAGCAGGGCATCACCATCGACGTGGCCTACCGTTTCTTTGCCACCCCGCGGCGCAAGTTCATCGTGGCCGACACACCCGGACATGAGCAATACACCCGCAACATGGTGACGGGAGCTTCAACAGCCGATGTGGCGGTGCTGTTGATCGATGCCCGCCAGGGGGTGCTCACCCAGACCAGGCGCCACGCCTACCTCGTATCGCTGGTGGGCATCCAACAAGTCATCCTCGCTGTCAACAAGATGGACTTGGTAGGCTACAAGCAAGACGTGTTCGATGCCATCGTGGCTGATTTCCGCATCTTGGCCATGTCACTTGGTTTCAACAGCATCACTCCCATCCCGCTGTCCGCCCTGAAGGGTGACAACATCACCGAGCGCTCCCGCCACACGCCCTGGTACCAAGGCCCAACCTTGATGGGTGGCCTGGAGACGCTGCACATCAATAAGCAAGGACAGAGCAAAGGCGTGTTCCCGGTGCAGTGGGTCAACCGGCCGAATGCCAGCTTTCGGGGCTTCAGTGGCACCCTGGCAGCAGGTCAATTGACGGTTGGCGATCCACTCCGAATCACTGCCTCTGGCCAGACGGCTACCCTGTCGCGGATCGTCACCGCAGATGGTGACCTCAACGCCGCGCAAGCCGGCGACGCGGTTACATTGGTGCTGGATCGTGAGGTGGATGCCTCGCGTGGTGATGTTATCGCCCTAGCTGAACAACCGTTGGAAATGACCGACCAATTCGAAGCCACGCTCGTGTGGCTGCAAGATGAGCCTGGGCATATAGGTCGGGCCTACGAGTTGAAACTAGCCAACCAGTGGGCCAGCGCTAGCTTGACCAGCTTGAAGTACCGGGTGGACGTTAACACTCAGGCTCACGAATCGTCCAAACGACTGGCCTTGAACGATATTGCGGTGGCCAATTTGGCATTGAGCAAGCCACTGGTGTTTGCCCCTTACGAGGCGAGCCACACCCTAGGCGGCTTCATTCTGGTGGACAAGTTCACTCATGCTACGGTCGCAGCAGGTATGATCCGGCACAACCTGCGCCGTGCGCAAAACGTGCACCGGCAAGCTCTGAGCATCAACCGCGAAGACCGTGAACGCCTCAACGGTCATCAGGGCAAAGTCATCTGGTTCACCGGTCTATCTGGTTCCGGCAAGTCCACCCTAGCGAACGCCCTCGAAAAGGAACTGCACGCTCAGGGCAAGCGGACCTACATCCTCGACGGTGACAACATCCGCCAGGGTTTGAACAAAGATCTCGGCTTCACCGACGCCGACCGGGTAGAAAACATCCGCCGCGTGGCCGAAGTCGCCAAGCTGATGATGGATGCGGGCCTGATTGTGATGACCGCATTTATCAGCCCCTTCCGCGCTGAGCGCGAGATGGCGCGTGAGTTGATCGGCAACGACAACTTCATTGAGGTGTTTGTGGATACGCCGCTGGAAGTTTGCGAGCAGCGTGACCCTAAGGGGCTGTACAAGAAAGCCCGCAGCGGACAGCTGCCCAATATGACCGGGATAAACAGTCCTTACGAGCCTCCGCAGACTCCAGACTGCACCTTGTCAAATGTAAGCCAGAGTCTTGATGAGGTGATCAGCAAACTTACGAAGTTGCTGCATTCATAGCTAGTGCCTCGGCTTCCTGCTCCAGATACACCCAATCGACAATCTCATCGCTCGGCGTATAGCCAGAGACAAGCCTTTCCATCATTAAACGAATGACGCCGACGTCGTTCACATTCAGCACCATCTCCAGCGCTTTCAGCTTGTCCTCAAGCTCTGACCAAGAAATGAACTCCTCGTGAGCTTTCATGATCCGCGAATGGGATGTGGGCTTAGGGTTGTCACCGATGAGCAGCTCTTCGTAGAGCTTTTCACCCGGGCGCAAGCCAGTGATTTCAATCTCGATATCGCCGTCAGGGTTATGCTCATCTTTGATGGTCAGGCCCGAGAGCTCGATCATGCGGCGGGCCAGACCCATGATCTTGACCGACTGCCCCATGTCGAGGACGAACACGTCGCCCCCCTTGGCCATCGCACCTGCTTGGATCACCAGCTGTGAGGCTTCAGGGATCGTCATGAAGTAGCGGGTGATCTCAGGATGGGTCAGCGTGATCGGCCCACCATCGCGGATTTGCTGGCGGAACTTGGGCACCACCGAACCTGACGAGCCCAGTACATTGCCAAAGCGGACCATGCTGAACTTGGTGCCGGGGTTGGTTGCAGCGATTGCCTGCAACACCATTTCAGCCAAACGCTTGCTGGCACCCATGATGTTGGTCGGACGCACCGCTTTGTCGGTGCTAATGAGGACGAAGTCAGAGACGCCGTTTTCAGCGGCGGCTTGGGCGGTACGCATGGTACCGAGCACGTTATTCTTGATGCCTTCAGCGGGGTTGTGCTCGACCAGAGGCACATGCTTGTAGGCAGCGGCGTGATAGACCGTGTCTGGATGCCAAGTCGACATGATCTCGCGCATGCGGTCGTTGTCCTGCACCGAGGCCAGCAGGGGCACAAGAATAGGCGGCATGGCGCCGTCCAGCGTGGCCAGCTTCTCTTCGAGTTCCTGGTGAATGGCGTAGAGGGCGAATTCGCTTTGCTCGATCAGCAGCAGCTTGGCAGGCGCCACGGCCAAAATCTGGCGGCACAGTTCACTACCGATGGAGCCCCCCGCCCCAGTCACCAAGACCACCTTGCCCACGATGTTCTTGACCAGCAGGATGTGATTGGGCGTGACCGGTTCGCGGCCCAGCAGATCGTCGATGTCCAGTTCGCGCAAGTCGGAGATGCTCACCTTGCCTCGGGCCAGGTCGTTGACGCTGGGCAGGGTGCGAACCGCAACCCGCACACTGCGTACCTGACTCAAGATTTCGTTGCGGCGCCGGCGAGAAAGGCTGGGCATGGCGAGCAACACATCGCTGATGTCGAGCGTGGCGGCGACGCTGTCCAGATCGGCCGGGTTGTAAATCGGTTGACCGTTCAGCACGTGACCGTGCAGACGGTCATCGTCGTCTAGGAAGCCCGCCACCTGCATTTCGTGGCTGTTGGCCATGGCAGCGGCCAACTGACGTCCAGTGGAGCCAGCGCCGTAAATCAGCACCTTGGGTCTGGCTGCACGCTTCAAGATGCTCAGGTACTGGTCGCCCAACCACACCCGGGCGAGCGCTCGCGACGCCCCGACGAACAGCAGCAACAGCATAGGCTGGATAATGCCCACGGTGCGTGGCACCCCGGCAACACCAATGGCCGTGAACACCGAAGCGTACAGCAAGCCGTAAACCCCCACCGCCCTTGCCACCGCCAGCAGGGCAGGCCAACCGCTGTAGCGGAAGATGGCACGATACAAGCCAGACACAACGAAGATGGGCAGTGCAATCGCAACAGATACGGCACCCGCCCAAGAGGCGGTCCCAGACAGCGCAACGAATTCACCCAATCGCAGATAAAACGCGAGCCAGACCGTGAGCACGCAAAGTCCCAGATCAACCGAGAGGGCGATGAATCGCTTTGCCACGCGTGGCAATGCCAGGATGGGGACAGCCAGCTTATACAAAGGCTTTTTCATGGCGTGCAACCTGCTGAGTCCTGAGTCCTGAGTCCTGAGTCCTCAAGATGATCTGTGTTTTTCTTCAATGTGACACTCCATCCCTTGCCAGAACCTTCAAGGCCGTCATCCAAAGTATCTTCATATCGAAAAAAAGCGATTGACGCTCCAGATACTCCACATCCAACTGCACTTTCTGAGGGATCGGCAGCTCATCCCTTCCATTAACTTGCGCCCACCCGGTCAGGCCAGGTAGCAATTCGTGCACACCCATTTCGGTGCGCAGGGAAATCAGATCATCTTGGTTAAACAGCGCTGGGCGTGGACCAACGAAGCTCATGTCGCCTTTTAGGATGCTCCAAAGCTGAGGTAATTCGTCGAGACTAGACTTGCGAAGCAAGGATCCTATTGGGGTTAGGTAGCGTTCTGGTCCATTCAGAAGATGGGTAGCCACAACGGGAGCACCCACTTGCATAGTCCGGAATTTAGGCATTTGAAAAATCCTGTTCTTCTGTCCCACACGTTTTGACCAATAAAGGACAGGACCAGTCGAAGTTATGCGGACCAAGATCACGATCAACAACATAGGCAGAGCAAGAATGACAATGGCCACGAGGACCACAGCAATGTCAAAGAGTCGCTTCATTGAGATTACTTGCCTAGAAGCCGGCGTAGAGTGGCTATGACCCGTTCAAGTTGGTTCGCAGTCATGTTCGAGCCGGAGGGCAGGCATAGGCCGTATTCAAACAGGCGATCTGCCATAGGAGCGTCCTGAACTTTGTAGAGCTTGCAGCCTTCGAACACCGGCTGCAAGTGCATCGGCTTCCACACTGGGCGGGCCTCGATCATCTCACCCGCAAGCCGGCGAATGAGATCGGCAGCGGTCAGAGGTGCATCCGCTCGCAACGTAGCTGCAGTTAACCAGCGATTCGAGAAGCTCCATTCAGGCTCCGGCATCCACTCCAACAAGTCAATGTCAGCGAGTTCGCGGCGATAGGTATCGAAAACTTCGCGTCGAGATGCCACCCGATCGCCGAGCACCTTTAGCTGACCACGTCCGACACCAGCCAAGATATTGCTCATCCGGTAGTTGAAGCCGATTTCGCTGTGCTGATAGTGGGGCGCAGGATCCCGCGCCTGAGTAGCGAGGAAACGCGCCTTCTCGATCAGCGCCGGGTCATCGGAAACCAGCATGCCGCCCCCCGAGGTGGTGATGATCTTGTTGCCGTTGAAGGAATAGACCCCCAGCCGACCGAAGGTCCCGCTGTGCCGACTCTTGTATTTTGCGCCGAGGGATTCCGCCGCGTCCTCCAAAATGGGCACCCCGTAGCGCTCGCACAAGGCCATGATGGGGTCCATGTCCGCACTCTGGCCGTAGAGGTTGACTACCACCACCGCCTTGGGCATCCGGCCTGTCCGCTCGGCCGCCTCGAAGGCCCGCGCCAGGGCCAGCGGGCACAGGTTCCAGTTGGCCGCATCAGCATCGATGAACACCGGTTCGGCCCCCTGGTAGAGGATGGGGAAGGCGCTCGCGGCAAAGGTCAGGGTCGAGCAGAACACCCGGTCCCCCGGGCCGACGCCGAGCAGGCACAGGCCCAGATGGAGGGCCGCGGTGCCCGAGGACAGGGCCGCCCCGTGGCTGCTGCCGACAGTGGCTACCAGTTCCCGCTCGAAGGCATCCACATTGGGGCCGAGGGGTGCGATCCAGTTGGTCCGAAACGCCTCGTCAACGAACTCCCGCTCGGCGCTGCCGATATGGGGCGTGGAAAGCAGTATCTGCTCATCGATCTCCTTGCGATCGAGAACCTCCACCACCCGGCCGTCGGTGTCCACCACCGGCAGGTGATTGATCCCGCCCTTGTTCATCAGGTCGAGGGCAGCACGCCGGGTGTGGTCCACGCCGATAACCAGGGACTGGATCTCCGGCAGGCCCGCGAGGGAGGCATCGAGGCTGTTGCCGCCCAGGATCAGGCGGCGCAGGTCGCCGTCGGTAACCGTTCGCTCGAAAATGCCATCGTCACGGACGAGGAGGAGGATGCCCAGCGAAGTCCGCTCGAGCTGGGCAAGGGCCTCGCGGAGCGAGGCTCGGCGCGTGATTGAAAGGTCGGCAGTCGCCATCAGGATTACCTTGGCCGCAAGGCTCAATCGTTGCCGTCGGCCGCCGGCTCGCCGGCGGGACGGGTGAACAGATTGCTGACCCCCGGGGCTGCCAGGGTCAACAGGATTTCAGGGCTGACCAGGGTGCAGCGGACACCGCCCACATCCACCCAGGCCCCATCGTAGGGCGGAAACCAGAATGCGCGGATCTTGCGCAGCACGTCGTCCCCCGGTCGCATTTCCTTCATCGCCTCCATCTCCGGCCGGCTGATGTAGCGCCCGCCCACATTGGGCGTGGCTGGTAGCGGCGCGGCGGCGGCGAGGGCCTGGCCGGTGACCCGCTTGAACTGGGCAAGAAGCTCGGGCTGGGCCTTCCGCTCCAGGCTCAGGGCAGTCTCGTGCTCCACATCCACCGGGAAGGGGCTCACCTCGATCAAGGGGCCGGTATCGATCTCCGCGTCCACATAGTGGGCGCTGACCGCCCATTGGTCGAGGCCCTCGAGAATCGCCAGGTTGTAGCCCGCGGTGCCCTTGTATGCCGGCAGGGGCGCCGGATGGAAATTGATCACCCCGCGCGGGCATGCGCCCAGCAGGGGCGCACGGATCTTCTGCCAGTACAGGACGGACAGTGCCAGGTCCACCTTCAGCTGGCCGGCGGCCACCTGCCGTTCCATACTATCCCGGTCCACCAAGGGTATTCCATTCGCATCAGCGACCTCGCGGGTGGGCGAGACCGACAAATGGCTGTCAGTGATCACTGCCACCACCTTGACCCCGGGCTGTTCGATCAGCCAAGCCAAGGCCTGGGCGGCAATGGGCTTGCGCCCCATGAAGACGACATTAATCATTCGGTTCGACTCGTTCAATCTTGATTAATCAATACGTGTTGGCCTTCAGCAGCACGCCCGCCGAAAGATCGGCTGCCAGCAGCCAGGCAACGATGCGCTGGCCGGTCTGGCCGTCGCCATAAACGTTGTGGAGTGCATAGCGGCCATGGGCGAGCGCCCGCTCCACCCCGGCCACCAGTTCGTCTCCGCGAGCCGCCACGTCCATCACGTTGGCATTGCGTTCGCGTAGATTCTGGCGGATGCCGACGTTGACCACCGGCGTGCCGAAGCTGGCCGCCTCGATAATGCCGCTACTGGAGTTACCGACCATCAGGTCGCAGGCCGCCATCCATGAGACGAATTCCCGGCGGGGCAAATGGGTGCGCACCCGCACCCGAGGGTGGTCGGCACAGGCGTCCAACACCCGCCGCACGCCGGCGTTGCCGGCATCGGAATTCGGCATCACCGCCATCAACTGGAGTTGCCGCGACAAGCAGGCCTCCACCAGGGCGCGGGCCTGGTCCTCGGCCTCGGCGGCCTCCTGCAGCACCGGGTGATAGACCATCAGGCCGAGGGGGGCCGCCGGGTCGAAGCCGACGCCGGCGCACAGTTCGTCCCGGCCGAAGGCCGCCAGCTCGACCAGACCATCGAGGCCTGGGGCGCCGCTGACGAACACATGTTCCGCCCGCTCGCCCATCCGCACCAGGCGAGCCCGGGCGTCTTCCGACGAGACGAAATGGAAATGCGCGAGCTTGGAGATCGCATGACGAACAGGTTCGTCGACCGTCCCCGAACGTTCGCCGCCGTGAATGTGGGCGATCGGAATGTTCAGATGGATAGCTGCCAGGGCGCCGGCGAGCATCTCACCGCGGTCGCCGAGGAGCAATACGACGTCAGGACGCAGGCGCTCGAAGGCATCGACGCAGCCGGCCAGCGTAGCCGCCAGGTTGCGGGCCATGGCCGCCCCCGTGGACTCCTCGATAGCCACCGGGATCCGCGCGGCGACATGGAGGCCACTGGCGACGATCTCGTCCACCGTGGTGCCGAAGCGGGGCGACAGGTGCATGCCGGTGACCACCACGTCCAGGGTCAGCCCTGGCTCGGCGGCGATCGCCCGGAGGGTGGACTGCATCAGCCCGAAATCGGCCCGCGTTCCTGACACATAGCAGATCCTGCGCACTGCCTCGCTCACGCCAGATCGCTCCACTGCAAGGTCGTGCCTTCGGCCAGGGCATGGGCTACGCGGCGGCCGATCACCCGCTCCAGATCTCTCGGTGGGATGCCGTCGCCTGGGCGCAGCAAGGCCAAGTCCTCGCGGGAGAGCGTGGCGCCAGCCGCCAGCGGGCGGATGAGAGTCACGCTACGGCGGACCAGGTCACGCACGGGAATCTCGCTGGCCATCGGCTGCTTGTCGGCAACGCCGAGAGCCCGCTCGACCTGACGCACCCGGTCGACCATCTCGGCCAGTTCGCCGGGCTCGATGGACGCGGTGTGGTCCGGTCCCGGCAGGCCACGATCGAGGGTGAAGTGCTTTTCGATCACCACCGCCCCTGCCGCCACCGCGGCGACCGAGATCAGGATGCCTTCGGTATGGTCCGAATACCCCACGGGCAAACCCAGGGCCTCGATCAGCATGGGAATCACGCGGAGGTTTACATCTTCCAGACGAGTCGGATAATTCGACGTGCAGTGAAGGATGGTCAGCATCTCGCCGAGGGGGGCCGCAAAGCCCCGGCGAGTCCGCTCGGCGGCGATGGCTGCGATCGCCTCGTGCACCTCATCGAGGGTGGACATCCCGGTGGACAGGATGATCGGCAGGTTCTTCGCCGCCAGATGGGAGAGGAAGGGATGGTTGGTCAGCTCCCCGGAGGGAATCTTCAGCCGACCCATGCCGAGGCCGACGAGAAAGTCCGCCGAATCCTCATCGAAGGCGGTAGACATGAACTCGATGCCCCGCGCCGCGCAACGCTGGAGCAGCTTCCGATGCAGGTCGTCGGACAGCTCCAGGCTGCGCAGCATCGAATGCTGGTCGCCGCCACCGGTGGTCCGCTGCTGGTATTCGGCCTTCGCCGCACCCTTGCGGACCAGCTTGTCGGCCTTGAAGGTCTGGAACTTGACGATGTCCGCGCCGCATTCCGCCGCCCGGTCCACCAGGGCGAGGGCCAGTGCCTCGTCACCGTTGTGGTTAACGCCCGCTTCCGCGATGATCAGTACCTTCATGTCATCCTCACCAGGCTGTCCAGCCGCCGTCGACCATCAGGTTCTCGCCGGTCACCCAGTTCGACAGGTCGCTGGCGAAATAGGCGATCGCGCCCTTAAAGTCCTCTTCCCGGCCCATCCGGCCGAGGGGGGTGCGCCGCTCGTAGCGTTCGACGAAGGCCGCCGGCTGGCCGCGGGCAATGCCCCCGGGGGTGATGCAGTTCACCCGCACCGCCGGGGCGAGCACGGTGGACAGCCAGCGGGTCATCTGCAGCACCCCGCCCTTGCTGACCGCATATGCCGCTGGATTGCCCATCGCGGTACCCTCATAGAGCTCCATATCCGGCCCGACCACGCCATAGATCGAGCTGACATTGACGATACTGCCCCGCCCCGCCGCCTTTAACTGGGGCGCGAACAACTGGGACAGATGAAAGGCAGCGGTCACGTTCACTTCCATGGCCCGCCGCCAGGTATCGATCCGCTGCTCTTCGAAGGGCACGACCCAACCCTGAAGCTGGCTGTCACCAACGAAGCCGGCATTGTTGACCAAAATGTCGGCATTACCGAGGCGTTCTGCCACCCGGGCCGGCAGGGTCGCCCGCTGGGACTCCTGCTCCAGGTCAACGACAATCCCGGCAGCATTGACCTGCCAGCGCTCGCCGAGGGCGGCAGTGGCCGCTTCCAGGGCCTCGGCATTGCGGTCCACCAGACAAATCGACGCCCCCAACTCGGCGAGCGTGTCGGCCATCGCGTGGCCGAGATGGCCGGCGCCGCCAGTGATTACCGCGACCCGGCCGCGGAGGTCCATCAATGATGACAATGTCTTTGAAGGGAAGGAAGTCATGGCGTTCGTCAGGCAGGATGGGCGGCCAGGTGGGCGGCAATCGCCTCGGCCAGCATGAAGTCGTAGGGCGTGTCGATGTCCAGTGCCCGCTCCGCGGGCACGCGCACCACCCGCAGGCGACCGTCGAACAGGCGCTCGCCTGCCAGGATGTAGGCAGGACGCACCGCATAGGCGACGGTGGTCACGTCGAACACCACCGGTGCATCCTGGCGGCGTGCGATATTGCCCTCGGGCCGGATCACCAGACCGGCATAGCCGCCGGCATCGAGGGTCACCATATTGAAGTAGGGGCTGCGCTCCGCGTCGCGCACGGTGATTGCCCCGTCGGCGGCCGGATCGCCGGCGAGCAGATCGAGACAGGCATCCACGTCCTCCTGGCGGCGGAACGGCGACGTGGCCGGCAGGCTGAGGAAGATGTCGAAGTCGCCCCGCTCGCGCCGGTACCACTCGACGGCGTGGCGCCAGGCCAGCCATTCCGGGGCGGTGTCTGTGGCCAGCTCGGGCGGCCGAATGAAGGGCACCTCGGCACCGTGGGTGCGGGCCGCCTCCGCGATCGCCGGATCGTCGGTGGACACGATCACCGCCGCCAGGCGCGGATTCGCCCGCGCGATGTCAATTGAATGGGCAATCAGCGGCTTGCCGCCGAGCATCCGGATGTTCTTGCCGGGCAGGCCCTTCGAGCCGCCCCGAGCGAAGATGAAGCAAACCGCCTTGAAATCAGTCTTTTCCATGAGTCTTTACCTTGATCGAGCACTGGCCGGCAATCGACTCCCGCGCCGCATCCACGATGGCCAGCACATCATGGGCGGCACGCAGATCGACCAGGGGCCTTTCCCCCCTGGCCACGCACTGGAGGAAATGGGCCAGCTCGGCGACATACATCTCGTTGCGGTCGGCACAGGGCCGGGTCTCGACGCACCGCCATTCCGCGGCCGCCGGCGTGTAGCACTCCAGGGTGTCGGCAATCCCGTCCCAGCGCAGGGTGCCTTCGCTACCGATGAATTTGCAGCCGCGGGTGGTGGCCCGCTGCAGCAGATCCAGATGCACGTGAACCAGGCGGCGAGGGGCCTCGTATTCCAAGTTTACGCTGACCAGGTCCTCCACGTCGATCTCGAGGGCGCTGTAGCGGCCGCCGCTGGCGGTGACCCGGGTCGGCAGGCCGAACATCCAATACAAATAGTCGAACTCGTGGCTCAGCTCGAGCAGGGCGCCGCCGCCGAGTGCCCGGCGAGCCGAGACCGTGTTCTGGTAACGGCTGGCGGAGCGCCAGGTCGGCAGATACTGACCGACTTCGGCGCGGACGGCCAGCACCTCGCCGATCGCGCCGGCATGGATCAGCCGACGGACCTCGATCAGGGAAGGCAGGAAGCGCAGGTTGTAGGCCACCATCAGCGGAATTTCGGCAGCCGCGGTGAGCAGTTCGTCGAGGCCCGCGCAACTCGTGGCCAGCGGCTTCTCGATCAGCAAAGGGACACCCGCCCGCGCCAAAGGCATAGCCACAGCCAAATGCGTCGAGGCAGGGCTAGCAATGATGGCCGCAGAAGGAGCGAAGGCCAAAGCATCATTGACTGACGTGAACTGCAGATCGGCACCCTCCGGCAATTCTTCATTGGCCCCGCTATTGGTCAGTCGCAGAACGCCGATAAGCGACTGTGGGCGGAGCCCGCGCAGGTTCCGCAGATGACGCCTTCCAATGCTACCTAAGCTGACCACCAAGAACCGCTGGTCGGCCTCAATACACATCGCAGGCCGTTCTAATGAGTCGCATCAGTCTGTTACCTATTGCTGGCTGTCGCACCGAGTTATCTAGATATCGAGGAAGTGACGGAGAACTTTCAACCCAATCTCGCCGCTGCGCTCGGGGTGGAACTGGGTCGCCATCAGATTGCCGCGCTGGATTGCGGCGCAGACCCTGTGGTCACCGTAGAGGCAGTCGGCGAGCCTATCGGCCGGATCTGCCGGCTGGGCGGCGAAGGAATGGACGAAATACACCGCCGGACGCTGGCCGCTGAAGGGCTCGAGCAAGGTGCCGGCCCAGCCGCGCCCAGTCTCGGGCTCGAGCAGATGGTTCCAGCCGATGTGAGGCACCCGCTGCGGGGCGCCGCCGATGGTCTGCCGCGGCACGGCGCACACCCGGCCCGGCAGCAGGCTGAGGCCGGGATGTTCGCCGAATTCCTCGCTGACCTCAAACAGGGCCTGCATGCCGACGCAGATCCCGAGCATCGGCCGGCCGGTATCCACATAGCGGCGCAGGGCGTCGTCGAAACCGCGCCGGCGCAATTCATTCAGGCAGTCGCTGAAGGCGCCGACCCCCGGCACCACCAGGCTTCCTGCATCGACAATCTCGCCGGGCGTCTCGACCACGCGCACCGCCGCGCCGCAGTGCTCGAAGGCACGGGCGACGTTCAGCAGGTTGGCCATGCCATAGTCGACTAGGGTAATGGACTTCTGGGTCATATCGATCTCACCGCCAATCCGGCCGCGCGGCCCGCGTCACGGATCGCCGCGAGGGGTATCCGGTTGTAATGAAGGACGTCCGCCATCGACACCGCATCGGCGCCGCCGGTGGTCGCCGCCTCGATGAAATGTTCGATGCTGCCCATGCCGCCGCTGGCGATCACCGGTACCGGCACTGCCGCGCTGACCTGGCGCACCAGATCGATGTCGAAGCCCTTGCGGGTGCCCTCCCGATCGACGGAAGTGAGCAGAATCTCACCGGCGCCGAGATCGACCCCGCGGCAGATCCACTCAAGGACATCGAGTCCAGTCCGTTCGCGGCCATTGTCCGTATAGGCCTCCCACTTGCCGGGTGCTACCTGCTTCGCCTCGATGGAGAGGACCATCGCCTGGGAACCGAAGCGCCGCGACACCTCGGTGATCAGCTCTGGGCGGGCGACCGCCGCAGTGTTGATGGCCACCTTGTCGGCGCCGGAGCGGAGAATGTGGCGGGCATCATCGACCGAGCGGATGCCGCCACCCACCGTTATCGGGATGAAGACCCGGTCGGCCGCGCGGCGGATGATGTCGCTGAGATTGTTGCGGCCGTAGAGGCTGGCAACGATGTCCATGTATACCAGCTCGTCCGCCCCCGACTCGTAGTAGCGGATGGCGAACTCCTGGGGGTCGCCCATGACCCGCAGGCCTTCCAGCTGAACCCCCTTGATCAGGTTCGGACCCTTGACGTCCAGGCGGGGAATGATGCGCAGATTGCTCATCGGTAGGCGCGCTCAGCGGACCTGGTGGTGGTCGTGCCAGACCGCATGGCGAAGCTTCCACTGGCCATCCTCCCACTTCCACAGGTGAGGACTGCGGAATGTGTCGGCGAGGGCCATGAAATACTTGCGCGTCATGGTTGGCTGCTCAAACATCCGGCTGGCCTCTGGGAATTCGTTGGCTGGGATGCTGAGGTAGCGGAAAATCTCGTCGGCGAAGCGCTCGGGGAATTCGTGATCGAAGCGCTTGACCAAGGCAACGCCCTCCTCTCGGGTGATATCGCCTGAGCGAATTTCCTGGGCTGCATCGTAGCTCGCCCGGCCGATGCCGAACTTGACCCCTGTGGTGTAGTAATGGAAGTCGTCGATCCGGTCGTCAATGCTGTTGTACTTACTGTAGGTGCCCGGCGTGCGCTCCGGTGACGCCTGGAAGCCGCCGTGCTCGACCGCGTAGTAGTAGCAGCTCTGGGGGTGCCATTTCAGGTAATAGCCCAGGTAGTGGACTTCGACCTTCTGCGCCTCGATCTGGTGGGGGTCGGCCGGCAGGTAGGGAATCAGGTCCTGCTGCTCCAGGCCGAAGTACTGCTTCAGGTCGGGGACCGGCACGCCGCCGAGGCTGACCCGCGACTGGTCGGCCGCGGTGAAGTAGGACCAGTCACGCTTGGCGGAGGCCGTGTCGCCGATCGGATTGCCATACTCGGCCTCGTTCTCGCCGAAGAAGACCAGGGGAATGCGGTGGAGCAGCGCCATCTTTGGCGCCAGGAACTTCTGCCCAAGCATGAAGGCCTGGAAGGGGTGGAACAGGTTGTCCACCGCCAGGCGGGTGAGCAAGCGGTGCACTCGTCCGTTGGGGGTCGACAACAGGTTGTCGTGGCCAGCGTGGATCCAACTCTGGAAGTTCTTCCAGCCCCACTCGGTGTAGACATGGGGGGCCCAGGTGACGGTCAGGGGGTGCATCCCGTACTTGGTCCGAAGGATGTGGGAGGCATAGAAGCTGTCCTTGCCGCCGGAGCCGGGGACGATGCAGTCGTACTTACCGTCCTTGCTCCGATGCTGGTTGCACAGCTCGACCAGTTGCCGCTCGCGCTCCGCCCAATCTATTCCAGACTGCTTCTGCTCGGCGAAGCGGCAGGCGTCGCATACTCCTTCGTCATCGAGGTTGATCGTCCGCTTCTTGCTCTCCTTGACATGGTTGTACTCCACCGCGGAATTCGGCCGCTGGTTGGAGATCACGCAGCGGACGCAGTAGCGGACCTCGGACGGAAGGCCGTACTTGGTCTCGTGGGCATAGGCCTCGCCCTCGTAGCGGGAGTGGTCGACCTGCTTGGGATAGGGGATCTTTTCCATCGTTCGTTCTTCCAGTATCAAAGTCAATTCAGTTGGTCCGCGCCGCCTGTCATCGCGCGGGCAATACCCTTGTGTGCAGGGATGTCCGGCGTCCAGCCCAATTCACGGCGGATCGCGCCAGTTTCGATCTGCAGCTGCCCAAGCAGGCGTTCCGCGTCATCACCGCGACCGATTAGTATGGCGCCGGCCCGCAACAACCCCTCCGGCAGCCACCACAGGCGCGCCGGCCGACCGGCGCCGCGGGCCATTGCCCTGATCAGATCGGCGGTGCCAAGATCGTCATCATCGCCGACCAGGTAGGTCCTGTTGGCGGCCTTCCGATTACCGGCAATGCATAACAGGGCGGACACCAGGTTGTCGATGCCGATATAACTGCGCGGCGCAGTCGCCGCTGCCAGGGGCAGCGGGATCCCGCGCCTAACCAAGGTTGCCAGCCGGCGAAAATTGCCCCGCGCGGCCGGGCCATATACCAGCGGTGGGCGGATGACCGTCCATTGCATCGGGGTATCCCGGGCGAGGTCGCGCAGACAGGCCTCTGCGAGGGCCTTGCTCCGCCCATTGTCATCGGCCGGCTGCAGCGGGGATGTCTCGTCAACGACGCCAGGACCGCGTCCGTGGACGGCGATCGAGCTGAGGTAAACGAAGTGCCCGACCCCCACGGCGATGCCTGCCCCGACCAGGGCCTGGGTCAGCCCGATGTTGACTTCGTCATACTCCCGCGAGTGGGCGGCCGGCCGGTGGGCGACCCCGGCCAGGTGGAGAACACAATCCACCTGCTGAAGCAGGGCGGTCCAGTCGGCCCGCGCGGGATCCGCGACGATCACCCACTCGACGCCGGGCCTGGCCGTGTCCTGCTGCCGGCTCACCGCGCGCACCTTCCAGCCCGCCGCGGCGAAGCCCGCGACGCAAGCCCGCCCGATAAAACCGCCGGCTCCAGTGATCAGAATGCGCATATTCAGAAGTTCCGGTATTTGCGCCAAGCATTGAGGGCGTAGCGGGCGAAGCACAAGGTTGCCACCGGCAGCGAGAGGCGCTCGATTTCCCGGTAGGTGCGCCACACCATCTTTGCGGACTTAGTCTTGTTCCGAGAAACTGATTGCCCTAACACGCGATAACGCATGAGATCTAGCTGAAGGCCGCGCGCTTCGCACCCTCGCCTCAACAAGTCGAGCCAGAGCACAAAGTCATCGTAATAGGTCTTCGTCATTCGGAAAGGCCCCGTGAGGTACCGATCGACAATGACCGTCGAGGTTGCAATCGCCGTGTTACAAAGCAGTCCACGATAATCGATACGGTCGGGAATCTTGATCAAATGCCCTAACCTGCTTCCATCCTGGTTCATGCGCCGGAATCGGGTGTAGGTAATGGCCGTACCGGTTTTGCGCATGAAATCCAACTGCCTCGAGAGCTTCTCCGGCAACCAATAATCATCACTATCCAGAAATGCGATGTATCGCCCTTTGGCAACCTCAATAGCCGCCTGGCGCGCCATTGCCGGTCCGCTATTCTCTTGACGAATCAACCTAACTCTGCTGTCTGCATCACAGTAACCCATAACAATAGCGGCAGTCTCGTCGGTCGATCCGTCATCGACAACCAACAGCTCCCAATCGGACATGTCCTGAATTTGGACAGATTTAATTGCATCTCCAACGTAGCTGGCCGCTTGGTAAGCTGGCATGACAATTGAGACAGTATTGTTTCCCATGGTTAACCTGATGCACGAGCACTGATTTCAGACCTCTTCGCTTGCGTCAACACCTCTTTCAGAGAGAATGCAAAAAGCAGATAGAGAAAGACATTTGAAGGAAAATGGGATACTTGATAGTGCACCAAGCTACTAGTAAACATTAACGCGGCAGTAACTATCAATGCATGGACTGCAAGGTTGCTACTATGCCAATTAGCTTTTCGCAGGAACAGCAGAAGAAAGCAGGGATAGAGAGAAAACAAGGCCCCAGCTAACCCGAAATTGTATGCAAACGTTAGAAGCGCCGAATCAAATTGACGATAGTCTGTCGCACTAGCTCCCCAAGAGAAAGAGCCTAGGTCGCGCATTCGAATCGCGATGCTATCGGACGACATTATTCCCGATTGACTTTCGCTCACTATGAGCGCCGACTCGATTCTCAGATAAAAAGGCACCCCGGGATATGAAAGAATATTCACCAGACACGTGACAAGTGCCCACGAAACCACTGCGGCAACTATCACATGCAGCCAATAGCGTCGCAGCCTCTTGGAGGGATGGTCCCGCAAGCTCAGTGCTGAGAAGTAAAACATTACCACCATCAGCAACGACAGGTACAGGAAAGATGCGGAAAGGTACACCGATAAGAAGACAAGAACCAAGCAAGCCCAACGCTGCATCGCATTCATTTCATCGAAACGCAACGCAACGAGAATAAACAGGAGAAGTGAAAACAGAGATGCGGTATTTGGATTGCCAGTGGAGCCGAACATGCGGAGATCGCTGTCTGCTGGTTTGTAACCATGTTCAAATGTGAAGTAGATCAGCACGCTGAACAGAATCGATACAAACAATATTGCGATCAGATGCCGGATAAGTCTCTCATACTGGAGATCAACAAGCGAAGCCAGAAAGAAAGGAGCCCACATATACAGCACAGCATTCTTTATTGACTTGATCCAACCAAGGTCAAAATTAACCTCGCCTCGACCAATCAGAGAGAAAATGCAAGCGAATAATAGGACAGTCGGTATGCAAGTTATAACAAGCAGCTGATGCCGCGGCAAAGACGAACTAGAGTAAACTGCAAGCGTCAACACCACTAGCCAAGCAAAATCCTTAGCAATCGATGGCCAAGCGGGCATTTCTGGATTGATTATGTCTCCGTTACTTGAGAGAAATAGTAGGACTCCAAAATTGCAGGCCAGCAAAAGCCACGCAGAGAGAACGGATGCAACCGGCAATGCTACGGAACGAGGGTGGGCTTTTTGCATCTGTTCGCCTATTGTCCGCTCGAATCAGCAAAAGATTTTCGCCTTTTGGAGCGGGGGCACTTCTCACAAGCAACCATCTTCGGCAGAGGTTTCTTGATACTCGGCATGCTGAAACAAGCGCCTTGCCCAATTACGATTCTCATTTAACTTTGGCCCCCAATGAGGCACGCCCTCATCGATCGAGCGAATGTCGCCACATTCTCATCGGACCGATCGTAGAGCTCACCAGGAAAGCTGGCGTCCCATACCGACTGGAAAAATGGCAGCGCATGATCGAGACTGGACTTCGTTGGCTCACCTAGGGCCAGAGTCAGTGCGGCCTGCAGATCAGCCAAGGCACGAACCCTGTGCACAAGAGAGCAGGTGTCATAAAAGGCATTGCCGAGAACGATGACAGGCTTACCATAGAGCAAAGCTTCGGCGCCGGATTTGGAATTTACAGTCACCACAGCGGCTGCAGCCGCCAGCACCCGATGATTGTTGACGCCAGGTGACAGCATCGTGAGATTGTCGTGACGATCGAAAAGTTCGCGAATGCGATGCGGACGAACTGCGCCGACGAGTGCCGGGTGCTCCTTGATCACCACCCGGCAACCAAGCGGCGCCACTCGGCACAGACAATCAATAAGGCTGAATTGGTCCAAATATTCAGGCGACCGAATTGTCAATGCAAAATCGGCAGGCACATGAAGTGGGTAGTAGATAAATGGCTGACTCCCCATGTCGCCCGAGTAGTAGCGGGAGTTTCTTCTTGAGTTGACGAACATGCGGAGATGACGCGCCACGTGTCCGCCGATGTGCTCGAATTCCTCTCGCTCACCGCGCACATGTTTCGACACAACCTTCTCGAACAAACGTCGGTAGTTATTGAAGTCCAACAACTTTCTGCTGGCTCCTCGATAGTGCAAACGATCCTTGGCCGGAACCACCACCGATTGATTCTTTAGGATCCCCTCAAGAGTGGCCCGCACTTCGTCTGACGCAGATGCATCCAAGGTCGTCACCATGGGTGACGAAAAAGTGTTGGGTGTAAAAAATAGCCGTCCCCGGAAGAATGATGGCTCGATAAACCAGTTGTCGAGACCGAGGCGTCGGGCGGCGAAATATGCTGCGAGCACGGAGGTAAACCCGCCGAGTTCCTGGACCACGCACCAGCGGCCGCCACGTTCGAGCAAACCTTGCAGGATGGTGTCCATGGCTGCCAAATGGCCTTTGAACTTCAGCTCAAGCGCCCTTGTGCTCGAGATTTCGTATGCTGCCTTCTCGTGGCCAAGTAACAGTGCAGGGTTCGAAATTCCGTAGTCATCAAAGCTAATATGGTCCTTGGACGCGGCCTGATACTCATACGGGTTGAATGCCTCGCAGCCATGCTCCCGCAACTCCCTGGCTGCCCCTTCGTGGAAGCACACGTGCACGATACAGCATCCGGCCTGTGCTAGGCTTTTACCCACCTTCTCGAAAAAACGGCTCTGGTTCTGCGCGAGGCTGACGAAAACGATGTTCAGTTTGCCGGTCATGACATGCGGATGCTGAAGCTTGAAAGAGCCTGCCCAGCTATAGGGCTGCGCAGACGGTTTACATGAAGTTCCGGGCCGCCGTCCAGCTCGCGGTAGAGCGCGATCAACTCACGGACGGCGGCATGGTCGATGTGTTTACCGCGCCGTGCACTTTGCAGTTTTTCCACCGCCAACGATGCGAAATGGCTCCCGGCAACCAAACTTAATCCGCCCAACAAGAACTGCCGGAAGCTGGGGCGGATGCGTCCCCCGCGAAGCACTGCACTCAGACTCCTGTGCGCACCCCGTTTTGTCTTCCCTCCTCTGGACAGGATAAATTCCGCTACTCGCTCGGCTGCCCGACCGTCGCTCAGGTGGTACCAAGGCTCGATCTCGCGCCTGGCCTTCATCAAGTCGTATCGAGCAACACGAAGCGATGGGTCACTGATTAATGCCAGCAAATCATCCAAGCTGGTCGCATTGCAACTAACCCGCGACGGCAATGGCGCATGCCGGCGCATGATTTCTGTATTCAGAAACTCCAACGAGATCGACGTCTTGCCCATCCGGGCTGCATCGACCGAACTGCCGCAGTTCAGGTGCACGATGCACTCTGCCCCATGGATCGCATTGAAGATATCGCCCTTGCCATCGATGATCACATTGAGTATGCCTGCGAAGCGCTCTCGATACGCAGCTTCGTTTTCGAACGGATGGGGGCGAATCTGCACCGTTCGCCCCGGCGCGGCACGCGCGATCGCTTCGACCGCGTCAAGAAAGCGGGGAAAGACCTTATGAAGTTCCGCGAACAACCCCTGAACGTAAGTGGCATCCCAGCCCTGCTCGCGAAACAGCCGCTGCTCGTCTGCGTCAGAACGCGTAAAAGCTGGATTGATCGCGGAAAAGTTCGTATTGACAAGAATGAAGCCCGAGCGAGGATACGTCAGCAGGGACGACCAAGGCGGGTTGCAAACGTCATAACGGGGGCAGCCTGTCAACGCCAAGCGGGCCTCATCCATCCCACTGTGCTGCTTGAAGGCATCGTAAACTGCTTTCCCCCAAAAACAGTAATCATCGACCAGATCGGCCAAGCCGGAGTCACGGAAGCTGGCAGCCCAATTGTTCGGTGAATCAAAGCCGGACTCGGACAAGACACCACCTTCAGTGTCGAGCACCGCAACGCGAACGCCCAAATCCCGATAACTCTCCAGCAACCCCCTGTTGCTCTCTCTCGCATAATTCAGAATGACCAAATCAGGGGCGAGTAGCGGCAAGTCGTATCCCTGCTGGTACATAGGCACTACGAAGACCTCTGCGCCACGTTTCGCCAACTGATAGACCAACAGCACGAGCCCCCGCAAATCCCTGCGGGGATTGTCGACAATGAGCGCAATGCGCGGTGATTGACAATGCCCGGACAAATCAACTCCTCACTGGTAGCATCTGAAGATCAATTTCGACTTTTTTGCCTGCCCAGCAATTGGCTTAGGTTCAGTAAGTCACTCCGGCCCACCGCAGCAAGTGCCACCAGGAGACTGCCCACGATGATCACCGCTATCTTGACTAGGACGTCTATGAGCAGACCAAATGTTGGCAATTGGTTGCACAGGTAAAAAGTGGCCAGTCCGATTACCCACATAGCGAAAAAACGTATTAGCGGGAACGGCCGCGGATAAACCATATGCGCCAGACCGATCTGGATGGCTGCGCGTGCCCCGGCGGTCAACGCCACAGCTTGTGCTGCACCAGTTGCACCGTGTAAGGGCACCAGGAGCCCCAGGGAGAGGATCGCGACACCCACTTGCACCACCGAGACCAGTGGCCAGTAGAGCGATTTGCGGGCTAAATCCAATCCCCTTCCCATCGCAGAGGTAATGGACTGAAGATAGAGAGCCAGTACCACCCACGGCACGAAAGCATAGCTTCCGGCATATTTCGCGCCAGCCAGGATCATTAGGAGCTCTTTAGACAGCACGGCGACACCGAGCGCAATCGGCGCTAGTAATGCAACGTAGTAAAGGGCATAACGGCTAATCAGGCGCGGAGCATCCTCTCGCCCACCGACCAGCCGAAACACAAACGGAAACCACGCGGACTTTAGGCTTTGGTTAAAGATATTGAAGCCGGATCCCAGTTGCTGGGAGACGTTATACAGGCCCAAGGTGGAAAGCGAAACGTATTTATCGAGGAAGTAACGATCGAAAAATCCTGTGGAACTGTCCAATATCGTTGTCGGTAGAGCGGGCAGGCTGTAGCCGGCCAACTCCCGCAACACTTTCCCAGGGCGTCTGAGAACTCCGCCCCTCAGCATCGGCAGAACCAGCATCAAACTCCACAGCATGATGGCAAGCAGAGAGCCCAACATATAGCCGATGACGCCGCCAGGATATGCGATTATCGCAACCAAGCTGAGAGCCGACTGCGTCAGGATGATGCCCGATGAGCAGATTGAGTACCTCTTTACTCGCCCCTCTACACGCATAACGCCCAAGGGCACCAATGTCATGGCCGAAAAGTAGGCAGACCAGACGGAAATGATGAAGTACGGATTGGCCGGAAAGGTTTTGAAGAGCGACTCAAACAGAGAACCAGATGCAGACAAGACCAAAGATATGCCCGCCCCCCATACTGCCACCGCTGCCAACACCGTCGCCGCCTTTTCCTTGCGCTCATGCGCCTCCCATTCCGGAAAGAATCGCATCACAGCGTCATGCATTCCGATCGATATGACAGGTATCAATAGGCTTTGAAGAACTTGCATCACGCCTAGGATGCCCAAGTCGGAGGGCGCAAGAATGCGCCAGACAACGGGCAACAGCAAGAGCATTACTAGCTTAGAGAACGTAATGCTCATGCCGTAGAGAGTGGCCTCTCCCAGCATGGAGCCAAATCGACCGTGTGGTTCCTTCACAATCGCAGACACTAGTGCCTATAAGCGCTCACAGATGATGGAAATGGAAGTCGCCAGACTTATACCATTCCGCTGTCAACGGGGCAGCTTGCGCGCAAGTCGTCAGATCAATCACCATTCGATCATGCTCTTGCAGCTGAGCATCGATGTTTGGAAAGTAGTCCTTGAACCTTACGACTTTGCTTCCCATGGGAGGTAGACGTTCCAACTCGGCCCTCGCCACGGTCTTCCTGTTCGTAGCGCTTCTTAGGGTAAGCATATCTTTGCCGCCCGGCGATGGAGCCAGGTTGGGATTGGTCAGCATAAGTCCATGCTCTGCAATCTGTTCCGAGTACTTCAAACCCACGTGATGGATCGAGCTAGCGTGCCGGGATTGGGTGACTCCCTCCCATTCATGCATCATGCCGCGCGCAGAATTGGCCCGATCCCAGGTAACATAAAAACTAGTGGGAATGCTGGAGTTGATCTTGAATTTACCGGTCGCTAGTTCTTCAAGGTTAGCCATGGCTACCGCAGCGACGGCCACAAGCCCGGATCGAGTGACACCCAATTCGCGGGCGTTTACCTGTGCAGTCGATCCCGGCGCGACCTCCTGCTCATGCACCTTCACCTCATTCCCGCTCTCGTCGTGAAAGACGACCAGCAGATGCGCCACTATGCCTTGCCCCGGAAAGACCTGTTCATAGTAGTTGAAGAAGGACAGAATAGTGTTCCATTCATCCCCCACCAAACAATACTGTGACGTGAAGGCGTATCCAGGGTGCGCACTCATCAGTTCATTTAAGTGAGACATTGGCGCGCCTTCAGAGGTAGTTGATGATGTTGGTATGCGCCGGGCGCGAGTGCTCAAGAGAGGCGAGCTGGCCCGATCGATAGCGCAGTACGTGGACGGATGCGAGTGAGGCTCCGGTCAACATTGAGACGGAATAACCAATGCCTCCGGCAGACGCAAGGAATTCTTCAGCGTTAGGGAACAACTCAAGAATGCTTCTTTCGCTGGCGGCGTGAGGTGCGATGTCGCCGAAGGTGGTTTCGAGGAACTTCTCCGGGTTGACGTGCAGGCGAACAGTGGGGCGTACAGTCTTGTCGTAACCCAGTTCACTGGAATGATTGATGAGCAACAGTCCCGATACCCACCGCGTATTGACTTCAATGCGAGGATTCAGCCCAGTGAAACCGACGTGCTTGTGCCCGGCATTCAAGGGCCTGGCAAAGAAACCCGTGCGATAACCTGCGGTATAGCCCGAATCGGTGACCCGCAACGTGACGTTTCCGGGCGAACTCTGCCATCTGTCTGCCCGCCCATGGCTAGACACCAGAATCAAGCTGCCATCCTGAATCGGTACGTTATGGCTGCGGAGCCAATCATTGACGTTTAGGTAGAAGAAGTCACCGGCTCGGTAGGCGCCCGGCAATTCTTCATGACACATCATCTCCCCCTGCCTGTTCACAAAACAGGCCTTGAACGTGAATGGACGCGGAGCCAGCATATGCTTGTAGTTGCTCAGTACTGCACGCCAAGGCGATCTCCCGCGGGCGAAGTGATACGCGGGAGCAACGATCCGCCGCAAGTTCAGCTTGCGATCGTCCTGTACAGTAAAGTCGACCTCATTGAGGGCGTTGCCAAAAATCGGCAGGTTCATTCTTGGCTCGTGCTGCTGCCATGCCTCAAATGGGATCATCTCGGCCACCTGTTCTTTGAGTGGAGGACTTGGCACCAAGCCAGTCTGATAGATCGAGTTGGGTCATCGCTTGCACTGCCTCGATATCCTTAACGAAAGAGGCCATCAGAGACTGCATAGTCTCGTCCTTCAAACGGGGCTTATTGCCTCGATTGAAAGGAGTCAAATTGGTTTTGAGCATTCTCTGGTAAACGCCCCGGGCCACGCCCCTCGGAAGTAGTACGGACATCATGCGCCGAACGACTCTGTATTTTGGGTGGAACAGCAAACGCGCAAGTGCGAGTGACTTCGGCTTTCCGCCAGGGTTCTCGGCAATGTTTGCAACTTCCATGGGGCTCAGCCCCAGCCACTTCAGAAGCTTATTGACCTCGACCTGCTGGTTACGGACAAAGTCCTCAAAAAGAATGAAGTAGACGCGCTCACGCGGAAAATATTTTAGCACCTCTGCAATTTGAGGAGCGTAGGTGCTGCGGTCGAGACACCCATATTCCAATCGATCCCAATCGGAGCGCTGAATCCGTTCTGCTTCATGTTTGCACATTTCTTCAAAACTTTCGCTGTAGCGACCATAGGTCATCCGATACAGGTACTGCGAGAATGCTCTTTCAACCGGATGTCTGAGCATGACAACGATTCGAGCGTCGGGAGCCAGCTGATGGATATTGCGAATTCCGTTTCTCGCATACAAGTAGATCGGGTCAGCTTCAAAGTGGAGAACCTGATCTTCTCTGGGGTTGAAATAGCTCTCAAAGTAGAACTCCAACCCTTTTTCGCACAACTGTGATGAAACAAAAAAGTCTGTCTCTTTAGGATTGGAGCCAGCTATCCCAGGATGCCGAGCGAGAGCCGTATGAAGACTGGATGTGCCCGCCTTGGCAGCCCCTACGCAAATGATCAACTGTCTCTGCTTTGTCACTATCGCCAACCTCCGCTTGTCTGAACACGCGTTATCACCAGACGCTCCTTCCCCCATCCATCACCACGTTTTGCCCCGTCATATAACTTGAGGCATCTGAGCACAGGAATTGAACGGCTGCGCGGTATTCATCTGCCCGTGCCATCCGTCCCAGCGGAATCAAATGCGACAGGCGGGCGACGAACTCCTCGCTCTGGCCGTTTAAAACGCCGCCGGGGGAAAGCGCGTTGCATCGCACCTCCGCTTCGTGCCAGTAGGTTGCAAGGTAACGGGTGAGGCCAAGGAGAGCCGTCTTGACCACCGGATAGGTGACCGGCTTGACCGGCTGCCGGTCCTCGGGCAGCCCCGGCTTGCGGTAGAGACGCTGGTCCGGGGCGAATACCGCCAGGTCGGATGCGATGTTGAGGATCGTTCCACCGCCATTGTCCGCCATCCAGCCGCCGAAGGCCTGGGAACAGAGGAATGCCCCCGTGAGGCCGACCCCGAGCTGGAAATTCCACTGATCGAGTGGGAAGTTTTCTAGGCGCGAAGTCTCCACCACGCTGTCCGCCTTCACTTTCGGGTCGACGGCGGCGTTGTTCACAAGAACATGGACACCGCCAAAATTCTGCAGCACTGTGTCGAGGCCAGCGGTCACGGAAGCCTGGCTGGTGACATCCAGCCTCAGAGCCATCGCTTGTACTCGAGGGAACTCGGCGCGAACCTTGGCCGCTTCGACCTTCGCGCGCTCCATGTCGATGTCCGCGATCACGACGCTGGCACCGATTTCCGCTAGCGCTAGCGCATGTTGCGAGCCTAGCAGCCCGGAGCCGCCTGTAATCATGGCCACACGCCCGCTCAGATTGAAGGGTTTTGGAAGTTGCAGGGTAGTTGGGTTCATGATCTTGTCTGTCCACCATCCACGACATATGTGGCTCCAGTGACGAAGGACGCCATCGGCGATGCCAGATAGGCAACGAGCCGAGCCACGTCCTCGGGGCGGCCCAGGGTGCGTAGCGCCACTTCGCGCTGCAGCATGGCATTGACAGCAGCACCGTCGGCGGCGAGCTTTCGCTCCCAGGTGGAACCGGGGAAAAGGATGTTGCCGGGGGCGACGCTGTTGATGCGCACGCCTCGATTGCCCAGCGGCCGCGCCGCATTACGCACGTAGCTCTCCAGCGCCGCCTTCGCAGCCGCATAGGGTACCGGGCAACCCAGAGCCTCGATGCCACAGATTGATGAGATACAGACCACATTACCGGCCGAATACGCGAGCGCATCTGTCGAGGCCCAAACCATCTGCGTACTCGCATGCAGGTTGATGTCTAGCATGTGCCGCCATTCCTCAGGTGTTTCCTGCCCGGGCGGAACTGATGCGCCGCTGCCCGCGTTGCAAACTAGCACGTCCAAACGACCATGCTGCGACAGAACCTCGCGCACTAGGCGCTGGCACTCGATTGGGGCGCATACGTCGGCGACGATAGCGGAGGCATCGGGCAGCACAGCCTGTGCCTGCTCTAGGCGACCAGCGTCCCTTCCGTTCAGGACGACCGTGGCGCCTTCTGCCGCCAGTATGCGAGCGATGCTCAGACCGATGCCGGCCGACGAGCCGGTGACCAAGGCTACCTTGCCGTCGAGTTCAAGATCCACTTTGCTTCCACCAAGTGCGCGTCATGTCGCGGTAACGGGCGAGCGCACCCGCGTGGTTGTTGTCGTCAGCGCGGGCTGTCTGCAGGATGAAGTGGCCGGCGTAGCCAAGCTTGCGCAGCGCGCCGAAGGCCGCCGATAAGTCCGCGTCGCCCGTTCCGAGCGGAACGGTGGCGCCGTGCAGCTTGCGGTCCTTCACGTGCACGTTATCGATGCGTTTGCCGTAGCTGCCAATCTCCTCGGCGGGCGAGAAGCCCAGCGCGGCACTATTGCCGATGTCGTAGTTGATGCCGAAAGCGTCCCGCGGCAATTGCTCGATGAACTTCGCCAGCCTCGCCGGCCCGAAGTCCGACTCAAAGACGATCTTCATGCCGGCACCGACAAGTCGCTCCCGCAGCGGCAACACGCCTTCCAGCAGCGCGCCCTCATGTTCCGGAGTTTGCAGCGAGCCGTTGTCCACCAGCGGAATGAGCACATAGCGGATGCCGACATTTTCCGAGGCATCGAGGATGGCACGCAGGTCCGCAAGCAGGGCCTCGCGAGCGGCCCCATCCACTTTGTAGAACGGAGCCTGCATGAAGCAGTCGCCGGTGAGCGACAGCACACGTACCCCGTGACGAGCCGAGAGCTCTCGGATGCGGGTCTGTCCGGCTGCCGTCATAAGCGGGTTCTCGTGCAGGCGCTCTTGGTCCAGCGTCCATTCCAGCAGGCCGAGTCCGAGCGCCTGCGCCAATGGGAACTCGGATTCCCAGTCGCGCCAAGGAAAGGCCTGGATCTTTCCGTCGATGCGGTCGCACAGCCGGCCTTGCATGAATCCGATTTCCATCAAAGTCCTTTCGCGGCCCAGCCGCCGTCGACATACAAATCAGTGCCCGTCACGTAGCTGCTTGCTGGTGAGGCCAGGAAAATCACCGCGCCTGCAAGCTCCTCCGGCTCACCCCAGCGTCCAAGCATGGTACGTGCGGCACGTGCTTCCCGGCGCATGGGATCCGCATGGCTGGCCTGCGTCATCGCTGTGCGAACATAGCCGGGTACCAGGTTGTTCACGCGAATACCTTGCGTGCCGTGGTCAAGCGCAAGCGCACGGGTCAGCGCCGCTAGGCCTCCCTTGGAGGCAACGTAGCCAGGGTTGCCAGGAAAGCCAAGCGCCGCACCAATACTGGTGACGTTGATGATGGAGCCGTAGCCACTACGCTGCATGAAAGGTAGCACGGCGTGGCAACAGTCGAATACTGCAGTGAGGTTACAGGTCAGTGTCTGACGAAACGCCGACCACGGGTCTTCCACCGTCTGTGTGGGTAGCGTGATGCCGGCCGCGTTCACCAAGATGTCGATCCGCCCTTGCCCATCAAAGATCTCCTTGACCAAGTTGCCGAAGTCCGCACTGTCAGTGACGTCGCAAGTTCGATACAGGAAAGCTGCCGCGTCGCCTTGCGCAGCAGGCGAGCGGCCAAGACCGAACACGGTGGCGCCCACGCTGGCAAGACCCAGAGCGACAGCGTTGCCAATCCCGCGCGAGGCGCCGGTGACGATGGCCACGCGGCCGTCCAGCCGGAACAGGTCGGTCGGCACGCTCATATCCGGTCCAGCCCGAAGCCGCGCATCATGGCCGCGCACAGCTCGATGTCCTCGGGATTGTCAATCTGGAACATCTTGTGCCGTCCCATCACGAACAGGCCGATGAGGCCCCCCAGCCGGTTGTTCTCGCGTCGCAGCTGCTCCGGACGGAACACGTAGAAGGACCCGTTCTCGAGGTAGCGCTTCTCGATCTGCTGGCGGCGCTTGCGGTTGCGGTAGTCGTAGTTGACCGATTCTGCGCCACCGTTCTCAGCTATGCGCCACGTGAAGAAGTCCTCCACTTCGGCCACCGACAGCAGCGAGTCGAAGCCCTGCTCGCGCAGCATCTCGAGGCCGCCGTCAAGGTCCAAGGACTCGCGGATGGGCGACGTGGCCTGCATGGCGACGACGAGCCCGATAGCCACGCCCTGGGCTTCGATCACATCCAGCGCATGCAGCCAGGCCGATTCCGACGTGGCCTGGTCGCCGGAGATCTCGGCCGGACGCCGGATGGGCCGCGCGCCGAAGGACTCGGCGACCGCCAGGATCTCGTCATCGTCGGAGGTGACCCAGACCGAATCGATGTGGCGCGCATTCTTCGCCTGCAGGATAGACCACGCGATCAGCGGCTTGCCGCAGACGTCCACCAGGTTCTTGCGCGGAATGCCCTTGGAGCCGCCGCGCGCCGGGATGATGGCGACCGTGGCGCTCACCGCGCGCCCTCCCGCTCAATATACATGCTTTCCACCAGGCCGCAGAGGATGTGGCCCACGAGGATGTGGCACTCCTGGATGCGGGCGGTTTCACGCGAGGGCATCCGCAGGCACTCGCACAGTTCCTTCGCGGCGCCGCCGGTTTCACCGGTGAGGCAGACGGTGCGCAGTTCGAGCCGGCGGGCCATCTTGATCGCCTGCAGCACGTTGGGGCTGTTGCCGCTGGTGGTGATCGGGATGAAAACGTCGCCGGGCCTCGCCACGGCTTCGAGCTCACGCGAGAAGACTTGGTCGTAACCGTAATCGTTGCCGATCGCGCTGATGGCGGAGCTGTTGGTGGCGAGCGCCAGCGACGCCAGCGGCGCGCGGTCGAACTTGAAGCGCGACACGAACTCAGCCGACAGGTGCTGCGCATCGGCGAAGCTGCCGCCGTTGCCGGCGAAGATCACCTTGCCGCCGGCGCGCAGGCTGTCGTGGCAATCCTGCGCCAGCTTCGCGAGCTGCGCCACCAGGCCCGCGTCCCGCAGGAGCTTCTGCTTGGCGGCGATCGAATCCTCGATCTCGCGCACGATCAGGGCGAACGGGTTCACAGCGTGCCCTCCAGGCGCTCCAGCGCGATCCAGAAGCCTTCGCCGCCGTTCTTGTGGCCCTGCCAGATCTCGGGGATGAAGGAGGCGCGCGGGCTGCCTGCCTTGAGGATGGCGCCGAGGCGGTCGAAGTCGATATCGCCTTCGCCGACCTGCAGGCCTTCGCCATTGAGGTCCTTCGCATCCCCCAGGTGTAGGTGTGCCGTGACTGGCGCCACCTTGGCGGCGAAGTCGTAGAAGTCCACACCCAGGTGGTTGCAGGTCAGGCGGCTGTGCGACACGTCGAAGCACATGCGCATGTCCAGGCGCCGGCACCAGTGCACGATCTCGTCCGCCTTGACGAAGATGTTCTGGTAGCGCTGGCCGCCGAAATGCCAGGGGAAGGGCGCCATGGTCTGCGGGATGAGCTCCACGCCTTCGAGGTCCAGCTCCTGCAGGCTGCCCGCGAAGCGCTCGTAGTAGCCCTGGATCGCGCTGGCCAGCAGCGGTTCGTCCATGGTGAAGCCGCCCACGTTGGCGACGATCATCGGCCGCTGTTCCCTGGGGAAGTACTTGCGCAGCCCCCGCGTGATGTCGATGACGCGCTGCGTCTCGCGGATGGAGTCCTTGCGGTATGCCTCGTCCGGCGTTGCCAGATCCATCAGGCGGCTGCCGGAGAACAGCTCCGGCGCATGCACCACGAAGCCGGCGTCATAGGTGCCGCGCAGGTAGTCGGCGGGATCCAGGTCCATGTCGGAGTACGACAGGTGGAACTCCCACAGGTCCGGCGAGATTCGCGAGGCGTACTCCTGGAAGTCGTGGTAGCGCACCGGCACGCCCCAGGGACGCTCGAAGTTGTAGCAGCGCGGCTCCACCCGCGTGTCCGCCAGGTCGGAGGGATAGAAGAAGTCCTCGTCGCGCATGTCGCGCGCCAGCTTTCGGCCCAGCAGCTGGGGAAGCTTCTGCGGGGACAGGCCCTGACCCGGGCTGCGGATCTTGATATCCTCCGCCTTCAGCACGGTGCCGGCATTGAGCGGCCTAGCGGCCACCAAGCTCTTGCCCAGGTTCTCGCGGTTGATCATTTCGCCCTGCGAGAGCTTGCGGGCCTCGCCGGTGCCCAGAGCCAGCTCGATCTCGCGGATGCCGTCGATCATCATGTGGAACTCGGCTTCGGTCAGACTAGCGGCGTGGTCCGGCCCCTCCATCAGGCGATCGAGCGTGAAGTGCCGCTCGATGATGCACGCCCCCAACGCCACCGCGGCCAGCGACACGTTGATGCCGCGCTCGTGGCCCGAGTAGCCGACCAGGGGATGGATCTCGCGTAGTTCGGCCATCCAGCGCAGGTTGATGTCGTGCAGCGGCGCCGGGTAGGTGCTATTGCAGTGCAGGAGCGCGTACGCCACCGACCGAGCGTCCAAGAAATCGACGGTGGCGCGCACCTCCTCGGCCAGGCTCATGCCTGTGGACAAGATCAGCGGCTTACCGGTGCGCGCCAAGACCTCCAACAGCGGCAAGTTAGTGAGGTCGGCGGAGGCCACCTTGTAGGCGCGCACGCCGAAGTCCTCCAGCACCGCAACGCTGCGCGCGTCCCAAGGCGTACACATGTACTCCACGCCCCGCTGGCGACAGTAGTCGAACAACTTGCGGTGCTGCTCCACGCCCAGCTCGAAGCGGTGCAGCAGGTCGACGATGTACTCGGTGCCCAGGTCCTCGCCATCTTTTCCCAAGCTGCGCTTGCGGTATACCTCGTCGAGGTGGCGCATCTGAAACTTGGCGCAATCCGCGCCCGCCACGATGGCGCGATCGACCATGTCGATCGCCCGTTCGAAGCTGCCGTTGTGGTTGTTGCCGATCTCGGCGATGACGTAGGTGCGGCCCGCGCCGATCTCGCGGTCGTTGATCTTCAGGGTCACTTGCATTCCATTTCGATGTGGTTCCTGCCCTCGCGCACCGTCCAGGCGCGCAGCCCCTCCTTCTCGAAGCGGAACGGCTGCACCTTCAGCCCGGTGGCTTCGAGGTGAGACATTAGTTGGTGCTTGTAGAACGGCGGCACGTAGAAGAGGAAGAAGCCGCCGCCGCCGGCGCCCAGTAGCTTGCCGCCCAGCGCGCCGTTGCGAATCGCGCCGTCGTACAACGCGTCCAAGCGCGTGTTGGATATTTTGCTACTGAGGCGGCGCTTGGTCTGCCACGCCTCGTCGAGCGCGTGGCCGAACTCGAGTAGCCGACCGCGTAGCAGCAGGTTGCGCATGCGGTACGACAATTCGACGTTGTTGCGCACCAGAATGCGCACATCGTCCTGCTGCATCTCGCGGCGCTGGTCCTCGTGGATATCGCCGGACTCGTGGGTGGTGCCGGTGTCGCACAGTAGCAAGCTCTCTTCAAGCTCCAACAACGTGTCAGGGTGGATGCGCAGCGGATGAACAATGTTCTGGTCCATCCGGAATTCCATGAAATTGAAGCCACCGAACACCGTTGCGTACTGGTCCTGCCAGCCGCCCGCCACGCCCAGGTGCAGGCGTTCAGCCTGGTAGGCGAGTTCGGCCAGCTCATGCATGTCCCACTTGTCGCGGCGAAACTGATTAAAACAACCGAGGACAGCAGACGACACTACAGCAGAGCCTCCAAGTCCTGACTTCATAGGAAAGTCGGAGTGCAGATAGAGCTCAAATCCAAAGTCTGGGCTGATTGCTTTTAGGATGGCTTGCAGGAGACCGAAGCATCCCTCTTGGCTCAATGCGGTCGAGAGGTCTTCCGCTTCCAGCGACTGACCGAGGTCGCGCGAACTTATTATGATTTTACTGTCGCCTCGAACTCGGAGTGTCGCGTGGCTATACAAAGAGACCGTGGTGTTGATGACCGCACCGCTGATCTCTGAAAAATAATGGGTAAGGTCTGATCCGCCCCCACCAAAGCTGATGCGTACAGGCGAGCGCGATCGAGCATAGACCGCCTCCTCGAGTTGAACTGGCAGATGTTCGCGACTGACGACTCTAACGAGACGACGATCCTTGTCAAGAATCGGGATGAATCGGATTCGGTGGTCAAGCTTCTTAATTAGCGACTCACGTGACGTCGCTGGCGTCTCCCAGACGAACGTGCGATTGGCGCAAGATGCGATAGGTTCATCTAGCGTACCACCTTCAAGGAGGCGGCGCCTGATATCGCCATCTGTCGCCAGACCATTGACGGCACCTTTATTGTCAATCGTTAGAACAATCCCGTGATGATTGCCTTCGATTTTGGAGAGTGCGTCGCGCATCGATGCACCCTCGATAATCAGGAAGTTACTTAATTGCACAGGCCACCCTCACGTCCGCTCTCCTGCCAGCGGCAAAACCTTAAATAATCTGCAGGAACCCCAATATCGATGAAATTTGATTCCAGCGGAAGCACCTTCAGTTGTCTAGCTGCAAGCAATTCCGGGAAAACGTCTTTTTCCAGGGACAGTCGCTGTCCATTCCATTTTCTGAAATGCTCTGCTCGGAACAGCCCCATTCCGGCGTTGATCCATCCTGCGCCCCTGCTTTCGCCTTTTTCGCGGAAACCGCACACGAAACCAGCATCATCGATGTCCACCAGCCCGTAACGAGAGACTTCATCCTGCCTGACGACGACCATCGTGTCCGATCCAGCGTTAGCGAGCTCGCGTACACCAGATCCAAGCCAGGTATCTGCATTGGTCACAATGAACTCACCGTCAAGGCCGAGTTGCCTTACCGCATAAGCCACGGCCCCTCCCGTATCCAGCGGCTGGGGCTCGACGATCGATTTCACTTCGCAACTGGCTAGCAGATTGCTTCGTCGCTCCTCTATGAAGCAGTCGATGAGTTCTGCCTGGTGATGCAGCAGAAACACGAAGGACTGGACACCCTGTGCGATCCAGTGTTCGACCTGGTAGTGCAGGAACGGCGTTGAACCAACGGGCGCTAGGGGCTTCGGAACGTCCTTGACGACGTTCCGAAGCCGGGTCCCCAAACCTCCCGCAAGAATTAGCATCTTCATCGCTGGGCCAGCGTTGTGACGGCGCCCTCTAAGCACGGGATCACATCCTTGAGTTCTCGAACCGGCAAGTAATCTAGTCCCGCGAGTTCAACAAATGTATTGTCCGAGAATAGAACATTCGTCCCCACGCCGGCTGTAATCCCGGCCAGGATATCGCTTGGCTTATCACCAACAAGAACCGAATCCTCCAGCGACAGACCAAGTTCATGCTTTGCCCTGAGGATCATCCCGGGCCCAGGCTTTCTTGTATCTTCATCCTTCCGATACTTACCAACCCCCGCTGTCGGGTGATAGGGCGAAAAATAAACACGGTCGATGGGCGCGCCGTGCTTTTCGAATTGTGCACACATCCAAGCCGACAACTCGTGGAATTGACCCTCCGAGTAGTATCCGCGCCCGATTCCTGCTTGATTGGTGACCACTACCACGCGGTAGCCCGCTTTACACGCAGTCCTGACTAGATCGAATATGCCATCGACAAAATCGAAGTTTTCTATCGAATTGACGTAGCCATGGTTGACATTGATCACGCCGTCGCGGTCTAGGAATAACGCGCGCTGGCCGGCGACGGGCAGTAAGCTCATTAAACGATCATCTCGCGGAAGTATTCGATGGTGCGAGCCAAACCATCCTCAAGCTGTACCTTGGGCGTCCAACCGAGCTTTTCACCGGCCAGAGAGATGTCTGGCTGCCGCTGACGGGGATCGTCCTTGGGTAATGGCATGAACCGTAACTTGCTTGATGAGCCGGTGAGACGAAGCACCGTCTCGGCCAACTCGATCATCGTGAACTCCCCCGGATTGCCCATATTCACTGGGCCAAGAAAATCCACCGGCGAAGCCATCATGCGAACGAATCCATCGATCAAGTCATCCACATAACAGAAACTTCGAGTCTGCCCCCCTTCACCGTAGATCGTGATGTCGTCACCACGTAGTGCCTGTACGATGAAGTTGCTGACCACACGACCGTCGTTGGGATGCATGCGCGGACCATACGTGTTGAAAATCCTTACGACCTTGATTGACATCTTGTGTTGCCGCCAATAATCGAAGAACAGTGTCTCGGCGCAGCGTTTGCCTTCGTCGTAACAACTCCTCGGGCCAATCGGATTGACGTTGCCCCAATACGACTCCGCCTGCGGATGGACGTTCGGATCACCATAAACCTCACTGGTCGACGCCTGAAACACGCGAGCCTTGGTTCGATTGGCAAGGTCAAGCACGTTGATGGCCCCCATGACGCTGGTCTTGGTGGTCTGTACCGGATCGAACTGGTAATGGATTGGCGAAGCCGGACACGCCAAGTTGTATATCTCGTCCACCTCGACATTGATGGGTTGCGAAATGTCGTGGCGCAGCAGTTCGAAATGTGGATTTTTCAGAAGCTGAAGTATGTTGTCGCGAGTTCCGGTGAAAAAATTGTCAACGCACAGGACATCACAACCATCGTTAAGCAAACGTTCGCAGAGATGCGACCCCAAGAACCCAGCGCCACCGGTGACCAAAACTCTCTTTTTTATTGAATATCGGTTGAACATTTTAATTCTCACGAAAATAATTTCGCTATTAAATCAATCGGCACCAAATAAATCCCGCGTATAAACCTTGTGGGCCACATCATTAAGTTCATCAGATTTTCGATTGGCGATTATTACGTTTGTTTCTCGTTTAAAGGAGTCCAAATCATTGACTACTCTAGAGTGAAAATACCTTGCGTCCTTTAGAACTGGCTCGTAGACGATTACCTCAACGCCTTTGCCTTTAATCCGCTTCATCACCCCCTGAATGGCTGAAGCGCGAAAGTTGTCACTCCCCTGTTTCATCACCAGTCGGTAAATACCGACGACTGGCACTTTGCCTGAGTTGCCGACTTGGCAAAGACGGACCACTTCGTTTGCGATGAAGTCTTTGCGCGTGGTGTTGGATTCAACAATCGCGTAAATTAGGTTCTGTGGAACGTCGCGATAGTTAGCCAACAATTGCTTGGCGTCTTTAGGCAGGCAGTAGCCGCCATAGCCGAAGCTGGGATTGTTATACTGCGTACCAATACGCGGGTCGAGACAAACGCCGTCGATGATCTGGCGCGTGTCCAGGCCATGGGTGGCGGCGTAAGTGTCGAGTTCATTGAAGTAGGCGACGCGCATGGCTAGGTAGGTGTTAGCGAAGAGCTTGATCGCCTCAGCTTCGGTACTGTCGACGAATAGAGTCGAAACATCTAGTCTGGCCGCACCCTGCTTGAGCAGATTGGCGAAGGTCTCGGCTCGCTGGGAGCACTCACCAACGACGATGCGGCTGGGGTTCAGATTGTCGTAGAGCGCCCGACCTTCGCGCAGAAACTCAGGGGAGAAAATCAGATTCGGCGTGCCAAGGATATGCCGCGTCTTAGCCGTGTAGCCGACCGGAACGGTGGATTTAATTACCATCGTCGCATCCGGATTCAATGCTATGACGTCGCTGATGACGTTTTCGATGGACCGGGTGTTGAAGTAGTTGGTCTCGGGGTCGTAGTCGGTGGGGGTGGCGATGATGACGTAGTCGGCGCCGACATAGGCTTCCTGTTTGTCCAGCGTAGCGCGGAAATTAAGCGGCCTGTTCTTGAGAAAATCTTCGATCTCTGCATCTTCGATCGGTGATTCCTTGCGATTAAGCATGGCAACTTTCTCGGCCACGATATCAAGGCAGACTACCTCGTTATGCTGGGCGAGCAGGATGCCGTTGGAGAGCCCCACGTAGCCGGTTCCAGCAACAGCGATTTTCACTGCGCGCCGCCCTTCTCAGAATTCATCTCGGCTTTCAAGGTCTGGATTTCGGCTTGCAGCGTTTCATACTCGGCCACTTTGCGTTTCAAAAACTCCGCCGTCAGCTTGCATTTTTCAGCCGCCCCAGCTGGCGTGAGCAAATAGGCATAGCGCAATTTATTTTTGCTTTGGCTAAAGTTTTGCATCTTGACCAAGTCTTTTTCAACCAGAGCCTGGAAGCAGAAATTGATCGTGCCAAGCCCCACCCCCAGATCCTTGGCCAACGCGCGCTGACTGACCTGAGGTGTCTGCTGCAAACGGCGCAGGACTTCGAACTGGATTTCCTCTTGGAGACCAGCCAATTTCTGAAGTGGGGATACGAGGCTCAAGGTGATTTTGACACGCTACCGCCGTGCCGTTTCACGATCAGCAAGCGCGGTCAGCGGGATTTCCAACAGGAAGTCCGGAGCAATAAAGCGCAGCAAAGGGTTCAACGGCGAGTTCAACGGACGGGCAAGATTTTGCCACACCGTCATGACTTTGAGAAAGGTTTTTGCTAAACAGGCAATACGATGCAGACTTGTCAGCTGGCCTTGCGTAAACTGGCGGGTGCGACACGCACCGCCACGGGCTTGCTCAGAATCTCGATCAGCACCATGACCCGGCGCTCGCCATCGGCCATTTGGTAGACGCCTTCGATGCCGGCAAATGGCGCTTCGGTCAGGCGCACACGATCCCCCGTCTTGAACAGTCGCTCCGGCTGAGTTTGTATTGATGCTTCTTGTGTTCGCAGCAGTTCGATCAGACCATCATCCACCCGCGCCGGTTCGATCCCAAAGCTGACCAGCCGACTGACGCCCTTGGTCGAGCGAATCGGCGCCCAGCTCTTGGCTGAATCCACCTGGCCCAAGCGAATGAACAGGTATCGCGGGAACAACGGCTCATCCTCAACGGTTAGCAGTCCTTGGCGAAGCTTCTCCGAGGGAATCGTCGGGAGGTAGTACTGATAACCCTGTCGATGGAGGTTGTCGAGGGCGCACTTTTCCTGCCTGGGCTTGGTATGAACGAGATACCAGTGCATCGCCACCTCCGAAGGTTATCTTTATTGTCAGCATTTTACCCTTCGGGATTGCAGCGCGGCAATGACATTTCCACTGCTAACATGGTTTTGGCTTTCTAATCGGTGGCGGCGTTATCTCCTAGGTCTGCGAACATTCACCGCGGGAGCGCCGATGTCCGAGTTCAGCCTTGAACGGGCATTCACCCCGTCAACGCGGCAGACAGCTCCTGATTGTCAAATGCCGCACCTTAATGCACAAACAAAATTTTATTTCGGTCGCTGCCTAATAGTGGTTGCCAATCACAACAGGACACTTCTAACGCATAGATATCAAAGGAAGTCGCCTCGAGAACGCTCGCGTGACCAATAGAGAAAAGGGAGAATAGAAAAGCGTCGGCTTGGGCAAAAAAATCGACCTCACAGAGTGGCGCTCGCGAGGTCAACTCCGGAATCCCCACCAACACTGGCGTTGCGGGCGGATACGAAAAAGCCCGAAGCGAGTCCGGGCTTTTGAACATCCTGAGACATAGCTATCAGTTAATAACGGACACATCCTTTATAGTTTTTTGGGATAGGTTGGAGCTGCTATTCCCTGGAAGGAGTGTCTCATGATGGATGAAAGAGTGCGTTTTGCCTCCCGTCACCTTGAGGGGGAGAGTATTTCCGAGTTCTGCCGCGAGTTTGGTATTTCCCGTGTTACGGGCCACAAACTGGTAGATCGCTACAAGCAGCATGGAATAGAGGCCCTGAGGGACCGAAGTCGGCGCCACTAACGGTTGGCTAATCAGCTGCCTTTTCAGGTGGAGTCTTTGATCATTCAGATCAAAAAGGAATTCCCCAACTGGCAACACAAAAGATCCGTGAGCGTATGCTCACGCGCTTTCCAGATATCAAAATCCCAGCCAAGAGCACTGTGCATGCCGTTCTAGATCGCAACGGGTTGGTCAAACACAAGCGTGCAAATACACGCCCTAAAGCGCAAGGCACAGTACTTCTTAGCGAGCAAGAGCCTAACTAATTGTAGTTTACCGACTACAAGGGCGAGTTCATGATGGCAGATCGTCGCTATTGCTATCCCCTCACAGTGACCCACTACCACTCTCGCTTTTTGCTTTTTTGCGAGGGGCTTCAAAGCACTAAAGAGGTCGCCGCCTTGAGCGTGTTTGAGCACCTGTTTCGCGAATACGGATTGCCTAAGCGTATCCTTTCAGATAACGGAGTTCCCTTTGCAAGCGCTCATGCCTTGCATGGCCTGAGTCGCTTGGCGGTGTGGTAGTTGCGCTTAGGCATAGAGATCGAGCGGATCAAACCAGGTAACCCTCAACAAAATGGGCGGTATGAGCGTATGCACCGCGTGCTCAAGCAAACCAATGCAAGGCTGCCAGCGGGCAATATGCTGCTGCTGCTGCTGCTGCTGCTGCTGCTGCTGCTGCTGCAAGATAAGTTTGAGGGCTTTATTCAAGAATACAACTATGAGCGGCCTCACGAAGGCATACAAATCAAGACACCCGCAGCGCTTTACAGGCCTTCAACACGTATTTACTAGGGCTTACCTGAATTGGAGTATCCGTTTCATGATCGCACGGTGGTGATAACGGAGTTTGGTCGTATCTGCTTAGACCGCAGGAAAATCAGCGTAAGTACTGTGCTCGGTGGTCAGAAAGTAAGAATCAAGCAGGTGGATGACCAAATCTGGCAAGTCAACTTTATGGAATACGATTTGGGTTACTTCGACATGGACAGCTGCCGTATTGAACTTGGACCCAATCCATTTGGGCCCAGGTTGTTAACGATGTGATGTGTGGTGGCCTGGGGCGGAATCGAACCACCGACACAAGGATTTTCAGTCCTCTGCTCTACCGACTGAGCTACCGGGCCAAGGGATTAGAGTGTAACAGGGCTCATTACAGAGTCTGATTTTAAGGAGCAATTTTCTTGCCCTTGCTCAGATCCACTCCAAGCTGCTTGAGTTTGCGATAAAGGTGGGTACGTTCAAGGCCAGTTTTTTCGGCCACTCGGGTCATAGACCCGCCTTCCCTTGAGAGATGGAATTCAAAGTAAGCTT
>Ga0214917_10000730_pt1 | contig 43018 bp, 40 predicted proteins | sample LL_1208_BB_MetaG_FD_177983 | JGI IMG/M metagenome (GOLD analysis project Ga0214917, IMG submission 177983) | Freshwater microbial communities from Lake Lanier, Atlanta, Georgia, United States - LL_1208_BB | ecosystem: Environmental > Aquatic > Freshwater > Lake | place: USA: Georgia | collected... | reverse complement strand
GTGCCCGGATGGATCAGCGGATCGAGATCACGGTATTTCGGATCGGTATCGGGACGATACAGACGCGTGGGCGGGATGAAGGCCAGCACGCCGGTCGCCTGGAGCAACGAGCCGAACAGGATCGCGGCGTAGCCGCCCGAGGACACGCCGATGCAGTACACCGACCGGTACCCCCGGATCAACCGCCGGAGGTACTCGACCGTCTCGTCGACGCTCGCCGAATGCCCGTCGATCCCCTTGTGGTAGCACGACGAAAAACTGTCCAGATGGAAATGACGGTGGAGATGGGGGAAATGATGCGATAAGAACCGGAGGAACTCGAACCGCCGGATCTGGCCCCACCGCTGGTCCTGCCCCCCGAACGAGATGATGAGACACCCCCTGTCCCTTGTGGGCTCAATCACAAGACTCATGATGTATGTATGTCTGTCTCTATCAATCAAAACACAAAAAAAAAAGAAATGTTGGATATTTTCTTTTTTTGTAAAACTGAATTTGTCAGTCGATATCTATATCGATAGAATCATCCCTGATCATCATCGTTTTTCATTATCCAGATCATCATGGAGCATTGTTCCTCGTGCCCGTCCGAGGTCGTATGGGAGGCCGTCGATTCGGATCGTCTTTTCCGGCATCCCAAGATCTTGTCGGTCCATTTCCAAGAGGGTACGAAGGTTCGTCTACCGGCGCACCTGCAATCCGAACAGGAGACGATCCGAGCATTTTCGATACGGATCGAGTTCGTCTCGGATTCCACTCTAGAGGATGTGGACGCGTACATCCGCCGTGCCGGAGAATCCATCTTTGATAGCAACACCGCGCACACCTGCTGGGGCACGCTGTACAGACGATCATCGCAGAAAGGCTATTGGACCCTCCGCGCGCCCTGCCTCTCCTGTTATCTTCGCCTCTTGGAGACCGCCACGTCCGATGAGGCACTAAAATTGGTCATTCTCAGTTCCTTATGATGTCGATCTAAAGAAACAATAAAAAATCAATCGTACCAAAATCAAAGACAAGACGAAACAAATGGGTGCTGAAAAGAATAATATCTGTATCAGTTATTCTCAATGATGAAAAAGATGATTACATCCATGCATCTATAGATGTGTCAATGGATCGATATATTCAATCCATGTTGATATTTTACGTCATATCGGCGATACATCCAATTTGTGTGAAAAATTGGATGCAGGCGAGCACCATAATGATCTGAATTATTTGTCGTACTCGATGTACACGACGTCGCGCGATCCGTCCATCACGTACCCTCCGGAATGGAGGAGCGATCCCTCCAGGAAAAGGATGGTCCCCACACCGCCGTGGAGACTGCCGGCGCGCGCCGGAGGATCTCGTGTTCGGTCGTCCGCGGGCATTGGATCTCTCTCTCCAGATACCATGTGAGGCTGGTGAGATCCCGGTCGGTGCGGACGATCCTGACCGGACCGCGCGTCTCATCGACCTCGGACACATAAAGAATCACCTTGAGACACGGCTGTCGTTGCAGATCGCGATGGAACAGTCCCGTTTTCTGAGGACAAAGATTGGAGGTCGGGCAGGAGGTCTTGACGTACGCGCGAGACAATGACGACTGTCCATTCATGTACGAATCGACAATGGACGATAACCAGGGATGACTCACGAGTTGTCGCACCGTGTCGTCGAGCCACGGATCGTTGTAGGTCTTTTCGTACGGCCGATTGTGCATGTTGTTCTGCGGAAGTGTTGGGTGTGCATCCAGGTACTCGCGGATCTCTTTCGCGGATGCGGACAATGGATGATCCGCACCGCCCGTGCTGTAAAATCCGTGCTCGAAAAGATGATGGACGATCGGAGGTGCGTCGGCGGGGATGGGCGACCATCGTCTCGCGGGCAGCGGACGGCAATGACGACCGATCGATTCGGGATGATTCGGTTTGACATAGATCCGGCGGTTCTGATCCATCGAGGTGATGCGATCCATCTCGTCGGCGGTCAGTCGGACCCCCGGATCGCGGTTCGAACGGAGATGGTGTTCTTTCGTGGAGGATGGGATGGGGATGACTCCCCGCTGGACATGCCATTGCAGGATGATCTGCGCCACCGTCCGTTGGTATCGCTGGGCGATCGAGACGAGCCGAGGATCCACCGACAGGTCGTGCCACGCGGTCGATCCGAGCGGCGAGTGCGCGACGACGCGGATGTCATGCGCGCGACAGTACTCCACCAACCGACATTCGGTCAGGTACGGATGAATCTCGACCTGGACGTAATCGGGTTTGGGCGCACGGAGCGACAGGCATCGCAACTGATCCAGGGTAATATTGCTGACGCCGATCTGTCGTGTCAATCCTCGTTCTTTCAGGGCCAGGAGTCCGCGATAGGTGTCCAGGATCGGGACATTCCCGAACGAGTGCATCGTGTGGATGTAATAGATGTCCCAGTACTCCAGCCCGGCCGTACGGAGAGCACGGCGGCATGCCGCCTCGATGTGGAGAGGATGATGATTCCTCGTCGTAGGATGAGTCTCGCCCATGAGTTTCGAACAGATCCTAACGCTCTCCCGCCGAAAACGGATCTGTTTCCATGCGGCGAGACTGGCGTTCGTGTCCTTGGAATCAAACAGATCGTACCCGGCATCCAGCGCCGACTGGATCGTGGCGATGGTCGTATGATCTTTTATCCCGCAACCAATCATTGTCTGTAGATCCCAAAGAAAATAATATCGTCCATCGATCAATTGACATGTTCCTCAACGGAGCGGATGAGTTGTCCGTATTTCACATAGTCTTCCGGATAGTAGACCGCACCCAGAATGAGGTTCGCCAATAAAAATGCCGTGTACACAAACAATATGGGCTCATGGTCAGCATATTTCAGGGAGTGTCCTACGATCCAAAAACTCACGGGCGGCGAGACGAGCATGAGGATGTCTCTTATCCGGCGATGTGTCCATTTCGTGTAGTGAAAAAGATAGACGAACCACGACATGTACCGCATCGTATTCAGGAGCATGTCGTGCCGGTAGGCATCGTACGACCGTCCGTCCGGATCCTCGTAGAACAGTGCCATACCCAGCGCCAGATGATAGGCGTTGCACAAGATCGATCCGTACCGCGGTCGTCTCTCCCACATCCGAGAGGACAATAGGTAGCACGATCCGCTGACAAACGATGCGAGCGCGTACTGGCATACATGCATCCATCCGAATGAACGGTACAGATTGTACGCGATGATGGAGGACAATCCGACAATCTTGGGAATGAGGTACCGCTGGTTGTCGTAGACGAGGGTCGGTGCTACAATCTGGCCGAGCATGCTCAATCCGTATACCGCGCAGCCGATCGCGCTGGATCGATAATAGTACACGAACCGTTCATTCACCATGATGTCAATCATCATCAGATCCAGACGGTACATCGTCCGCAATCGAGTCGTGTGGAACGCGAACGACGCCATCCAGTGGCACAGGAGGACCAGGTAGACCAACGTGTAATGAGGACGATCTCGCAGGAACGCGGCCAGGAACATCGCCCCCGTGCTCAATCCCTCTACGATCCGGTAGGCGAACGGTATCGATTTCATCGACACGAGAATTTTTTAATGTCTATTCCTGAATCTTTAGATGATTTTTTTTTCTTTCTGAAACAGAAAGGAAACAATATGACATGCAAGACATGGTTCTCAGAGACAATCGGTCGCAATATGAAGGCCATGGGCAAGGAAAAATCGCGCGCGGCCGTCATCGCCATCAGCGCCCGGGATGTCGTCAAGGATCATCCGGAATGCGCCTCGGAACTGAGCCGCCCGAAAGAACGGATCGCCCTGACTCCGCGGTACTACATCGTCCTCTCCTCTGCGAGTTTCCGGCTGTACCGCCACCGACCGAGCGTCGTGCGGGTGTTTTTCCTCAAGAAACAACCCGAGGACAGACAATGGAAATCCAAACTGCGCGCCGTCCTGAAAGAAAAAGTGGGCATCGCGCCCACGATAGGACCTCTTTCCGCGACCGGCGACAACTACCTCGAATTCAGGATCGAATCTCCCGCCTTCTGGTACCACGTCCTCCACCACCGCTACGCGACCTTCCTCGATTAGGTATAGATGGACATCTCAGACGACGTATGATTGGATTGGGGGATCGGAACGACAATGAATGCATCTTTTACCAAGAGAAAAGTATTGTTTCACGTTTTTTACAAACACGAGGATTTGAATCGGATCTATTATGAACAGCCAGAACATGCATGAACATCTAGTGCTTCCGGACCTAATGTTCAAATATCTGCACAACCCACGTCTTTGATCCAGAACATTCAAAGAACATCAATCTGTCCCAGTGGAGTGGCTTACTGGTAATCATTTCTTTACCCCATGCCTCGCCACAAGTATCCCAGGTAGATTCGTGGAAGCAATTCTTGGTACCGATATGAATGTCGACATTCGTGCCGATGAACTGCCACAGATCCAGGCCACCCCCAGCGCATTATGCGAAAATCATCTTGGTACCCAAGCCTTGTCACGATCCAGGAACAAAAATCTTCTTTGTCGACGGGGTTATGCAAATCCACATGGTAGGTCGGGTCGAGTTGGTAGATGTGGTCCAAGAGTTCTGTCGGTAGACAGTCCATCATCAGATATGATTGTAAAACGATTCGATTCAAAAAATCAATTTTGAAAAAGAATCGGATCGATTCTTCTCATTTTTTGTAAGGTCAGTACCTGACAAAACATGGAATCCATCACAATAACTAACAGGTGCATGAACAATATCAGAGACCCAGGATCTGTTTGATCTCGCCGGGCTCCTTGCCACGGATCAGGTTCGCGATCCGCGCGCACCCCAATTCCTGGAGGGGGGCGATATCCATGTAGTGCGCGGCCTGGATCAGCTCGTACAGCGATTCCATCGTCGCAAACGATTCGATGAAATCCACATACCACGTCTGGATCACTCCCGATAATTTCCCGTCCGGCGGCAACGGGCGCGGGATCGTTTTCATTGGTTCTACATAATGATACTTACAATATTCAATGATGCGATCGAGCACATGCCCGTCCACATTCGGCAACGGGATCTCCGTCTCCACCATATCATCCTCTTCGAATGACTCGGCAACCGTCCGCAGCAGATTCGAAATCATCATGGTATTTTTATCGGCGGTCGCCCGCACACCGTCTCTTGTCTCTAGAATCATGATTTTATATTACTCCTCATCTATTCACAATCAGATTCATTTTTTTCAAGACGCAACCACCACCTCGACATCCTCGATCCGGCTCACATGAGGCTGGATCTTCTTCTGGATGTTGTAGTACGTGAGAGGCTCGGTATCATCCTCGCGGATCTGGAAGAGCGTCTTGAGTTCCTCGTCGGGGAAGATGATGCGACGATCCTTCGGGTTCTGCAGATCTTTCTCCTTGATGTACTTGCAGATGAGCGTCGTCAGGTACGCCCGCGTCAGCGGCTCGCTGTTCTTCTCGCCGATCTTGTACAGGAACGTCTCCAGCGCGGGACTGGGCTTCACAGGCCGCATGAAACCCGAATTGGTCGCGTCCTTCTGCTTCTTCTGTGCGGTCTTGATCTTCAGCAGTTTGTAACTATCGACCTGGATCAGTTTAAACTGTTTAATCAATTTCTTGTTCCCCGAGGCCTCCAGGATGGGGAGGAGTTCCGCCTGGAATTCCTCAAACATCCCCAGGAGTTTCTCCTTGGTAACCAGACGGCGTCGCTGCGTCTTTTTCTCCGTGCTCGCAGGGATCTCCGCATCCGATGGAGGCTCGATGATCACATCCGACTCGGTCTCCACGACGACCGGCTCCGGCTCCGGCTCGATCACGACCGGCTCCACCTCGTTCACCACCACAACCTCCGGCGCATTCACAACCTCCGGTTCTGCGACTGCTGCAATTTTCTTCGTTGCGGTCTTGTTCTTCTTCTTCTTGATGGGCTGCGCGACCGGCTCTGGCTGTAGCTCTGGGATCGGAGCGGCGACGGGCGTGACGGGCGCTTCAGTCTTCGTTTTCTTGGCCATTCTCTTTTCTTCTATATTTTGGAGTTCTTTAGATCATTTTTTATTTCTGGGTAAAACGGTAGAGCGTGCGATCGATCTCGGCCAGCATCTCATCGCGGATATTCAGGAGTTCCGAGGGCAGCGCGCCGAGGTCCCGAAGGAATTGGATGAATGACCGCAGGAACGGGACGACCGATCTGTGCGTGAGTCTTGGGACGGTGATGGCGAGATCGTTCCGGAAGACGGGCCGTCGGAACCGCCCGATAAACACCTCGACGAACCGGTCGATGAGCCCGTTCATGGCGGTGTAGAGCTCGCCGGCCGCCTCGTGGCGCGCGTGCGAGAATGTATTCCAGTGGTACAACTGGATCGCCGATTGGAAATTAAAAAATACCGGCAGGATCGTTTCCATTTTATTTTGATAAATAATATAAATATAAAATGTCCCAGCAGCAATTCCGAGCAATTATGAAACGACCTCCCTCTTGTGAAAAGATTACTATCGAAGGAAACAATCAATAAAACATCTCAACGAAATCATGAAACGCCTCTCATTATTGCCTCCACACACGGGCACTTGCCCATTGTGAAATATCTCGTCAACATTCCGGGTTCAAAGGGATCACGACCCACATGGTCTGTGAGATCGCTCCAGGGTACTTACTCAGAAACTATTCGATGTGCAGACATTCGTAAAAACATGCAAATTGCTACCCGAAATACAGAAACAGGATCTTCTGCGCCAGTATCATAAAAAATTAGGGACAAATCCTTCCCCCAAAGAGATCCAACAGTTTGAAAAAAATATGCGTCATAAATTATGGTCCCTCAGACATACATGTTGGAAAAATAATACTCCGATTCGACCCAACGATCAAAAGACAGATTGAAAAAGGTGTCCAACAACATCAAGTACACCCAACAGGGACTGATGGAAAGACCGTCATGTATTCGTCTTCATCTTGTAGATCCAGAGCCCTTGTCCCCCGTCCATCAACAAGAACGGGCTGTGGTAGCACATGGAGGAAACGAGATCCCCCGAGGGGAACAGGATGGCCTTCCGCGTCTGCGTCTCGAGCGAGTACAGTTCGAGATGGCGCGAGCGCAAAAAAACGAGCGTCTCCGTACCGATCCATTTCACCTTGCACAAGGACGCCGATCGCACGATCGTCCTGTTGGTCATCTTCATCGAGAGCGAATCCAGATCCATGATGTGCGCCGTCGAGGATGAAATAATGGCGATGCGGAACTGGATGGGCGTCTTCCCATGGATAATGTCCATCGAGAACGGGATCTCTTCTTCTGTCGCCATCGTGTAGTGAGATTCGTGGATGCCCGTCTTCCGGAAGTCGATCGTCGTGAACTGCCCATTGATCGACAGCAAGAACAGCATCCGGTCCACAATCATCCCCGAGACGATCATCGAGGTCGCCGGCAGTTGGACACGATGGACAATCTGTTGATCCTTTCTCGCATCGTAGATGCTCAATAGATGATCCGATGAGAGCCGGAGGTACAGGCCGCCCATGACACCCTCAAACATGGTCATGTTCTCCCAGGAAAATTGACGGATAACGGCCATGGTCGAGACATTGAACAACAACGAACTCCGGATATTCCTGGCGAGCAGGAGTTCGGCGCTCCCCCCCATCACCTGGATCGGCGCCCGATCGTTCGCGCACCGGTGCGTCGCCTCGTGCTTCGTATCGAGATCTTTCTGGTAGATCACCCCCTTATCGGATCCGATGAAGAACGTCTTGGACGGCAGCATGACACATCCCCGCGCGGTCTCGCTAGGATACAAGAACGGTTTCCATTCTCGTCGCGCGTGGAACCCGAATGCCACGACCATCATCTTCCATAATCGCCATGTCATTTATACAATGTGCAATCTTTCTATAAATGACCTATCTGCGACCTCTGCAACCAGACAATCTCTACGACTGGTGGCGGGCGTTGCCCGACCGGCGGATCATGTTCGTCCAGATGTGGACCTATTTCACCGTGTGGGTGCTCCTGATCACGGGCGTCGGTCTCATGATGCCGTCGCACCGTCTGTTCGCCATGACCCACAAGGTGATGGCCGTCCAGGCCTCGTGCGGCGGCCTGTACCTCACCTACATCCACCCGAGACGCCTCGTTGTCCATTACTGTCGTGTCGACCTGGACGGCCTGTGCCTGCAAATCCTGGATATTTTGTCGCACCACATCCCCCTCGTTCTCGCCTACCGTCATCATCCGATCTACAGCCCGCCTTCTCCCGCCGAACGTCTCCTGACCATGCTCCCCCTCCTCGGCTACCTGTCGCTGTTCTCGGTCGAGGAGAAGTACACCCTCCGGCGCAATGATATCCAATTTCTCCTCTACCCCATCTTGTTCGCATGCTGTGTGGTCTGGATGGACGAACCGCTGTCGTCGTTCTTCCGATGGATGTCAAACCCATGACGATACATCACGAGGCGACCGATTGACATCGTAGATCGTCGATCTTGTCGTCGATCGACGTCCATCTGGATGATTTTTCGATTGTGACGATTGTCTAGCAGCACGTTGATAGTTTCTCATCTGTTGTTGCCAGTCGGATGCGCGTTGTACAGGAGAGGAATATTTTTTCTGCACAGGAAATATACCCTGTTGTAATAATAATTGTTGCGCCGATCTTGTGTATTGTACAGGTTCGCGAGTCCAGACCTCCATCGTGTACGTCAGAGTGGCCATCATGGTAGCTAATTCAGGAGGAAGTTGTACTAAAGTCGTGGCAAATAATACCGGGTCGAAATGAGGGAAAACTACCACGGTCTCTTTCTCGTATTTTGTATCCGTATCTCTCATTCTGTGCAGTGCTTCGCTACCCGCCGATCCCGAATCGATATAATCGAGTTCGTAGATGATTATGACTGCCAGAGGGTTCAATTTCCGTATCGCGTCCACATCGTACCCCGCTCCATGGGTTTCTCGAGTCTCGGGCCAGTTTAATAATACAATGGAATTCCATGGAGCCACCGGTCTTGTCTCTAAAAATTCATCTACAGTAGGATAATCGGGTTCTCTTTTTATAGGTTCCGAACTGAATTGAGTCGGATCTGGATCGATACAGATCATCTGTAGTTTCTGTCGAAAAGCCATTTCAATAAACTTTTCAAGATATCCTGTGCCCGATCCCACACTAATGATTTTATCAATGGTCGGAAATTGTCCTAGAATTTTGTCGATACTCTTACGGACGTTTTCCACGGTAGCCTTTAATCCATAATAATTGATGAATCGATTATATTTCCCGGCATGTTCATCTTTTCGGATATTTTTGGGAGCGACTTGTATTTTCCTATGTCGTAAAAAAGGATCCAATGATAATAAGTCTTTTGTATGTTGATACAATCGTCTATTCAGAGGACCTAATGTTGCCATGATATCATCAATCAATCGAGTCATAATTTGTTCGCGTCTTGTCCTATCAGGAATACTCAATATTTCATAACGTCGATTGAGTTTTTTGTATAATAGATCACGAAATCGTCGTTGTTGTTCGACCATTTATGTATTTGTAATGAGAAAATAAAAAAAAAAAATAGATTCCTCTTTTTACCAGTCGGTCGACTCGATGTACCGTGCTCGTTTCTTGCGCAGGATGTAGTCCTGGATGTGCGATTGGTGCAGCGCCTCCCATGTTTCTTTCTTGCGATCCTCGTGCCGCCGGCGCGCCGTCTCTTCCGTGTACCGAAAGCCATGGATATGCGGGGTCGCCGTCGTATAGTGGAGATGTCTCATCCAGGGGAGGGTGAGCGTCTCGATGGCCTCGATCTCTTCCGGCGAGAGGTACAACCGGAATTTATGGATGACAGAGCGGGCGGGCAGCGAGGCGTTCGTCTCCCACAGCGGAGAGAGCGCGGACATCTGCTGCGCCTCCTGGGACGCCTTGATCTCCATCATCCGCGCATCGAACGGGATCTGGAGGAAATCACAGATCCTGCGGAGCACCGTCTCTTCGGAAAGGATAAAATCCTCGTAACGGACCGTCAGGATCTTGTCGGGGTACCGTTCGCGGATCTCGTCGGCCGTCTTTCTCGCTTTGATCCACCGGTTCGTATTGAGGAGGGTGTCGAAATCGTAGATGATGGCACGATTCATGCTCGAGATCTGGCCGCGAGGATCGCGGACGACATCCAGGAACAGGATGTCGGGGAAGAGCCGGATGTATTCTTCGTAATACTGCGCCGAATCCTGGCTCTTGTCCATCACGACCGTGGCACCGCGCCGCGCGCCCATCTCCCGGAGGAGGTGGCCGTAGATCTGGTGGATGCTCCGAGGACGATGCTGGAGCGCCCTGAACACCTCGACGGGATCGAACACGATCCCCGGCCATTTGATGAGACTCGTCGTCTGGAGCCCGATCACATCGACAATCAGGCGGAAATAATGTTCGTCATCGGACAGATCGCGGGAGGGCGTCGCGGTCGAGAGGATGTCGATGAGGTGGAGCGGGTACGGGCTGTAGAAGGCGGGATTCATGTTCAGACGGAGACGGATGGCGTTGCTGCCGCACCGTCGCAACGGGATCATCATGACGAGTCGTGGCGTCGTCATTGTTTATCGATGGTGCGATAATAGAAAATCAGCAGGATGATTGCAAATACAATCATGGCGATAGAGACGGCGACAAGGATGATCCGTTTTTGATCCGCCTCGTCCTCTGTAATCGTCGGCAGGACCTTTTCTTTCAGGAACGTTAGCCGGGCCGGCAGGATCTCCGCCACCTTGTAGATGTTGGGCTGGATGTTCCTGCGGTACACCCGGAAATAGCCCGGGAACGGCGTCGAGGCGGGCATGCTCTGGAGACGGATCGACGAGGATTTCTTGTCGGGCTTCGAGGCGAGACCCATGTAATGCGAACGATCGTCCACAAAAATCTGAAACGGCGTCGCAAACTGGAGGACAGGATAGTCGATGGGGCTGTCCATGGCATGATGAGGAATGTGCATGAAAAGATTAGACGGGATGTTCTCGGCATTATGGACGAGGTACGGCGCCTCCTGGAAAAGACCTTTCTGGATCGTAATAATCTTGGGCTGCGCGAAAATCTTAATGACAAAAATGGAACGATCCTGGATCGTCCGCGCCAGCTCGTAGAACTGGGGGAAGACATCGACAAACAGGATGAGGAGCGCCGTGTCGGAACCCTTGGCATCCCAGGTCAGATCGTCCTGGAGGAAATATTCTTTTTTCCCGACCGTGTACGAGATGGCGCAGATGTCTTTCTCCTGGATGATGGTCGTGTCGTTGTAGACCTCCGGGTAGATGGTCGGACGGAAGAAAACGACCGAGCGTTTCCACAGGTGCGCCGTCGGATCGGTCTCGCTGGGGTAGATGTTCAGCATGAGGTTCATGTTCTTGTGGAGCGCCGAATTGAGGGGGGCGCAGTAGCTGTCTTTCTCGAACGTCGGTTCCAGGTAGTACCCCGCGGCGCAGAACGGATCCTGACGGCACCGATCGACGCACTGTTCCAGCGTGTCCCCCCGTGGACATTCGGAATGGATAGTCTCCTGACAGCTGGCGAGAGTGGCAAACGGTTTCAGCATGGTATTCTCTTTCAGGATGAAATCGGAGGACATCCTTTACTCCTTGATTGATAAAAAAAAATATCGCATCGTTGATGCAGACGATTCTTTTTTATTATTGCCAATAAAAAAATGACCCAACCATGCAATGGACTGAAAACCAATCTACTCGATCTCGAAAATCCAGATGTAAAGGCTGTCCTCGCCCGATTACGACAATCATCTATCGGAGCCACATCGAATGAACAATGTTTCAAATCATTACGACAAAAGAATGTACAATCACGATCGGTCTCGGAACAACAATTATTCAAGCTTCTCGCCCGGCATCCCAGCACCCGCACCCCGAACGGTTTCTTGCGGTTCTGGCGCGCCTTCTTTCAGGACATGCCCTGGAATGTACCGGACAATATCAAGACATTCCTCCAACGATTGAAAGTAGAAAAACAGCAATCGGAGAAAGAAAATCAAGCAAATCTGAAAATGTATGCTAATTTACAAACAAACTTAGAGGCTGAACAACAGGAACGAAGACTAGCCAGACAGGAACAAAAGAAGAAACAAATCCAACAAGCGGTCAAGAAAGCCGAGATGGCGAAAGACAGAGCATTGAAAGCCAATTTAGGAGCGCATCAAGGAGTCAATTCCTTATTCCAATTACGAAAAATCGCTGGAAACATTAAACAGGCAGAATTTACCGCGGAAACAGCGCTACATACTGTACCGGACGCACAAAAAAAAAAAATAATACAAACCTATATCAATGACATCAAACATTTTCACAAAGCCGTTCTGAACGCCATCGCCAGAGAACAGGAAAGATTAAAACTACAGAATCAGAGAGCCGCAAGGGTACTCGAGGAATTCGTGGCAAAACAAAAACAAATCCAAAGACAAAAACCACGGTTGAGAAAGGCTCTCCAAGAATTTATCGAGAGGATGAATGTCGTTCGCGCACCGAGGATGTATCGTTGCCGCACGCACAATGATGTGGTGGATGGGATCAGCTTCCATTACGTGTGCGATGGCAGATGTACTCTTTCCAAGGATGACTACACGCTGATGATCGATCTGAACAATTCAACGATGGTATTACAGAAAAATAAAGCCGAGATTGTCCGATCCGACAATGGACAAATCGACGAGGCGATCCTCGGTCCGATCCTCAAAACGTTTGGGCCGTCGATCCTGTCGTCCCTGGATTCGTTTACGCTCCCGTGCACCAAACAATACAAATCGTTCCAGACAGAAAACGGATGCTTACAGCAGGCATTTGCCGATCTGAACATCATAGACACATTACTCACGAGCGAGAGCATCATCCAAGACCGACTACAGACGCTCTCGAATCTGATCCGAGTGCTCCGTATAAACCGATCGAAAATGGATCTCTCCAACATTATCGATAATTCGAAATACGAATTCAAAGTCAACATCACCGCCGACGAAATCACATTCGGACGGAACGGTCGCACGCTGATCGAGTACAATGGGACGATGTTCACCAATCATCTGCGTAATCTGGACCTGTACCGCAACGAAAAAGGGGCGCTGCACGATCGGACAGATCTCGATCCGGATGTTCTGGAGTACGCGATACGACAGTTCAAGAAAATGGGCATCCTGTTTGAGAAACGGAACCATCACCCGTCGTGGGGACGAAAACAGTACGAGGATGCCGATCCGGTGAGGATGGCGCGCCAATCGTTATCGCTACAGACCCTATTACAATTATCGACATCTGCAAACATACAGAAAAAAATCAGAGATTTAATGGCGGATTCATCGGAAAGATCCGTCAATACCGCGAATCAATGGAAATCATTCTATTGATGATACACATTACTCTCGGAATTCCCACAGCATCCGGATCTCGGGCGAATCGGTGCGGAACCAGTGAGATTTTTCCTCCTTACCGTCGGTCACCACCAGGATCTTGTCCCCCGTCTGGAACACCTTCTGGCACTGGACCCATCGACCGTCCTCCATGCACTCGAAATGGGTGTAGTCCTTGATCGTCGCGCGCCAGTCGTCCAGGCAGTGAGTACGGTGGGGCGCGAGCGCCAATGCTCCATCAGTGCCGCCGGCATCGGGCCAGAACGGAATCTCCACGTCGCGCTCCCCATGGTACAACGATTCCAGACGGACCGCATAGCAGAACCGTTCGATCCGCAGATCTTTCACCTCCCCCTCCATCCAGCCGAACGCCTCCTTGACAAAGACATCCACTGGATCGCCCTTGGCAAACATCAATTCCTTCGCTAACGGGGCCAGCGCCTTCCGCAGCGACCCGATCATCGTCTTGGTACCTGAATTGCACGATCCGCACTCGTCATCCTCCGTCAGATCGATCCGTTTTTCCCCGCAGTATCCACAATGAGAACACTGTTCCCAGATCTCTCGCAGTAATCCCTGTTCGATGTTGAAATAATTCCGTGTCGTCATTATTATCCTATCTGCTTCCACTCCCGTGTATTTTTCATTTTCCGGATGAATGATAAATGAACATACGGATCGTCCACATCTCGGGCGTATCCGGATCGGGCAAATCCACACTGGGTAGGCGATTGCGACGGCATCTCCGGAACCGGGCAATCGTCAAGGATCTGGACGATCTGAGGGATGAATTTATTCGCATCCGGTACGGCGACATTCCATGGACATTCCTCGACCCGACCGAGTATCAGACATTCATCCAGGATTTTATCCATCGCCAGACGAAACCCATTATTTTTGTGGGGCTGCACGACAACCGGTACGGTCGGAAAAAACGGCACTATTATGATCTTGGTGCTCGGTACAAGTATTTCATCGAGACGGACGATACGACCCTTCTGCGACAAAAATGCGCACGATTGCTCAAGGACACTCTGAACAATGAGAGGGCGATGCGCGATCTTGTCCAGAAGAATAAAACATTTGTGACGACATTTTTAGACGCCTTCCATCAGGCGTGCGATGCCAGGGCCATGTCCAGAATGAATCGTGCATGGCGGGACGACCATCGACGACAGGGGTATCATTTCCTCTCTCCCTCTCAAATCTTTCAATCCATCATCTCGTTGTTTGATAAAAAAAAAGATATGTACTAAAACATGACACAAACCGATCCGTCGACTATTTTTGACGGATGCATGGATACATCATCCTCTTTCTGGAACATCATCCCGGGAAGGCGGGAATTGATCAAATCATCGTTTCGTGAATACATGCAGAAGGAATCGTTCAGGGAGAAAACATACGAGGGATTCCGAGCATTTCTAGCCGGAAAAACATGGTTCCCATGGCTTTCGAATCCACAAGCACATTGTGCAGCAGATACAATCATGGCAGATACAATCATGACGAAACAATTACGACAACAATGGGAAAAAATAGCGATCAAAAAGAAACAAAAACAGCAACAGATACGAAAAAAAAAGATCCAAGAATCCGCATTGAAAGAAACCATTTATAAAAAATATTTACAAGGCTTGTCACCCCTAGAACGACTGCGAGTTAAAGAACAACGACAGAAAAAATCCAAGCAACGCGAGACGATACGCCATCACAAAAATGTACAGATACATCCCATCAGTATCTTTAATCTTCAGCAGTTTGCGAGTGTCCCATACCGATTCGACCTGTGCTACGCGGATCTCTATCTCCAGAATGCCAGCGAATTCAGACAATTGTTCTCGCAGAACATGGTCCGAATCGATAAAAATTCGGCATCTCCGACACACATATTTACAACCTCGTACATGGGACGTCCCATCTATATTAAACAATTCGAACAGTTATTATGCAATGGGGGTAAACAGATCCAAGATGCGATTAATCCTGATGTTTACCAATTGTATTACGAGAAAGAAGTCTACCGCTACATCCGACAGAGATCCATAAAAGACACGGAATTGAGGAAACATTTTCTCCAATTATTGGTCTGCATAAGTCTTCCTACTACATTTGTCATATGTTCTCAGGATGTCCAAGGAGTATCTCTGCGAGACACCCAACAAAACTTGTCATATCAGAGAGGTACAATGTCTACATCGATATTCTATCATACCATGGCAAAATTCATGTTTCAAAATTTATATGTGCTCTACCTCCTGCACACCCGATTAGGCATTGTGCATAATGATTTACACGGTGGTAACATGATTATCTATCACGATAAGGATACGACAAAGACATACAAAATATTCGATCAGGAGTATGTGTTATCCGACCATCCATATTATCTCATGGTCTATGATTTTGATAGGAGTTCCACGATTGGTGGGAATGATGGATCATTAGAACCTAATCCAATTACTGAATTTTGTAAGAGATCTGGATCGTGTCGGAACCCACAAAAAGATCTGTTCCTGTGGTTCCAATTAATCCATAAAAAATACATCTCTTTAGAACCCAACCAATGGAATGTATTTGTAACGGAACTGCTAACACTTTGCCCCGAATTGAACAACGTCTTGTCTTATCATAAGACACGTGGTGTTTTCTGGTCTGCATTCTGTACCAGTAGGATCTCGTGCGAGAATGTACACATCCCCAATTTTACACTCGAGACAATCATCCCGCTATTTTGGAGAATTTTCTTTAGTGAAATTCACCCCATACAAGACTCGAACTTGTAACCTTTCGCTTAGAAGGCGAACGCGCTATCCGATTACGCCAATGGGGCATACAGGACTCGAACCTGTAACCTTTCGCTTCGAAGGCGAACGCGCTATCCGATTGCGCCAATGGGGTTTCGTTTTTTATGGAGAATAATCCTTTTCTTTAGATCTGTTGGTAAGATTTTCTTATGGTGGGATAAGAAAATGCGGGTAGAGGAAAACAGAGAAAAAGACTTAATAGCCGCCCTTCTGGAGCTGGTTGGCGACGTTCTTCTCCTGGACGAGGGCGAGATCGTAGGGGTAGGTCTCGCAGCGGGGGTAGATCTGCGCGCCATTGGGGTTCAGACCGTAATTCCCGGTGATGGAGGGGATCTGGTCGAGGTTCGAGGTGCGGATCCCAGACTCGTAGCAGAACATGTTGTTGGCATCCTTGCAGGACTCGGTGTTGCTGTCGTAGATGTCGGACCGGAAGCCGTAGGCGTCCAGGTTCACGTACTCCATGTACTGAGGACGGAGGGAGTTCTCGACATCGACACGGTCGAGGGGTGTATTACAGCCCTCGACCTTGGTATAGAACGAGTCCGCGCACACGGGACGTCCCGTGAGATCGCGGCCGTTCCAGACGGGACAGATCATGAGATCGGGATTCTCAAAACGATCGGACTGGATCTTATTCGCCCAACCGACATCGACCTTGCATGTACGGAGCGCACCCTGAAGACTGATGGACATTTCTTTCTTTCTGGGTGGGAAAATATTTTTCTTTTTTTTTTATTTTTTCAGGAAAAATCGCAATCGACGGGTATGGACCGCATTCTTATGGAGTTCCGCGATCGCAAACGACAGCCGGGATACCAGGACGTCGTGGATGCTCGTTCGTCCCAACAGCGTCTTGATGGTCTCGGCGTGCGGTTGGAGTTGGGGGTGGATGAAATGATAACTGACAACCACTTCTTTTGTCCGTGCCTTTTTCTTTTTGGGCAGACGATCGCGGATTTCTTTCGGTAGTTTGTGGTACTCGGGAGGATCCGGATTTATCGTCCGTTCCATCACTATGTCGAACGAGGGATCCGTCCACGGGGCGATATCGTCCCGACCGCCGAGGATCTGGACGAGCCGGAAAAGATGTTCATTGGTGATCTCCGTCTCCGGGTCGTATAGGCACTGCACCGTATGGACCAGCGCTTCTATGGCGGTGCTGAGACGATCCTCGACCCGCATCTCGTCCTTGGCCTTCTCAAAGAGCAGGCCTGGGACGAATTCAGGATCCAAAAAGTACGCGATATAGGGCGCGAGAACCCGCCACACCGCCGGAATATCCTTGACATACCGCAGCGAGGTCACGAGCGCGATAAATTCCGCTGGGGGATCGACCGGCGCCGGTGGCAGCACGAGGAGGGAGGGGTAGAAACACCGGATAAACACCGAGAAGGCGCGCGCGTCGAGGCGTTCGCCGTGGAGGGTCTGGAAGATCCGGACGGACCGGAAAAAATCCAGCAGGAACGAGTAGAGGAAAATGCACTTCTCGAAATGCCGAGGCGACTCCGGGACGAACGCGACAACAAATGCCATAAGTCGTCTCGAGGACGAATCGATATCCTGTTCGGCGACCTGCTTCCAGATCGTCATCAGATCGGGATCGTCCTCGAAATGGATCGGCACACCCGTGACCTCCAGGTACGTCAGCATCTCGCGGATCTGTGGGTACGTCCTGAACTTGACGCGCAGGGCCTCCGCGATCAGCCGGTGGCGCCTCGATTGGATAAGCACATCCAGACGCTCCTGCAGTCGCACATCGCGGACGAGCGGGTAGGCGTCCTTCGGAGAGAGATCGCCGTACACCTGGAACAGGGAGAAATAGATCCACTGGTACAGATCCTGGAACGTCCGACCATCGATGCGAAGATCGAATCTTGTCGAGAGCAGATCAGAGACATCCGAGGCGGTGGGATCGTGGATCACCGGGATGAAACGGCTCGCCTCATCGATCTGTTCGAGGCTCTTGCGCTGGAATTCGTGCAGTTTCAGGCGGATGTCGTCCTCGACGGGGAGATGGAATTTCTTATGGAAAAACAGATGATAGAGCTGATTCGCGGTCTGCTGGTACTCCGCGACGGTAAACGTCTTCCATTCTCGCTGGAGCGCGATATCCCGCCACGGCGGTCCGATCTCCGGGTACGATTCGGCAAACACCTGGTTGAGAAATCCGCGGAATAAAATCTCATTGATATGGTTCCCGATCGCCTGATTGATGTCGTGCAGGTAGTATTTTCGGACGAATCCCACGAGATTGCCGGGATAATCAATCTCTTTCTGCACCAGCGGCAGGTACTCCAATGTGCCCGCCTTGTACTTTTCCCAGGTCTCGATGTAGATCTGGCGCCGGAGCGCCGGGCTCAGGATGCCCCCCAAAATCTCGGGACAGACCTTGCCCTCGAAAAGGATCGCATCGATCGATTTGGTCGCGAAATGGAGGATGTCCATCCCCTTCTGGATGGTCTGCACCAGGAATTCCGTGGTCTTGAAAATCTTGTAGACAATCAGGGGATCGATCAACGGGATCAATCCGGCATCGAATGGATCCACGGCGGTCGCGTCCACCACGACATTATCCACGGCACCGTAATTCAGATCATCGATAAAATGACCGATTGGGGCGTAATGCCATTTCAATTCTTTCTCGTGAGGGGGTTCTTCGTACGGATCAAAGACCGCATGGAATTCATCCATCTCCGGATGTTCGGGATCGTACTCCTCCATTTCCATTTCCGGATGTTCGGGATCGTACTCCTGCCTTATCTCCGGGTGTTCGGGATCGTAGGCGATCCTCCTCTCATCGATCGGATCGGTCGGTTTTTCCTTCAGATTGAGGCGATGCGTCTTCCGAGGGACGGGCTGGATGGTGTCCCGATCCGGCAAGAATCCGATCATGAGATCTTCGGGGATTTTCTCCAGATGGCGCCGGATCCGTCCGAGACATTTCCCCAGCAGATTGTACCCCCGATCCTCCGACACGCCCAGGATCGTCCGCAGCAAGGGGGCATCACGGCACACGAACAACGCGCTACGATCCGATCGGATCCTGTCGCGGAATTCTTTCGATTTGCGCACAGCCTTTTCGAGGTACCGGTCGCAGGCGGACTCCACAATCGCGAGGAACTGTGCCTCGTCGAGGCGGTTAAAGACCCGTCTCGCATCCGCGAGAGCCGCATACGACAGGACCTGGGCGCGATCCGTCTCCGACCGCAGGAACGAGGAGAGCAACCGATGGTCTACCGTGGGATAGAATTCTTTGCCCATGTGGAAGGAGAGAGGGCTCGCATTGCTGAGGATCCCAAAAGGCCGCGATTCGTGATTCGGAATATTCATGGATACCTGTTTTATCAATGAATCAGAAAAAAGAATCAGAATTTAATTTTTCTTTTCTTCTCACACGGTTCGATTTCAGTTTTTAGATCATTATAGTATGCATCGGATTTGGGGACCAGAATCACATCGGATGAGATAGATTTTGATTTTATCCTAGCCACCAGATATCCGGATACTCCGCCGATACCTCTTGAAGATCTTGTCCAGGCAATCAGCCACTATTTTCGATACAAAAGTCCGGACCGTATTTCAATCAATGAAATCCGTACTGAAGGACACTGGATACTCCGTATCCTAAATTATGAAACACCTATATTCGATCTCGTCATTCCCACTATACTCCCTACATCATCGACGATACTCGATAGGCAGATGAGTCCTCGCGTATCGAGCGAGAGATCCCTCATCGTCAAACCATTCATTTTGATCCTAAAACCGTCGACATCTTAAAACTAAAGAAAGGTACTTTATATATCGAATCCGTATGGACTATGGTGGTAGACTGATCCAAAACAATTTCTCGCATTTATCGTGAAATAAATTCCGAGAGATGATGTACTGTAAACCATGCAACGTCCTGCGCATGATGGAATTGTAGGGAAAACTGATTTACAGATTACCGCTCCTCGATCAATATCTGATCTATGTCTAATCCTATCTATCTGTGGCATGATCAGATGTACACGCTGGTGCTCCGTCCTCGTTGCGTGGTCGAGGCCGAGGAATTGGACGCGCTGCTCGAGGATCAAATCGCACACGAGGATGCGGAACGGATCCGACTCGAGGCCGAGTACGAGCGCCTCGTGATTCAGGAGGCGGAACGGATCCGATGCTTGCACATCAATACGGCATGCGACAATGGTGAAGTCATTGTGAACAATCCATATTATGATGCCTCCAACCCTCTGTGGAGACAATTGGCGGAAGAGCAGTGCGAGGGATTGGATCGCCGACCGGCCGCATCCCGGTTCGTGGAGACGTGCTTTCAAGACTATACGACGGCATTTCTTGAAAGCCAGCAGGTGATTCACACGAAAACTGATTTCGATGAGATGTCGCAAAGTATGTATCGACCATGGATCTCACAATCATGCACTTTTTTTGATCACAGACACAGAGACACATGAGCCAAGGATCGTCGTCGTCGCATCTGGCCTATCTGCGCGCGCAACAGCGTGTGAATGCGATGCAGGACTATACCCGTTTCAAGTCCGGTAGTTCGGTCTCGTCTTTGAATGCATCAAAGACCGTCGGGTATGGCAATCGCGGCGCACAAGGATCGACCCTCCTCTCGCCATCGCATCCCGCCATGAATCCGTCCAAGTCCCGTAGCGGCACCAATGCCCGGTGCCCGGGCAAGAAGCCCGGAAAGCGCTAGCGTAGGATGTTGAACGAATATTCACGATGCCAATTTCCATGTGAATCATGGAAATTTTTACGATCAATAAATCACCATGGACGACGATGATAAAAAAATAAGATGGTATTCATCATTCTGACTGTCGTTTTTGCGACAATCTATGCCTGTTTGTTCGGCATACCGATCCTGCACATCCTGCACCTCCTGACCTATAGGAGGATGGTCTCTGTGCTCATCCTGATCCTGATCGGACTCGGGTGCGCTCTTTATTTCTTGTGCGTCTACGATCATCCGTATTGGTGGTGGATCGTTTTCGGTGCATTCTTTGTATGCAGTCTCGTGATTATCATCACGAACCGGACCCTCTTTTTCTATTTCGGGTACAGACAACGGTATGATTTGTCGGATATAGACCTTGAACTCAATTATTCAAATAAATTTTACATCGAACCAGTATCCCTGGGAAATCGTTCCGCTCATGGTATCCTCATCCATAAATTCAACTGACCTGGACCTGGACCGGGAACCGTTCGTGGAACATCTCCTGGGTCCGCTGGCGGAGGCGATCCCGCTGGGGGTCATTGATGGTCTTGGAAAAATCCTCGTACTGGTCAAAGACGGGCACGGCCGAGCCCTGGCCCTCGAATCCGCCGACGGGGAGGAGCGCCTGGATCTGTTTCTTGCCGTCCCTCGACTGGATCTGGTAGACGTCCGAGACGTTCTGGATCTGCGCCGGATCGACGGGCGTCGTCGGCGTCTCCGTCAGCAGCACGCGACGACGCTGCTCGGCGATGAATTCCGCGGGGAGGTTCTTGGAGTACGGGGAGGCCATGTTGGTCGTCGCGGACTGGAGCGGCGTCTTCTTCTCGTTGTGGAGGTTGACGAGCGAGTCCTCGTACAGGTGGCTCCCGCCCAAAAAGGTCTTTGTCGCGTTCGTGCTCCCCTGGAGCGGTGTCCGGAGTTCCCGGTTAATCCGGTCCGAGATGTACGCCGGCCCGCCCTCGTCCCGGGTCGCCCGCGTCTGGGCGCTCGTGTACAGGTAGGGGTTCAACTGGAACGTCATGATCGAGTCGGCCGTGGGCTGGTCGCCGCCGGCCAGGCTCCGCGCGGATTCCGTCGAGACGTGGAGGATGGAATCGTGGACGGGCTTGTTGATGTCCTCCACCTCGTGATTCACATGGATCGACGCCGTCCGGCCCGCCGAGACGTGGTACGGCTGCGATGACGGCGCCGTGTACTCCCTCGAGAGGTTCTCGTGCGGCAAGATCTTCTGGAACTGGGACTGCGTGGCCACGGACTGCCCGGAGACGCGGAGGGGCGTCTCCACGAGCGCCTTGGGATCCTTGGTCGTCTCGTCCAACGGGACATGGAAGACCGAGGTCGGCCGCGTCCGGACATCCTTATAGAGGTACGGGTTCGTCCGGATGGTGTCCTTGGCAGAGGCCATCGGATGGACGAAATTCTCTTTGATCTGGTTGGTCCGCGCGATGCACAGGTACTTGTCCTTGTGAATGAACTTGCTGACATCCTTCTCGTGAGATCCGGCGTCCACGCTCCCCCACCCTTTCTGAGAGAAGGCCTCGTACACCCGCTTATTCTGCTGGATCTGCTTGTTGTCCTTGACAAGGAAATCGTTCTCGCCGCTCCGCAACTGCTGGTTGCTGTACTTGTGCGTCTCGACCGGGACGTGGAGTCGGTCCGTGATCTTGCCACCGTCCAGGGTCTCGGGGGCGCGATCCTGGCGGTGGCCGGAGACGGCGGACGAGACATCGGTGTGGGCGATCTCGCTGTGGACGCGACGGCCGTCCATCGAGTCGGAGAGGTGCGTCGTCCCACGACCGGACGGGTTGGTCAGCGCGCGCACGGACGTCTTGTCGACGATGATGCTCTTCTTCTCGGCGCCGGTATCGGGCTGTTCGCGCAGCGAATTCTGGTACGGCGACGAGATCCTGGTGTGCGTCGATAGGTGTTTCACCTCGCCGATCGAGTTCGAGGAGGCCTCCCGGATCTGTGTCCGGTCTTCTTTATTTACATCCCCCTTGTTCGTAAAGGCGCTCGTGCGGAGGATTTCCGGATGGAGACACCGGTCCGCCTCGTTGCACTGCTCGGCCTGGACCAGTTCAGGGAAGGACGGGTTCGTGTACGAATAGAACCAGTTCCTGGGAAGCCGGCTGAGCGGCAGCAGATCCTCCTGGCGTAGGACGGGGGGACGGACATTCTCGACCTTGTAGGGCAGCGAGACGGCCGTCGTGTTGGCCAGCGCCCGCGTCCCCGCATTATTGGAGTAATTGTCGTACGAGACGGAGACCATGGGATTCACCCCCCGCGAGTAGACATTGATCATCTCGCAGATGCGATCGCCCGATTCATCCTGCGCCAGCAGGATCGATTGTGTGTCCCCGACCTTGTCCACGCGCCGCGTGTGGATCGACCGGGAGGGATCTTTCAGGATGTTCATGTTGGTGCCCCACATCTCGACGGAGGGGAGCGTGACCTTGGGTTGCGTCTTGAGTCCGGAATACGAAAGCCCGCCCGCGCTCATGGTATATCGTTGTTTTCTTGTAGCGCAATATTCTAGATTATTCGGAAATATTTTTCAGGAATGAATATAAATCACATGGATATACCACCGCAACAGAGTCGACCGATACCACAACGACAATCGTCACAACCGCAGCAGAGCCACCCGCGACCACAGCAACAATCACAAAAAAAATCTCACATCCTACAAATCCAAGGTGTCAATGTACCCATCACATACAGATCATCTTTCCGACAGACGTCGCATTACACGATCGATAGGATCTCATTGTTCAATGACGGTATCGAACTGGATCTCTATAAGAGCCCCTCCCTAAGATTCATGGCCCTGAAATACTATTTTTTTCAAAAGCCGAAACCGATGGATATACCTGCTCGACCGATCCTATTCAGGATTATCGATGCGATTGCAAAAAAATATCGATGCCGATTCACCTACATCCCAGATGATGTCCATGTATATATCGTAGATGCTAAAAAACTATATTCGCGTCCCATCGATGTGTTGACGGGACGGAAAACCTTTTATCAGCGGGCATGGCCGGGATCGACGCTCGTCCGAGAATCCTCCATCAAGGAGGTGATCCAGGGAAAAACAGGCGTGGATACCTTGCAGAGTTTTGCCGGACAGGTCGATCGGCAGCGACAAGAATGGGATCAAGTATTGCCCCCAGAGATCCGTCAGCAGGCGCAGCGCGTCCGGACAACTATTTTGCAGCGCACACCCCAAGCCGCACAAGGATGGCAGGTTCTCAAGCCCAAGATCGATTCTTTATCGGGACGAGCCCGAGAACTCTACTGGCATTTTATAAATGAGTACGATATTGTGGTGAAATTTTATGACGCATGATTTTTTTTTTCGAATCTTGATAAAATGGAAACCTATCTGTTCTTGTCCGGAACGGTCTGGCCGTCGACGGACATTCGACCCTACACACCGACCGACCAGTGTTTTTCGAATTCTCTCCAGAAATGTGTGCCCGTCCAATCTCCGTATGCCGACTGCGATCTGAACCGGAGCGGCGAGTGCGAACAGGATGCCGGACCACCAACCGTCCCCGGCGTCTGATCCGTTATGACATCTCCATTTTTTTCGGAGAAAAATGGAAAATAATTCTCAATCAAGGTTTCTGTAGGATCGCGACGTAGATGCCGTTCCACCATGTGTCTTTGGCTTCTGAGAGAGGAGTGTGCGAATTATCCCATGTGAGTCGGATTTCTTTTTCATAGAGGATTGTGAGATGGAGTTTTTCGATAGATCGTTTCGTCCCATCCCTCACATCCTGCCAATTCCAGTCGTCCACGATAAAAATAAAGACATCATCCAGACGGTCAAGGTAATGCACCAAGGCCCTGTAATGACTCTCATCCGAATGATTGCCATCGTACATATAGATATTGAATGTGGGTAATGTTGAAATATCAACTTGGTAACAATCTTTTTCGATAAATCTTGCATCGTTCTCGCCTTTATATCGTTCAAAATGGATCAAAAATTCGTCCTTGGGTCCGCCGAACTCGCTCCAATTGTCGATACAGACGACCTTGGCCTTATTCCCACACATGGCCGAACACACGGAACTCCCTTTCCATATTCCAATTTCTAGGTATCGTGCGTCGTGCGTGTCGAGCAGATTATTGTAAAAATGTCGTGTTTTTGTGCCGGACATTCCGTCCATAGAGAGGATACCATCGGTGATTTTCGATACACCGCGTTCCGCATTGTCAAATGCTTTTTCGATGAGTATCGTATAGAACTCCTGCATAGTCTATATAATAAGACAGACAATATATTTTTTTTTGCGAATCGCGACAATACAAAAATCGGTGACATCGATCCCAATATTGAGAATCAATCCTACATAATAGGATGATGAAAAAATTGTCTGGTATCCTAATATCGTGTCGAATTCTATAGTACCTGGCAGATCGACATGGGCAACAGCGGATCGTCAGCGACGAAAAAGTCAAGGAAAGAGCGGGACGCGGCGCGGATACAAAAGATCCAGTCCAACCTCGCCCGGCTGGACCAGGGCGCGCAGCGATGGACGGAACAGCACCAGCATTCCCTGACGGTACCGGCCCGGATGGACGAGATGCGAGTCTGGACCGTGGCGCGGGATCAGATCCAGCGCGGCGATCGTCCCCTGACCAAGGCCGATCTTGTGGCGATCCTGATCCGCCTGCAGCCCTCCATCGGCGTCGCCCGCGCGCAGTCGATGTACCAGAACCTCAATGCGAAAGAACTGATTGTCCTGATCCGCGAGATCATCTACGACCCGTCCATCGCGCCGTCGCGCTCCGATGAACAGCGCATCGTGACCCGATGAAATAAAAAAAAAGAATAAATGAAGTCGCCAACGCCCAATTTCTTTGATACAAATTCGCCACAACGTTTCTTGTCCATACAGTACGCATTCATCTTGGGTTATGTACTGCTGATGGCTGTCCTATTATCCTGTCTGGTGATGATTGTCCGTCTGTACAAGGACAAGACCGATATTTTTTCTCTGTCGTCAAAAGAACGAACGAAGGTACTGATTCTGAACGGTATCGTATTTGGATTATTGTTGTGTACGATATTCGGCGGCGACATACCGCCGTTAGACATTCTTGATTTCTATTTCATCCGATCGACAACCACGCGCAACAACATAGTACCAACACTCCCAGACAGGTACAGATTGTATCTGCAAAAGATGAAGGCCACTCCTCAACTCTATCAGTATGACGGACAAGCGCATGACAAGAAGAAAAAGTCCATGGTGGCTTTTTATTATGTATTCACCTTTCCTTTATTCCTCATCATGATGATTCAGATGGTATTTACTATTTTGTACGGTATAGATATAAAATTGAACAAATTTGTACGCCCCATACTGATCTTCCAGATAATAGGCCTTGCCTATACAATAGTATTACTTCTCTGGAAGATCCTATCGGCGCTGAACATGGTCATCTACAATCCCTATGTTGCGGTCCGGATCATCCATGGAAAAGACTTTCAGAAGAACATCGATATGCAGCATTTCATAAAAAAGTATTGAGTTTACATTGTCGGACGATGTAAAACGCCCATTATTTTGGGGAAATAAAATGATCTAAAGAGAACGATTCCTATAATATGAGGCCGGGTGTATTCTCGTCAATGCCGTTTCATCGACGGCGGAGTAGCTCACCCAGAAAACGACTTATGTCGTTCTTCAGGAATTGAGCTGTGTCCAACGATCGGCAATGCGAATGGGCGTTTTAATTGTCCGACGGTGTAAAAAGAAAATATCCATTGGATAAAAACAAATGGATATCAAAACATTGTCGATCCAGATTGTCCACATCTTTGTACTGGGTGTTTTCTTGTTGACGGTCGGCATCACGAGACCGAAACAGGATGCCGTGTATCACATCCTGCTCGTTATGGGGATTCTGGTTGTGATATGGTGGATCGCACAACTCCGGACGGGCGATCCGTTCTGGATCGTGTGGCATTTCATCGTGGCAGGCGTCCTGCTCTCTGTGGGCCTGAGAGGTCGTCGATGCTTCGCGTTCCAGTACAAACTGCTGATCATACTAGGATCGGCGGCCATCGGTTATCATAGCGTGAGACTCGTTCAGAGTCTCGTACACAAAAAAAGATAATCAAGGAACGACAGCCCGATCGACTTGGTCTTTATCAATCGACAGGGAATTGTTCTTCTTCAGATAGGTCTCCACAATCTGATCGAGATTCCCCGTCGTCACTTGATCCAGTTCTTGTTGACTCCAGATGTCTTTCCGTCTCGTCGATCGACGGGGATTGAGTTTCTCATCCACGACTTTAAGGATCGCGGTCTGATACCGATCGGGGGCGTGACGATGATCGATGTCGTCGTACACAATGGTATTGTTCTCAATCATCTGCAAGAACCGGCGCCAGCTGTCCACCACACTGCTATTCTTGAGTTGCGACTTGGTGAGATGGATCTTATAGATGGAAAAATCCTGGTTCGTGGGATCCAAACATTTTTTATATTCTTTGCTGTTGGAGGTGAAACAGGGATACCAGGTGCTGATAAATTCGTTCTTCCACAGAGGCTGAAACGATTTGAATAGATTGGTCCCGGAGGACAAGAGGATGAACAGTTTGACCACCACCAGTGGGATGATCTCGTGAGTCGTTATTTTCTCGCACAGCGTGAGCCAATCCATATACTTGGTGTCGTCACAGAAGTGCAAGACCTTGCATATGAGGTACATGATCGCCCACATGTAGCAGTACTGATTCTGCGCATCCGGTCCGAGCAATAAGGATTCCAGGAACCATCGTGTGGTCGCCGTCACCGTCGCCAGTCCGCTGTTGAACACATCATTCTGACCTCCCGTGTCCTCCATCGAATAGTATGTATCATCAAAATCCACAATCAGGTTCTGCAATCGTGGACGGAAAAAAGGCATTTCTTTCGCCAGCATACTGGCAAACGTACCCAGGTATCCGCTGGTCTTGCCTCGGCGGAGCATGCTATCATAAAAAGAGAGACGACCATTCCCGTCATAGAAGAAGGCGCCGAAGTGACCGAACCCATCGATCTGGGCGGTTTCGACATAGATGCACACGCAATCGGTATCCTGTAGCGGTTGTGCCTGCAAGTCGGGAAACGCCGTGATGGAGACCTTTTTCTGTTTGTCTTGGAGGAGATGCACGTACCGGAAAACAGTTCCCGGTTTTTGTCGCTTTACCGTATCATGCAGGGTATTGACAATTCGTTCGACAAGACCGGCGCGGATCGAATTATAAATATGATTGATGTACTCGTTCGCTTTGATGGGAAAAATCATCGAGACGCTCTGTGTGAGGTAGATGGACGATGCCTGATAGATGTCGAGTTTATTATTCTTGATCCCGAAGGTCGCATTGATCCATTCGCGAAATTCGGGGGGGTAGGCGGCGGGAGACACATGATGGGGGGAGAGGTTGATGGTGAAGGATTGTCTGCGCCGATGTTTCTGAGCCAATTCCGCCGCCTCGATCATCAGTGTCGCTTTCTTCCCCCGGATGAAATATTCTCGGATATCCGCGAACTGGATGGTATTGGGCTCATCCTTGAGCAAGAGGACATAAATCTGGACGACCGGGTTCGGGATGGCGCAGGAACGATCAGGATTGCAAGAAGTGTACGACTCGTACGCGTCGCAATCCCTGTCGTTCACGCACGAACTCTTGGTATGAACATGGGAATTGGTCCGGATCTGTCGACCAAGGATCTGTAAAAATTCCGCCTGTGTCCATGATCCATCCATGATAAACACATAATCCACCCCTTTCAATTCGAGTCCCGTATTTCCCGCTTTGGAGAGGATGATGACTTTCCCGGGCTCTCCCTTCCGTCGCGGTTCATTGAAAGCGGACAATTGTTCCTTGCGAGAGGTTCGGGATGTTTTCCCAATGATGGTATAGATCCGACCGTGCAGTTGGGGGTATTTTTTCTCCAGTACGAGCGGTAAAAATGACGAGATGATGTCCACGCCCAGATCGATAAAAATGGCCGTGACCCTGTCGCCCAGATTCGTGGGAGCGGATGTCACACCCGCCCTGGCGGTGGACGGGTTGGCGCTCAGATCATTCCAGGTCTCACACCGTGTCGCTTGGACTTTTCCTAACAAGAAATCGATCTTGCTCGAACCGATAATGTCTTTGGTCTTTGCAAAATCCAGGAAAGGATCCAGATCTTTTGTGGTCCTTGCATGAGTACGCAATTCCTGGATCAACGCCTTTTCGTTTTTTTTAATTTCCGCTGCGGGTTTGGTACGATCCTTGGGGACGGTGATGACGCTCACAGACCGTGCCATATTCATGGCGACACTCCGTCTATTTTTCACGAGATCCGACGCGGTCGTGATAAATCGGGTCGTCCCTGCCGGCAGATATTCATAATTAATCTCAAAATTAGGCCATTCATGCGGTTTCTTGATGTCCGATGCAAAATCGTACATGTTGGAAAAGGCTTGCATCGTCTCTTCGAGTCGGGACGGGTCAAGCATGATATCGGGTTTATCCGGTTCGGCATTATACTCGTCCTTGGGTTCGTAGACAATGAGGATGTTCTGGAAAATATTTTTAAAATCATTCAGACTATTGACAATGGGCGTTGCGGTGAGGAAAAGCGCTTTGGCCACCGCATTGATGCAGGCCTTCCGGATCGCATAGGATTTACCGATACGGAGATCATCCGTGTCCAGATCTGTGGGGACAGTCACCAGCGTCTTTTTTATGGTGGCCGCGGTCTTCTTGGTCATTTTCACAGGGGCGCCTCGGTACTGGTGCGCCTCATCCACAATCAACATCGTGTACCGGTTCTCCTGTTGGATAAACGTCAGCAGATCCGTGTATTTCTGGAACGCGTCGATTGTCATGACAAAAATCCTGCCGATGATATCCGTCACCTCTGCGACGCACTGCGGATCGGAACCCGCACATTTGATGTATTTGTGGATCGATTGTTTCCACACCGAATCGACAGTGCTGGGTTCGCAGATGATGATGACCTGGTTCCGTCTCCGCCGGCGCAGGAAATCCACCGCGCATATCAGTGCCGCGAGGGTTTTCCCGGTGCCCGTCCCGTGCCAGACAAGAAGACCCTTATTTTTGTGCATGAAACAGAAGATCCGTTGTTGTGCTGTTTTCGGTGTCAATCCTGCCATGAATGGTGAAATCCTGGGCCACAGGATGTTTGGATCGATCGATTTCTGAACTAAATGTCCGATCGGATCATTCATTATTTTATTATTTGAGATAAAATAAAACAAGTTAATTTTACTCACTCTCAATTCCCGGAGAGTATCGAGCCGAGAAAGCCCAGTAATTGGATCGCCGCGATGCACGGATTCTCCCCCCCCCCACCGTACATCGGATCATAGTACGTGGCGGTGAAACACACGAGTGTACAGCAGGAGCAGGACCAGCACTTACGAGTGGTAGATGCGGAGTGTCCTGGTCTGGATGGCCGAGAGCAAGGGCTCGTAGGACGAGAGAATCCGCCGGACGCCGATGTAGGCGGGCACGGTACAAACGAATCCGATGAAACTGAAAAGAAAATAGAAGATCGCCCTCCCGGGCAATGATAATGATGGCTTCTGATGCGGATGCCGTCGTGCCATTGTTTATTTATTCTTTTTTTGTCGTGGTGGTGGAAATTACGAAACATGCAGCAAATAATGGATGAAATAGGTAAACATCATCGACAGGATGTTTGAGAAAATGAGATTCGAGAGGGGCACCTGGACCGTCGGCTGATGGAGCGTGTCGGAACGGATGAGATGATAATAGAAGATGGACGAGGCGTTGTCATTCTTGGCCATCAGGAACATCTCATTCTTGATGAGTTCGGCCTCCACATGAAAAAACAGTTCGGGATCTTCGTTGCGCAGCACAGGACGGAGATCGTCGATGGCGATCCCACAGAAAGACACCATGCTCTCCTGGCTCTGCTGGAATCGGATCGACATGTCCATGCGAGAACCGACGCGTTCGCGGATATGGTACCGACCTTTCTGCAGTATCTCGTTCATCAGCAATCCCCGGTAGAACCGGTACGCGACATGGAAGTGTCCGTCCGGATAGACGCTGACCCGGACTCGATTCATCCCGGTCTCCGGGATGATGCCGATCGAGGCGCTCTTCCCCGGGAACCGAGGATCATCCGAATAGCGGATCTGCCATTCCCCAAACAACTGCTTGCACCGCATGATCTTGGACACTTTCGACGACATGAACGCGTCCGTCGCAATCATCCAACAGAAAAAGATGAGGATGCGCATCATTTTTACCTAGGACGGATCTCCAGGCTGATTTCATTTTTTGGACGATTTGAAACTGCGCGAACGATGTTTCTTAAATAAGAATCGAGGGGGTTTTTCATCAAAGACAATGATTTTGTAGAGGAGGGCGATAAAGACAATGAGAAACAAGAGGATGAGGAGATAGAAGACGTTCCGGAGGAAATACAGCAAGAGGAGCACGGCGGCGATGGCCAATGTCAGGAGGATCCCTCGCCAGAGTTTCGTCGTCATTTTTTTATATAAAGAAATAATAATAAAATTTTGGAAATCATAAATGGAGACAACGACATATTCCGAGTGGGAACGGCCGATCAACCGTCCTGTCGTGGGGCGATTGGCATTGTGGGCGTTCTGGCTGCCGCAGGTCGTCCTCGCGAGCCTGCTGTTGTACCTCCGGAAATTCCCGAAAACCATTCGGGAATTCTCAGTGAACGACTACGTATTCATGATCTACGCGTATACGACAACGAGTGTCGGAGGAGGTTGTCTGCTGATCCTCAGTATGGACATGAACGAAATGTACACGAGCCGTCCTTTTTTCAAGCCGGTGACCTTTCTCCAATTCTTGACGAGCCTTGTGGCATGCTCGTTCGCCCTCATCGACAAGGACGAGGTCGTCGCCCGCAAGATCCTCTCGATCCCCATCCTCATTTTCCTGGCCGTGGCCGTGTTGGGCGCATCCCATTCGATCACTTACGTGTACCGTTATTTGTACCCGATACCGATGCTCCCCGTCTCCTCGACAAAAACATCACGCGTCATCTCGTCCGTCCATCCTGCACGAAAACGCACAAAATCCAGATCATTATCCTGAGTATTATATTCTTGCTCGGTTATCTTGCGCTGTTTGGATCCATGCCAATAGGTATTGTCATCACAATCACAGGAAAAATGCACTCTATGGCAACCATTCGTCTGTGATGAGATAGCCAGTTTTTGTGCACACATTTTTTTTCCGACAAGAGGAGGCTTGTCGCATTAGTCAGCGCATTGATGATGGGGAGATGTTCATACGCATGCCGTTCTTCAAATGTGACTCCCCATGGCATGAAGGATAAAATATCCCCAAACAGGGATGGCTGAGTCGGTCTGTGGAGAGACGCAAAGATGCACGCCATGATGCGTTCGAGATGCTCGCGATCTTTGCGGTTGCGGATCTTCATCAGTCGGGCGATGTCGTAGTGCTCATCGATCTTTGTCAGGAAATCGTGTGTGATGATGGTCATGACGCCGAAACAGGGGATCCAGGTCTCTCGATCGGCGTGCATCTTGGCCAGAAAATCCGCCCGTTCCTTATCGAAACAATGATAGAGAAAATTACGTTCGCCCTCAGGATCGGTGAAGTCGTGATGAAAATGCCAGAGCGGAATGTAACGAAAGTCTGGCGATGTGATATATTCATCCGGGAATCTGGATCGGAGAAAGACAGAATCATGAAGAAAAATGGCTGTCTCACACATCTTGTTCTTCAAGAAATAATAGTATGGCAGAATCTCAGCACGTCCCGGGAATTCCGAACGGATCAAAATGGTGTTGTCCAGATCTTTGGTCGTTGTCAGGAACTCCTCATTGCTGTTGTCATCGATGATCATGATCGTTTCTTCCGGATACAATCGACGGATGGAATCATGACACTCCTGCCAGTAGAGATCGGTTCGTGCGGAGTTGACGTGACGCAGGATGATGAATCCAAGACTCATTTTTTCTTTTTTGGACGTCCTTATTCTGAAATAGATCATCAGGAGGCATGCACTCATAGTCCTCCAAATGAAAATTGCAAAATTCGGATACCGGCGACGCCAATCAGCCATCGCGTACACACCAATAAATTGAATTCGGTACAATTTATTGGCGCTCAAACGGCACTTTAGTTTCCTGATTGATTGAGTTTTGGTGATTACGGTACGATACCAACTTTTCCTTCTCGCAAAATCCATCAGAAAGAGGGATTTTCAAGAAAATGATCGCAGCGCACGCATTTTGGGAGGATGCGATGAAAAAAGGTATTGCCAGCCCGACTCGGACAGATGACTTTCTGATCCTCTCTTCCGAGCAGATGCGCAGCGATGGAGAGCCCAGAATAATTCATAATCAGGATATCCGCGTGAATAAAATCACTCATCACCTGCAGAACATCCGTCTCACGCGGCTGGATGATGGTGTTGGACGAGGAAAGAGAGGCCACATCGCCATCGCTGTGAATCGTGATCTGGACATTTGCCTGCTCCTGGAAATATCGAACCACACGGATCAGCATATCGGTATCCAGGACACGCGTATTGACGGCGTCATTCAGGCGCAGATGACAGACAATATTCCGGATTCCCGATGAGGACGAAAACGTGGGCGGGGGAAGGAAAGGATTGTCATCAACAAAGGCGCGACGCAATCGAGGACAGGATTGCAGGATCGGTCGAAAATTGATGGGGAGCGATTGCCCCCCCTCAGTGCCATCGTAGAGGTAGACATACTCCTGAAAATCAACATCATTCTCACGGATGCTCTCAAATAGACGTCCACCTCCACATCGCGTCGGGATCTCGTGGAGATCCAATGGTGCACCTTTCAAGACCGCATAACCCGTCCTGATGTAATTGACAAGCAGATCGGTATCATGGTTGCTGTGCTCGTATCCATATGGTTTCTTCAGATCAAACGCATATTCGAGCGTGAGATCATTGAGTGCCATATGCACAATACGGAGAGTGCCTTCAAATTGATGACCAAATCCATCCATTCCACTCTGTGCAATTTTTAATTTTGGTCCGTGTACCATGTATAATCCTATAAGATCCCGAGATTATTTAATTCTTCCGATATTTTTGTTGTATCATTGGAGTGAAAGGACTAAAAAATGAAACAGACGAGACGATCCTAAGACAAAAACATGCAAGTGCTCCATGACACACCTCTTCCTCGACCGATACAGCGGTTGTACCACATTTCGGACATCCACATCCGGCTCTACGCGCGCCTCCACGAGTACGAGGAGGTCTTTGAGAACCTGTACGCGTTCCTCGAGAACGAGTCGGACGGCCTGATTGTCATCACGGGCGACATCCTCCACCACAAGAACGAGTTATCGCCGGAATGCATCCTCGCGACGCACCGTTTCCTCTCGCGCCTCGCCACGATCTTCCCGACCATCATGATCGCCGGGAACCACGACGCGCTCCTCAACAACAAGAACCGCATGGACAGTCTTTCGGCGGTGCTCCACATCTCCATCCCGGATCTGTTCTACCTGCGGACAACCGGGTTCTACCGGTACGGGAACATCGTGTTCGGCCTCTCGAGTCTCCTGGACAACCAATTCCTCCCCATGACCGACGACGATCGTGTCGAGGGATGCGCGTACGTCGCGCTATTCCACGGGGGCGTGGGAAGGTTCTCGACGAACAAGGGGTACATCATGGAGGGCATCCCGGTCTCGCGGTTCGCGGGCTACGACATGACGCTATTGGGCGATATCCATCTCTTCCAGTACCTGGACAACGACAAACGCGTCGCATACGCGGGGAGCCTGATCAGCCAGAATTTCACCGAGACCGATCCCGATCATGGCGTCCTGGTGTGGGATGTGCGCTCGCGGACCTCTCACCTCGTGCGCATCGAGAACCCGTACGCGTACCGGGAGGTGATCCTCGAGGCGCCGTACTTCCAGATGGAGGGCCGACGGTACCTGCCGGGAGAGATCGATCTGCCCAAGAAGGGACGGGTGAATGTGGTATTCTCTCGACAAAAGACAGCATCGGACATCCGGGCGATGGTAGAATTGCAGGAACGATTCCCCGATCTCCACATCTCGGAAAAAACGGTCTGTCGCATCGACCCCCTGATCCTGGGACAATCGGACAATGTCCCGCAACCACAGAACCTCGATTTCACGCGCCTCCTGCAATCGTACTTTGATCGGCTCGATTACGAGAACAAGGACGACCTGTTCAGTCTGTGCCTGGAATCATCCTTATCCTCATCGTCGACCGCGGCCAATAATGCGTCGCAGACCTCGTCGTGGGACATCCTGACGATGGAATTCGACAACATGTTCGGCTACGGGGGACAGAACCGGCTCGATATGGAACGATTCCCGGTTCACGAGACGATCGGGATCTTTGGGGAGAACTCGGCAGGGAAATCGACGCTGATCGACATCCTCCTTTTTCTTCTGTACGGGCAGATCTCGCGGTACGCGCACGGCGCGTCCGTGCCCCGCGAGGTGATCCATTTCGGGGAGACACGATCCCGGGGCATGATCCGGTTCCGCGTGGACGGGAATGTCTACGAGATCGAGAAGCACATGACGCTCTCGCCCAAGACGCAGAAGATCCGGGTCGAGGAGAAGATGTGGCGGTTGGAGGAGGGACAGCGGAAAGAGGATCTGTCCGAGGAGCACCGCAAAAAGACCGATAAACTGGTGACGAGACGGATCGGATCCTGCGCACAATTCCTGTTTACGACGATTTTCCTGCAGCAGAACGAAGAATCGTTCCGGGCCATGACGCCGGCGAAACGAAAAGAATTCCTTTTTCACATCCTGGATCTCGATCGTTTCGAGAAACTCCACCAGGAAAAGAACGACGAGTACCGTCTTCTCAAGAAAGAACTGGAACGCGGAGAGACAGCCCTCCGAGAAATGGAATCGGAAAAGACGTGCCGTGAGAAGATCGCGCACTACCAGGAGATGATGACAACGATCGAAATTCGATCGAACCATCTCAGGGACGAACTGGGAACGGTCCAGCAGGATATCCGGGAAGTGGTGGCACGGAAACGACCGTGCCCGCCCCATGTCGTGCAAGAATGGGAACAGAACGAACAAAAGATACAGACGCTGGAGGAGCGGACGCGCAATATCCAGAAGACCATTGTCGATCATCAGCGACGGACGGAACAGTGCCGTCAGGCCTGGCGCGCCCACGAGATGTTCCACGAGGCGGACATGGACGGATGCTGGAAGACGACATGGTCGGAACTGGAAACACTCTACAAACAGCAGATCGCGCCGCCCCAGACGCCCTCGATCCAGGAATTGTTCCGCGGGATGGAGACCGAACCGTTTGTGCTGCGATCCATCGACGACTATTCTCCGGAACGGTACCGCGAGATCCAACGCAGAACCCCGGAACCCGAAGACATGACCTCTCTGCTCCGGCAGAAAGACGAGCTCCTCCGTGTATTCGATGCCCGTCTCTCTTCCTCTATGAGCGAGGAGGAGATTGTGGAGGTTCTGGATCGTCCATTCACACTCCCACACAGCGCGAAGATGCTGGAAACATTGTCGGAAAGATTGCGCGCCCAGTACGAGAAACACTGGGAGTGGTCGAAGGAGTGGAAAGAATGGGTATTCAACGACCAGTGCGATGCCTGCCAGCGGAATCAGACACGGATCGGGTACGACCGGAAGATGGAGGAGGAATCCGCGGCCGCGATGCAATCGTGGACGGAGATGAAGACAAATCTCCGTCTCCACCAGGAGAAAGAACAGGCGGAACGGATCCGACAGAATCGATCCATCGAGGCGCAACTCTCCAGCCTCGAACAGCAGATCCGGAAAGAGAAAGAAAAGGCGCAGCGGAACAAGAATCTGGAACGCGCCCGCGCCGCGTGGGAACGGGTCCACCAGTGGTACGAGAACAAATCCCAGATTGAATTTATGAACTCGTACGTCGACAAAGAGATCCAGAAGAAAAAAATCGTGCTGAAACGGTTAGAAGAGGCCCGACGGCTGCGGGACGCCTTCCAGGGAGCCGAATCGGATCTGTCGCGCGCCCTGAGCGAACAAGAGATGACGCGCGTGCAGCTGGACGAGACGACACGACACCGCGATCGACTCCGCCAATGGCTCGAGGACGGGCGCGCGAATGAGGAGGACGATCGGCGCTACCAGGATCTTATCGGACGCCAGAAACAGATCGAGGGGGGGATCCAGGATCTTTTCTCGCAAGAAAAAACGATCGAACGTGAACTGCGGGCATGGACGGATCGGTGGGAGGCCCGCCAAGAGAAGATGCGCCAGTACGATGCGACCCGCGGGCAGCACCGTTTCCTCCAGCAGTTCTTGTCCATCACAGGGAAGGATGGGTTCCCCATGTTCATGATGGAGTCCTATCTCCCCTTTATCGAGGCCAAGATGAACGAGATTGTCAGCCCTTTCCTGGCGGGAAAGAACGTCCGTCTCCGGATCGACAAGAAAAAAGAATCGGTCAATATCCTGCTGACGCTCCAATCCAAAGAGACCGAATCGATCTACATGGGGGGCATGGAAGGATTCATCGTGGACGCCGCCCTGAAAATCGTGTTTGCCCACATCTCGAGACAGCCGCGGTGCAATCTTTTCATCATCGATGAGGGGATCTCGGCGCTCGATAAAAAAAACATGGAGAACATCGATCAGTTCTTCCAGTTCCTAGAAACCTATTTCAAGCGGGTCTTTGTCATCTCGCACCTCCGGGAGGTCCACGACATGCTCCGTCACGCGATCCTCGTCCGGAAGGAGGACGGGAAGAGCCGGCTCTGTTACTGAGGAGACGAGACGGAGGACAAACCCGGCCGTGAGGAGGCAGAGACTCGCAATCAGGAATGGATCCCACTCGAGATGGAACAGGAAAACATCCCAGCCCAGCGACAGCAGGGGATCGAGGAAACGGAGGAAAATGACGCGCACGCTCCGCGATTGCTGGAGAGAATAGTTCTTGGACAATTGCGACAGGACGGTCATCAGGGCTGTGGCAATCAGGTATGTCCACGGGATGATGATAGGATGGTGGTGATGATGGGGTTCGACCCACAGACCCGGCAGGGGCAGGAGCGCGATACAGAACATGTTCTGCATCGTGATGGTGCGCGGATCCTCGTCCTTGATCCGGAACAGGATCAGGTTGACGATCGACGACGAGAACGAAGCGACTAACGCCATCGCGACACCGATCAGGGTGTGATTCATGTAGAGAGAATGATGCCGGAGGGAGGGCACGATGGACATGCCGATCCCGCCCAGACAGAGACCGATGGAGAGGAGATCGTAGCGACGCCATTCGCGTTTCAACAGTCCGGTCCAGAGGATGGACAAGGAAAAAAGGAGAGAAAACAAAACCATCGGGATGAAAAGGACGGCGATGAACCCGGTGATGATCGTCACACTGCCAAGGATGCCGCGCAGGATCAGCCACCGGGGATTCTTGCCAATGATCGGAGGGAGGGTGCACAACAGCAAGAGACACCCGAACACCCCCCGGAATGACAGGATCAAGGGGAGATCGAGCGTGCGCGGTGTGAGCCGGACGAGGACATTCTGCAACGAAAAACAAAGGGCGCTCAGACCCATATAAATTTCAGCTCGCATTTTCTATCATTAGACAATATTCGGAGCATCCACGATAAAAAATAAAAATCTTTATCGCCATAAAGATTTTGTCATGGAGTGGTGCTGCTGGATAAATAAAAAAAACGAGGAGAAGATCGACCGGTGGTACGGGTTCGGACGACTCGAAAAATCCCAAAAACATTCTGCCATTTCGCCCAGCTCCCGTTGGATCTCCAGCGGAATATAGCGACATACTGCAATCGCACGCACGAACTCCGATCGACCTGTCGCGCGCTGCGCGAATCCATCTCGGCGCGCCCCCCGAGACGGACCATCCCGCGCGGCAATTTCGGGTTTGCGCTGTACCACCGATGGATCGATGGACGATGGGAGAGCGAATTACCCCTTTCGACCATCATGAACGATCTTTCGCACCACATGGACGTGACGGTATTCCAGCATCCTCAGCAATTGATCCATCATATGATGATGAACGACGCCCACCCCCAAACGATCCAACATGTTGGGCAGATGATGACAGAACGTCATGTGGGCGTCGTCACATTCCTCCCCATCCATTCGGAATACAACTACATCTACCACTACATATACCGATATCGGACATCATTCGATTATGTATAGTCATCATCAGACACGGACATAATTCGGAGGCTGGGGTTGTTCCTGGCGGTTGGGGTAGGCCGTCTTGAAATCGAGGTAGCATCGTTCGGCGATGTGCTTGCTGCCGGTGACGGGGATCCCGACGGTGTACTCGGGGATGGAGTTCTGGGTGGGACGGACGAACCCGCGCTGCAGGTTCTCGTGAGAATTCTGCGGCGGTTGTTGGATCCTCGGCTGCTGATGCTGTTGTTGGGATGCGGCGGATTCGCTGAAACATGTTTTTTGGAGTTTTTCGTAGACGGTAAAAATAAACGTCTTGACATTCTCAATCTCGTGAGGGCCGTCGTAGCGGACGTACGGGATCCCGTCCACAAACAGGATGATGTCGGGCACATACTCGATCGGCGCGATGGTATTCTTGGATTTTTCCACCACCTCCATGTTCCGGTTCACACAGACCATCCCGAACTTGCACCCGTTCACAATCTGCGGCAGCTGCTTGAAGATCGACAGCGTCTTGTGACAGAACTGGCACTCCTTGCTGTAAAACACAATCAGGGTCAATCCCTTCCATCCGTTCAGGCACAGCATGTTCCCTTTCTCGCCCGCCCGCACCACGAAATCATCATTCCCCAGAAATAAAATTCCACTCATTTTATTTCTCAAGAATTGTTTCTTTAAACCATTTTCATTCGCAGTCAGAAGACCATTTCGGCGTCGGAGAGGCATGTGGTGAAATCGATGTGCATGTTGCAGGCGGTGGAATATTCCGAGGTGGTCTGTTCGAAGAAGTTGGTCTTGGACGACAGGCTGGAGAATTTCATAAACGGGAAAGGATTTGTATCATGAAAGATTTTGTGGAGATTGAACTGGACGAGGAGATGATCGGCGACGGATCGGATGTAGCGGGTCATGAGTTGATGGTTCATGCCGATGAGACGGACTGGGAGCGATTCGCACACAAATTCGGTCTCGATGGCGACGGCCTCGCGCATCATCCGGTAGGCCTCCTCGGGATCGAGTTTCTGGTGCTTGAGATGGTGGTAGAGGAGGATCGCGAAATTGGTGTGCAGGCCTTCGTCCCGCGCGATCCATTCGTTCGATTTGCACAGGGAATGGAGCATGAGGCCGCGTTCTTTCAGCCAGAAAATGGAACAGAAACTCCCACTGAAAAACAGGCCTTCGACAATGGCAAACGCAAAAAGACGGGTGCAGAAAGGACGTTCGGAGGAGATCCACCGGAGGGACCACTCGGCTTTCTTCTGGACACAGGGGATCTCCTCGATCCCGCGGAAAAGACGGAGCTTCTTCTTGTGATCCGTGACGTAGGTATCGATCATCAGCGAATAGACCTCGCTATGGATATTCTCGATCATGGCCTGGAAGGCGTAGAAACAGCGCGCCTCGGGGATGGTCACTTCGGAACAAAAATTCGAGACCAGGTTCTCGAGAACGATCCCATCGCTCCCGGCAAAAAACGCCAGGATATTCTCGATAAAATACTGCTCGTCGGGCGTGAGGCGCTGCCAGTCGCGTTTGTCGGCGCTGAAATCAATCTCTTCCGCAGTCCAGAACATCTGTTTGTGTTTCCGATAGGCGTCCCATATCTCGGGATACTTGATAGGATAGAGACAGTATCGTTGTTCATCGTGTGCCAGGATATCTTCTACGGGAATCGATTTCATTGCGTCCATTTTCTTTATTTGCCCCTTTCTTTAAAAAATTTTTCCGTGATTTTTTGGTTTCAATTTTCTTTTTTTTGTTCTGAATCGGACGAAAAAAAAAAATGATTCCGATGATGGATGGTTCATCTTTCAATTCGAATGTTACCGATCCGATGCTATACATGCGGCAAAGTCCTGGGGAATCTGGAACACGCGCGGAAAACGTACCGTGAATTTTTCCAGGACAATCAGGAAGAAGACTGGCTCGCATTTTTTGAAAAATATCGTATCCAACGGTACTGCTGTCGTCGCATCCTCATGTGCCACCAGCCCGACGTGAATCATGAGATTGTGTACGAACTGCCCTCGTCGATCCAATCCATCGCCGGTCAGGATGGCCATCACGACATCTTCCTCGCGCGTTAGGAAAATCCATCTCGTACCATCATTGCCCCAATTCAATTTGTGCCAAATTGAATGAGTGTCATCACAAGATCATACGGAAAAGTCAATATAAACTTGATTCCTATATTGAGCCATACATAAAATTATGACAATGTAATAGACTATCTACGATAGAACAGTGGATATTTTTTCATCGTCAGGTTATTGATAGAGACCAGGATAAGCTTCCACTAAATTGGTATATTTTTCACGTGATGATTTTTTTTTGGGCAATGTTTTGCGTGGCGCGGATGTTTGAACAGTTTGTATGCTTTGTGGCGCTCTTGTTACAGAGGATATTTGAGCCGGAGAACGTTTGGATGGAGAACGGCGGGCAGGCATTTTTTTGGTGGATGTCATTGGCGTCATGATATTTGCATTTATAAGAGGAAAACCGGTCGTACTCTCTGCAGACGGAGTGGTGGGAGGATTAGGGGTTGTGCCATAAGGAGTGGTGGGAGAATTAGGAGTTGTGCCGTAAGGAGTGGTGGGAGGATTAGGAGTTGTGCCATAAGGAGTGGTGGGAGGATTAGGAGTTGTGCCGTAAGGAGTGGTGGAACCACGGGGAGTCGTACTGAAAGGAGTGGTGGGAGGATTAGGAGTTGTGCCATAAGGAGTGGTGGAACCACGGGGAGTCGTACTGAAAGGAGTGGTGGGAGGATTAGGAGTTGTGCCATAAGGAGTGGTGGAACCACGGGGGGTTGTGCCGTAAGGAGTGGTGGGAGGATTAGGGGTTGTGCCATAAGGAGTGGTGGGAGGATTAGGGGTTGTGCCATGGGGAGTGGTGGAACCACGGGGAGTCGTACTGAAAGGAGTTTCCGGGAGAGGAGTTGTGCCATAAGGAGTGGTGGTGGAACCACGGGGAGTCGTACTGAAAGGAGTTTCCGGGAGAGGAGTTGTGCCATAAGGAGTGGTGGTATTAGGGGTTGTGCCATGGGGAGTGGTGGAACCACGGGGAGTCGTACTGAAAGGAGTTTCCGGGAGAGGAGTTGTGCCATAAGGAGTGGTGGTATTAGGGGTTGTGCCATGGGGAGTGGTGGAACCACGGGGAGTCGTACTGAAAGGAGTTTCCGGGAGAGGAGTTGTGCCGTAAGGAGTGGTGGTAGGATTAGGGGTTGTACCATAAGGAGTGGTGGAACCACGGGGAGTCGTACTGAAAGGAGTAGTGGGAGGATTAGGAGTTGTGCCGTAAGGAGTGGTGGTAGGATTAGGGGTTGTACCATAAGGAGTGGTGGAACCACGGGGAGTCGTACTGAAAGGAGTAGTGGCATATGGAGTGGTGATAGGATTAGGAGTTGTACCATAAGGAGTGGTGGTGGAACCACGGGGAGTCGTACTGAAAGGAGTTTCCGGGAGAGGAGTTGTGCCGTAAGGAGTGGTGGTAGGATTAGGGGTTGTACCATAAGGAGTGGTGGAACCACGGGGAGTCGTACTGAAAGGAGTAGTGGCATATGGAGTGGTGGGAGAATTAGGGGTTGTGCCGTAAGGAGTGGTGGTGGAACCACGGGGAGTCGTACTGAAAGGAGTAGTGGCATATGGAGTGGTGATAGGATTAGGAGTTGTGCCGTAAGGAGTAGTGGCATATGGAGTGGTGATAGGATTAGGAGTTGTGCTGTAAGGAGTGGTGGTGGAACCACGGGGAGTCGTACTGAAAGGAGTTTCCGGGAGAGGAGTTGTCCCATAAGGAGTGGTGGTAGGATTAGGGGTTGTACCATAAGGAGTGGTGGGAGAATTAGGGGTTGTGCCGTA
>Ga0214917_10000729_pt1 | contig 43050 bp, 34 predicted proteins | sample LL_1208_BB_MetaG_FD_177983 | JGI IMG/M metagenome (GOLD analysis project Ga0214917, IMG submission 177983) | Freshwater microbial communities from Lake Lanier, Atlanta, Georgia, United States - LL_1208_BB | ecosystem: Environmental > Aquatic > Freshwater > Lake | place: USA: Georgia | collected... | reverse complement strand
CGGATGGGGGGTGTCGCGGGCGAACTCGGTCGAGTGGGCGTCGGCGAGGCCGGCGGCATTGCGGGCGAAGTCGATCACCGCGCACTGCATCCCCAGGCAGATGCCCAGGAACGGCAGCCCACGCTCGCGGGCGAAGCGGATCGCCTCGACCTTCCCCTCGATGCCCCGCTCGCCGAAGCCGCCCGGCACCAGCAGCCCGTCGAATCCGGCCAGCAGCCGCTCGGCCCCCTCGCGCTCGATCTGCTCGCTCGGGATCGCCTGCACGCGGACGGTGGTCCTGCGGGCGATGCCGCCGTGGTCGAGCGCCTCGTAGATGCTCTTGTAGGCGTCGCGGTGCTCGGCGTATTTGCCGACCAGCGCGATCGAGACCTCGTGCTCGGGGTTTCGCAGCCGGTGGAGGATGTCGTGCCACTCGTCGAGGTCGGCCGCCGGGGCCGTGAGCCCGAACCGCCGCAGGATGATGTCGTCGATCCGGTTGCCCTGGAGCGAGAGCGGCACCTCGTAGATCGAGAAATCCTTGTCCCGCTCCTCGATCACCGCGTCGAGCGGCACGTTGCAAAACAGGGCGATCTTCTCCCGATCGGAGACGTCGAGCGCCCGCTCGGTGCGGCAGACGAGCACGTCGGGCTGGATGCCGATCTGGCGGAGGATGCCCACCGAGTGCTGCGTGGGCTTGGTCTTCAGCTCGCCGGCGGCCTTGAGGTAGGGCACCAGCGTGAGGTGGATGAACATGCAGTTCTCGCGGCCCACCTCCAGCGGGATCTGCCGGATCGCCTCCAGGAAGGGCAGGCTCTCGATGTCGCCCACCGTGCCGCCGATCTCGGTGATCACCACGTCGGTGTCGGCGTCGGCGAGCTGCTTGACCACCTCCTTGATCTCGTTGGTGATGTGGGGGATCACCTGGACGGTGTTGCCGAGAAACTCGCCGCGCCGCTCCTTCGTGATCACCGAGAGGTAGATCTGGCCGGTCGTGTAGTTGCTCTTGCGGGTCAGCGGGGTGGAGGTGAACCGCTCGTAGTGGCCAAGATCGAGATCGGTCTCGCTGCCGTCGTCGAGCACATACACCTCGCCATGCTGATACGGGCTCATCGTGCCCGGATCGACGTTGATGTAGGGGTCGAGTTTCTGCAGCTTCACCCGCAGGCCGCGGGCTTCGAGCAGCATGCCGATCGACGCGCTGGTCAGCCCCTTGCCCAGCGAACTCACCACGCCGCCGGTCACGAACAGATGCTTCGTCACGCCCGGGAACTCCTTCCCTTCCGCCGGTGCCTCGATCCTCCTGCCTCGCCGCCCGGCTGGCCGCGGTCTGCACCGCGGCCGTCACCGGCGCTGGCTCCGGAACCGGATTGAACCAGCGGCGCCGCGGGTGGTCAATCGGCCGGCGTGCCGCCGCGGCCTGACTGCGGGGAATCCATGGGGTAGAGTTGAGGGCATGCACGCCCCCGCCCCGTCCGCCGCCGCGCCCGCCACGGGCAACCTCCGGATTCGCAGCCTCGAGCCGCTCGTGCCGCCGGCGCGGCTCTGCAACCTCCTGCCGCTCGGCCCCGAGGCCGCAGCCACGATCGTGGCGGGCCGCCGGGCGGTCGAGCGGGTGCTCGCCGGCGAGGATCCCCGGTTGATGGCGATCGTGGGCCCGTGCTCGATCCACGACGTCGACGCCGCCCGCGACTACGCCGCCCGGCTCAAGAGCCTCGCCGACGGGCTGGGCGACCGGCTGCTGGTGGTGATGCGGGTCTATTTCGAGAAGCCGCGGACCACCGTCGGCTGGAAGGGGCTGATCAACGACCCGCACATCGACGACACCTTCGACGTGGCCACCGGCCTGCGGCTGGCCCGCAGCCTGCTGATCGAGATCGCGGCCATGGGGCTGCCGACGGCCACCGAGTTTCTGGAGCCGATCACACCCCAATACATCGCCGACACGATCGTGCTCGGGGCGATCGGCGCCCGCACCACCGAGAGCCCGACCCACCGCCAGATGGCCAGCGGCCTCTCGATGCCCGTGGGCTTCAAGAACTCGACCGACGGCTCGCTCCAGGCGGCGATCGACGCGATGCAGGCGGCGAAGACCCCCCACTCCTTCCTGGGCATCGACAACGACGGCGGCACGTGCGTGGTCTCGACCACGGGCAACCCGTGGGGCGTGCTCATGCTCCGGGGCGGCCGCTCGGGCAGCAACTACTCGCCCGAGGTGATGCTCGAGGCCCGCACGAAACTGGAAAAGGCCGGCCTGCCCGCCCGGATCATCGTCGACTGCAGCCATGCCAACTCGGGCAAGGACCACACCCGGCAGGCGGCGGTGTGGCGGGACGTGCTCGAGCAGCGGCTGGCCGGCGACCGGTCGATCGTGGGGCTGATGCTCGAGAGCAACATCCAGGCGGGGGCCCAGCCGGCGGATGCCGACCGGGCGAAGCTCGCCTACGGCGTCTCGATCACCGATGCCTGCATCGGCTGGGAGGAGACGGAAGCCCTGCTCCGCGAGGCCCACGCCCGGCTGGCGTAGCCCGCGGCGGCCGGGCTGAAATCGGCCTCGACCCGGCTTGCCCTGGCTCGCTAGGCTGCCGCATCGGACATGTTCCGCAGCCGCGAAAGGATTCGCCCATGTGCCTACGACTCGCCGCCGTCGCCGTTCTCGCGCTCGTCACCCGGCCCGTCTCGGCCCAGGTCGCCCTGCCGCCGTCCACCGAGGAACTCCGGACGGTCGTTTCGGCCCAGCAGGTACTCGACGAGTTCGGCGGCCTCCAGATCGAGTCGATCCCCCCGGCGATGCTCGGCACGGCCCAGGGCATCGCGATCTTCCCCAACATGATCAAGGGGGGCTTCATCCTCGGCGTCAACTACGGCAAGGGCGTCTTGCTCGTCCGCCGCAGCGACGGCTCGTGGAGCCCGCCGGCGATGGTGACGATGGGCGGTGGCAGCCTCGGCTTCCAGGCCGGCGTGCAGGCGGCCGACATCGTGCTCGTGTTCGCCACGCCCCGCAGCCTCGAGGGCATGATGCGGGGCGACAAGGTCACCCTCGGCGCCGACGCCAACGTGGCCCTCGGCCCGATCGGCCGCTCCGCCAACGCCGGCACCGACGCCCGGATGGGCGCCGAAATCTATTCCTACGCCCGCTCCCGGGGCCTGTTCCTCGGCGTCTCGGTCAACGGGGCGAGCCTGTCGCTCGACCCGAACGCCAATGCGATGCTCTATGGCCGCGCCGGCATCACCCCGGCCGACATCTACGAGGCCAAGGGCCTGGCCTACCATCAGGAAGTGGCCTCGCTGATCAACGACATCACCGCCCGGTCCCGCCCGCCCCAGGCCCAGGTGCCGACATCCGGAACCACGCCGCCTGTCGTCCAGCCGGTACCGGTGCAGCCTGTCTCGGCACCGGCGCCGGCGACGGCGGCTCCCGCGGCAATCGCCGCGCCGCCCGCCGCCCTGGCTCCCTACGCGCCGCCCGCGGCCCCGGTGACGCCGCCGCTCGTGCCGATCCGTTAGGCCCGGTACCGCCCTGGCGGATCGGGCATAATCAGTTCATGACCACACGCCATTTCTTGACCGACGAGACGTATTCCGCCGCCATCGATCGACTCACGACTGCCGAGAAGATCGCCCAGAGCATGGCGATGCTTGACTGGAGCCGGCGCTGGATCGGCCGGCAGATCGCCGCGGAACTCGGGCCCCTGCCTGACGAGCGGCTGCGGTGGGAGGTGGCGCTCCGGCTCTATGGCAGCGAGCCCGCCACGTGCCGGCTGATCGAAACCGCCATCGCCGCGATGGACCGCGATGTTCCCGGCTGAGACGTTCCAAGTCACGCTCGCGAAGCTGGCGGCAGCCCTCGATCGGCTTGCGATCCGGTTTCACCTCACCGGTGGCGTGACGACGATCGCCTACGGCGAGCCTCGGATGACGCAGGACGTCGATCTCGTCATCGACCCCCAGGCGACAGCTCGGCAGATCGAGCCGCTGCTGGTCGACCTGCGGGCCGCGGGGTTTCTAGTGGACGACGAGACGGCCCGCCGCGCTGTCCGCGACGCGGGCATGTTTCAGGCACTCGACCTCGCCGAGTCACTCAAGATCGACCTCTACCCAAGAGAGCTGATCCCCGGCGAGTTGGGCCGGTCCGTAAGACTCGAGGTCTTCGAGGGTGTCTTCCTGCCGGTGGCATCCCGCCCCGATGCGGCTGCGTCGAAACTCGTGTGGGTGTCCAAAGGCAGCCACAAGAGTCGCCGCGACCTGCGGCAGCTCTGGCGTAGGGCAACGCCCGACGAACGATCCCTGGTCGAGCGACTCGCCCACGGCCTCGGCCTCGAAGCGATCCTGCTCGAGGTGCTCGCGGAACCCGACGAGATTGCCCCGTAGGCAGACTCGCTCATGCCGTCCACTGCCGCCACTTGCGCTTCAGGCGGAAGCGGATGCTGCGCAGGGCGTCGGGCACGCGGTCGAGCCCCACGAGCCGTGCCGGACCGCGGCGGCGGGAGACGCGGTCGATCGGGGTGGTGAAGATCCGCTCGAACTGGGCGAGGATCGCGTCGGCGTCGGCACACCGGGGCACGCGGTCGCCGCGATACCAGGGGCGTGCGAGCAGGCCCGCGTAGAGGTCGGGGTCGCGATCGGCGGCCACGACGCGATCCACGAGCAGGTCGAGGGCGGCCGAGGCCGAGACGCCCGGTCCCGGCGGCGTGTCGTGAAATGAGAGAAAGCTCCGCGTGTCGAAGTCGTTGCCCACGAGCGGATCGCCCCAGTAGATCGGGATCGTGTTCACGAGCATCGGCTCGGCCACCTTCTCGCTCGTGTAGCCCGGGTGCGACTCGTTCTCGAAGGCGATCGTGAACCGGCACTCGGCCAGGAAGGCCCGCTTGTCGGCCACCCGTCCGCCCAGGTTGTTGAACAGCTTGCCGCCCGAATCGACCCGCTTGTATTTGGAGAGCCGTCGGAAGAACTCGTTGCGGGTCTTGCAGAGGGGATTCGAGACCACGAACCCACAGAACCGCGGCCGCGCGGCCAGGATCGCAGCCACGTCGGCCGGGCCGACCGGCTTCGGCTCCGTGGCCGGATCGCTCACGGCCAGCCCTTTCACGAGCCGTGGCGGATCGATGTAGAAGGGCCAGTGCGGCAGACGGAAGTGCCGCGGATGGTCGGTGTATTCGAAGGTGAAGGCCCAGTCGGTCGAGAGCCAGTCGGGGGCGACGTTCTCGCCGGTGTAGAAGATCCGCACGCAGTCGAAGCGGCGGTGGTCGTGCCGGCCCCGGCCGATGCAGGAGTGGATCAGGAAGTCGGGCTCGGCGACGAGTTCGATTCGCCAGCGGGTCTCGAGCAGCCGGGTGAGGAAGTTGTCCCGCGGATCGAAGCTGTCCCAAAAGCCGGCGAAGCCCAGCCGCACGGGCGGGCGATCGACGGCCGAGGCGGCTGGGCGATCCACGACGGCAGGCTCCGATGCGGGGCCGGGGGCGGGGTTCGACGGCCGGCGTTGGTGAGGGTTCACCCCGTGTACAACTCGCCGCGGACGACCTGGACGTCGGAGACCCAGGCGATGCAGGCGTAGTGCTCGAAATAGTTGTGCGACACGTGCGTCAGGATCTTGGCCGCCACCTCCATCGACACGACGAACTCGACCCGCATCGTCTTCGTGCCGCCGGTGTCAATCACGTTGCGGGCGCTGCGGGCTCCCTGGCCCACGACCTCCGACAGCGTGAAGCCGGTGGCACCGAGTTTGAGGCCCTCCTGGGCGATGTCGTTCATGATCACCGTCTCTCCGACGACGGTCACCAGCTTGAGCGGATAGAGCTGCATGGAAAAGGTCTCCGGGAAGGGTTTTGAGAACGAACGAACGAACCAACCAACGAACGAGCGAACGACCAGCCGGTGGGCGGGCTCAGGTGGCGCCGCACCACTTCGCCATCTCGTAATAGATCGGGATCCCGAGGGCGATGTTGAAGGGGAAGGTGATCGCCAGCGCCGCCGTGATGGACAGCGTGGGGTTTGCCTCGGGAAGCGTCAACCGGACGGCGGGCGGTGCCGCGATGTACGACGCGCTGGAGACGATCGCGGCCAACACCGTGCAGCCCCCGAGGTTCAGCCCGGCGAGGTGGCCGAGGTAGGCTCCCGCGAAGCCGTGGAGCAGCGGCATCAGCACCCCGAAGGCGACCAGGAACGGCCCCACCTTGAGGAGGTCTCCCAGACGGCTGCCGGCGACGAGCCCCATCTCCAGAAGGAAAATGCACAGCAGGCCGCGGAACAGCATTCCCTTGCTCTGAAAGAAGTCGTAGAAGGGCTGGAAACTCTGCTCCGTCATGAACATCGTCGAGACGAAGCCGATCAGAAGCAGGCCGGCCATCAGCATGATCGACTGTCCCGTCATCACCTCGTAGAGCGCCTCCCAGAGCTTCCCCTCGCCCGCCTTGCCCCCGCCACCCTTCTGGGCACGCTCCTTCGCCATCAGCACCGCGCCCAGCACCAGCGCGATGGCGATGCCCGGGCACTCGAGGAGAGTGACGAGCGTCGGGAGGAAGCTGTTTGCCGGGTGCTGCGTCTGCTCCACGAACGAATTGGCGACGGCGTAGGTGACCGCCGACGTGCTGCCGTAGTGGGCGGCGATGCCGGCCGAGTCGGCGATTGACAGCCGCCCGACGCTGCGGAGCACGAGGAACGACGTGATCGGCGTCACGCAGCCGAGCAGCAGCGTGACCAGGGCCGGTTTCCAGATCGTGCCCACCCCGTGGAGCTGGACCTCGTGGGCGAGTTCGTGGCCACCGATGAAGCCGATCGACATCAGCAGGAAGATCGAGATCGAGAGGTAGAGCTCCTTGGGGATCTTGATCCCGCCATGGATCCTGGTGCAGACCACGCCCAGCACGAAGCAGAGCGGGATCGGCGTGAGCAGGTTGCGTTCGAGCGACTCGAGGATGCGGGCGAGTTGTTCGGCGTTGAGGATCGCGAGGATGGCCGGCGATTGTCCGCCGAGCAGGGAGAGACAGGGAATCATGGGAGGTTCCTTTCAGGGTTCCGGGGACGGGAGCGTGGCGGGTGACGGAGCGTGGGCCGCAGACGTGCGGAGGATCCGCTCGGCGGCCCGTTCGAAGGATTGCACGAGCGGTCCGGGGAAGATGCCCAGGCCGAACACCGCCGCGACCAGGACGGTCAGCGGCAGCCGCTCGCGCAGGAGCATCGCATGGCCCGGGCTGTCGGCGGGCCGTGGGCCGCCGAAGACCTGAAACCAGCACCGCATCACGGCGATGCCGCAGAGCACCGTGGAGGCGATCACCATCAGCCCGGCTGCGACGCCGGCCTCCAGGCTGCCCGCCACGATCAGGTCGTCGGCCACGAACGAGAGCGTGCCCGGCAGGCCGATCGAGGCCATCCCGAAGAGGAGGAAGAACGCCGCCAACGTCGGGGAGTCCCAGAACCGGCCCTGCAGCCGCTCCAGCGAGATGTCGCCCGCACGGCTCTCGAGCGCCCAGCAGACCAGCCCGATGCCGGTGATCGAGAGGCCGCTGGAGATCCAGACGCAGAACGCCCCGGTCAGCTCCATCGGCAGCGTGCCCGCCAGGCCCGCCAACACCAGCGCCGACTGGCTCAGCGAGAACGCCCCGATGAAGCCCCGCAGGTCCCGCTGGACCACCGCCAGCGCCGCGCCATAGACGGCGGTCACCAGCGCGAACGCCGCCAGCATCAGGAGCGCGTGCGGCACCTCGTCGGCGTGCCCGACGAGCAGCCGCACGGCGGTGTAGGCGGCGATCTGCGGCATCGTGGCCATCAGGGCCGTCGACATGGGAGCGCCGCTGAAGATCGCCGGATACCACGAATGAAAGGGCACGATGCCCTTGCGGATCATCACCGCCAAGGCCACCAGCCAGCCGCCGACGGCGCCCGCCGGACCGCTGCCCCGCTCCCACGGCGGATCGGCGACCAGCAGGAGCGTGCCCGCCGCCATGCACGCCACCGCGGCCGTCATGTAGATCGCGAACACGCGGGCGGCCGGGCGGCCGCCGGGGGTGAGGCGGGTCGATCGCCACGTCGGCCGGGCGGTGAAGAACCAGAGGGCCACCAGCGCGAGCGGGTGTGACGTGACGAACACGGCGAGCGTCGCCGCGAGGCCGACCAGCGCCCGCCGCACGGCGGCGCCGTCGAGCAGCCGCCGCGGGGCCACCAGCAGCGTCGCGGTCGCCATCAGGGCCGTGTAGGGGACGAGCGCCGCCCCCAGGCCGTCGATGAACACCAGCCGGCCGCCGCCGCAGGCGTGGCCGAATCCCAGCGGCTGGCCGTCGCCCGTCTGCCAGGCGACCGCCAGCGCGAGACCGGCCGCCAGCGCCGTGGCTGCGGCGGCGACGCCGACCGTCCGGGGCGTGGCCCGGATCGGTCGCGATGACGCGACCAGCGCCCCGAGCAGGGGTGCCGCCACCGCCACGGCACCGGTCACCGCGAGCCAGTCGACCGCCGGTCCCAGAGCCGCCGTCATGATCCGCCTCCCCGGGGATCGCCCCCGAGCCAGGCCAGCCAGCGCCGCTCGGCTGCGGCCGCCGCTTCGATCAGCCGCACGGACGGGCCGACGACGAACCGCCCCACCAGCATGTCCTCGTAGCCGCGGTCGAGCGCGACGCGGTAGATCGCCCGCTGCCAACCGGCCGGCAGCAGGTCGACCGGCCAGCAGCCGCCGCTGTCGGGATGGCCGCCGATCGCGGCCTCGAGCTCGTGGCGATCGTGGAGCGCCGACGGCGAGCGGAGGATCTGCAAGCTGCGCAGGATCGCGTGGCCGACCACGTGCACCAGCGGGATCACCCGCCACCCCAGCCCGATCTCGACGAGGATCACGGCGGCCTGGGTCATCGACGCGTAGGCCAGGACGCTCTTGAGATCGGTCTGGACGCGGCCCACCAGGCTGGCATGCACCGCGGTGGCCGCCCCGATCACCACGAGCGCCCAGCCCGCCACCGGCGCCTCGTCGAGTAGCGGCCCGCAGCGGAGCAGCACGTAGGCTCCGGCGTGGATCGAGAGCGCGCCGTAGAAGATCGCGCTCGACGGGGTCGGCCCTTCCATCGCCTGCGGCAGCCAGCCGGAAAAGGGCAACTGGGCCGTCTTGCCGAGCGACGCGAAGACCAGCAGGAGTGAAATCAGGGTGGCGACGGCGGGTGCCACCAGGCACTCACCACCGGGCCAGCTCAGCTCGAACAGCCGCTCGAAGTCGCCCGATCCGACGGCGCGGTGGATCACGACGCTGGCCGCGAGGATCCCGGCGTCGCAAACCCGATAGGTGGTGAAGGCCCGCACCGCCGCCCGCACCGCGTTGGCCCGCTCGTGGAAGAATCCGATCAGCAGGGCCGACGAGATGCCCAGGAACTCCCAGCCCGCGAACAGCACGTCGATGCTGTCGGCCAGTACCATCAGGTTCATGCCCGTGCCGAAGAGCGCCAGCAGCACGAAGAACCGGGCGAACCCGGGCTCACGGTGGAGATACTTCCCCGCGAACGCGTTGACCAGCCAGCAGAGACCGCTGGAAAAGCAGACATAGGGAATGGAGAGGGCGTCGGCCACGAGGTGGATCGTGTGGTCGTGATGGCCGACGTTGAACCAGGTCGCCACGTGGACGACCTCGGGCCGGAAGCCCCGTCCGGCCAGGATCCCGAGCGTCGCCGCCGCGGCCAGGAAGCTCGCCGCGAACCCCACCCCCACCACCAGCGACGTGAACCGCTCGGGCAACGGCCGGCCGAGCAGGGCCGGGACCCCGATCACCGCCACCGTCGCGGCCGGCGCCGCCAGCTGCGTGACCACCAGCGCCGCGATCAGCTCGTGGCCCGTCATGCGGCGCCTCCCGACCGTGGCCCGGATGCCAGGGCGGCGAGCACCCGGGCGGGGGGCAGATGGCCGCGCTGGCCGCAAAACCAGTCATGCGAGCGGGCCACGCTGGGGCACTGCGACTGTTCCGCCACGTAGGGCCGGAACCCCCCCGCCTCGAACACGGCGAGTTCGCCGCTCTCCGGATCCCACGACACGAGCTGCACCCAGCCGTTGACCACCATGTTGAGCACGGCCGGCACCCGGCCGGCCGCCGCCAGGATCGCCGCGGGCGCGGCGTCGATCACGATCAGCAGCCTGATCGGCTCGTGGATCTCCACCATCTGCAGCGGCAGTCCCGTTCGCAGGTCGCTGGCGTGACCGTCCATCACGCCGATCAGCCCGGTGATGTTGTGAGGCAGCTTCGTACCCGCCCCGTAGCCCAGCCGATCGACCGTCGAGAAGAAGTATTCCAGGTTGATGCCCGCGCCGACCGGGCCGACGGCGGCCAGCGTCCGGGCGAGGATGTCGCCCGTGGCGTCGGCGGTCGGGTCGTACGAGACCAGGAACGCCCGCCGGTCGAGAAACAGCCCGCGGGTCCGCCAGCGCCGACCGATCACGGCGACCGCGTTGGTGGCATGGCCGAGTTCGGGCCTCACCTGGGCCAGGTCCACGCTGCGGGCCTCCACGTGGGCCAGCGCCTGCCGGGGGGTGATGGTGACGGGAGCCGACTCGAAGCGGCGACAACGCTCCTGGGCATCGAGGGCGACGGCGGCGGCGCAGGCCTCCCGCAGCCGCCGCGCGTCGTCGCGTCGTGCGGCGGGAATCCGTTCGGCGTCGAACCAGGTGATGCCGCTCGAGCAGGTGTCGAGCATGCCGCCCAGGAACCACGTGTCGGCTGGAATCGCGAGCCCTCCCTCGGCCAGCCGGGCCCGCACCCGCGGGTCGTTGGCCATCTGGGCGAAGGCCCGGGCGTTGGGCCCACCCTTGCCGCCGCCGCAGGCCCCGCAGTCGTAGGCGCTCTCGTGGGGATTGTTGCGGCTCGATGACCCGTGCCCGAGCACGGCGACGATCGGGGCGAAGCGGGACGTCAGGCCGATGTCCTCGAGCACCCGCCGCACCGCGCCGGCCATCTCGCCGATGTCGAAGCCGGGCAGGGTGCCGTCGTCGAGCGGCGGCGCGTCGCCGTCCCGGAACAAATCGAGCCGGGTGGCAATGCGACCGCGGGCCAGGTCGGCCGCGGACCGGCCGATCCGGGCCGCGAGCCTCGGAAACGCGACCCTGGCCACGAGCGGCACCGCCGCGATCCCGCCGGCGATGGCCGTGAACAACCCGCCGCGCACCAACGTCCGCGACCCGGTGGCCAGCCCGCCCGCGAGCCGGCCATACTGCCGGCGCCGCCTGACGTGCCGCTCGTGGTGGTCGACCGAATCGTCGTCGGGCGTCTCGACGACGGTGTGCGTGGGACGGACGACGATCGGACAGAGCGGCGACGCGTGCCAGTCGTCGACCCCGCGGTAGTACATCGGCACCGCGAAGAAGCCCGCCGTCCCGAAGGTCTCGTAGCCCGAGCCGAGTTCCTCGACGTGCCGCCGAAACGACTCGCACCGCTCGTCGATGCAGACGACGATCTGACCCGGCGGGGGCTCCGCGCCGGGTGCGGTCGCGACCCCCTGATGCGCGGCCAGGGCGTCGAGCACGGTGATCCGGTGCCGGCGCTCATACGCCAGGTGAAACAGCCGCCGCCGGGCGGTCGAGTCGAACGCGCCGATCGCGTGCTCGAGCCGCAAGACCTCGTTCTCGTCGAGGCCGGCCACCTCGCGGCCGGTGAGGCCGAGGAGCTGCGCGACCTGGTGCAGCTGGAAGCCGCGGGCCAGCGTTCCCGGGCCACGGCGGGAGGGAAAGCGATCCTGGAGCTCGATCCGCCAGCCCGCGAGGTCGATGCCGGCGGGGCCTGACCGGCGGATGCCCAGCCGTGTGGCGGCCCATTCCGCCGCCACGCGATCGAGCACCAGCCGCACCGCGAGAAAGTCGCCGAGCGTCGCGGGCACCGCGCAGACCGGCGCCCGGTCGGGCCGTTGCTCGAACTGCCGCACCATCCCGGCCCAGCCGCGCAGGGCGAGCAGCGACTGCCGTACGAACTCCTCCCTGTCGGCCCGGGCAACCCCACACCGCGCCAGCTCGGCCTCGATCACCTCCTCGGCCCGGCGGCCGCGGCACTCCTGCAGCGCCGCCGGCAGGCCGACCGACCACGGCTGGGCCGGGCCCGCGCGGCCGCCGTAGAGTTCGACCACGGCGGCCAGCAGACCGCGTTCCCGCTGGGGCATCGGCCACGCCGCGACCCCCTGGTCGAGATAGGCCGCGCACAGCCGGATCAGCAGCGGATGCACCAGCTCGTCGGTGTCGATCGTGGGCTCGAAGGCCTGGATCAGGTCACGATGCCTCACCGGCGGCCGAGCGTGGGCGATGGTCGGCCGGGAGAGGGCCACGGCCTCCACGCAGGCATGCCACAGCTCGCTGCAGACGCGCCGCTCGTGATCGGCCGCGTCCAGCCCGGTCCGCGCGAACGTCGCCTCGAGCGCCGTCGTGTCGGCGGCGTTGGATAGGCGGAGGCCGGCGGCCTGCGGCAGGGGGTCTTCCTCCAGGATCCGGCGGCGGGCGGCCTCCGGAAGATCGTCGCGCAACCGCTCCAGCACGTCCCCTTCCGTGAGCGTCCAGCGGACGGCGGCATCCGACTCCTGCCGGACGGCATGGAACAGCAGCACGCGGTGCAGGTCGCGGAGCGTGAAGCGGCCGCCGGCCAGGGGGGCTGCCAGCGGGGCGGAGGGCTCCGCGTCGATCACGGCATCGACGTCGACGGCGCGAATCCGGCCCCGGGCGAGCTCCTCGCGGTAGCGGCTTTCGGTGAGGAAGGGCTCCGTCCCGAAGGTCGTCGCGGCCCGGATCACGGCCGCGTCGAACGGCTCGCCTTCGAACGCATGGAGCGTGTTGTGGTGGATGAAGACACCGATCGGCCCCTGCGCGGGGAGCAGCTGCGCGGCCCGCTCGAGGAGCGAGGCGACGTCGTCTTCGCGCGGAGAAGCCGAGGGCAGCATGCGGGCACCACGGAGCACGGGCGGGAGATCCTGGACACGGTTCGCAGGCCGATGGCGACGCGGCAAACCGCTCCGGCTGTCTCGGACAGCACGGCGGCCCGGGCCCGCGCGGCGGGCCGGGGCGGATCAAGCCGAGGGAGGGCCGCGGATCGTGAGCAGCTGCCGCTCGCAGCAGCTGATGCTCCTCGGACCGTTGCCCGTGACGCTTCCGGTGGGCTCTTCGTTCGCCGCACAGCAGGCGAACCGGCCGCAGAAAAACGGCAACTTCGAGTCGTTCTCCTCCTCGATCTCTTCCCCCACGTTCTCGGCCGGGGAGACCGCGGCGGGATCGCAATCCGCCTGGGCGGCGGAAACGGAGGCCGTCGTCCAGTTCGCGTCGGCGGCGGGGGCCTCACCAAGTGGCATCCCGAGCAGCGTCGCGATTGCCGCGACGAGCACGGTGAGTCGGCGGGGGAATCCAGACCACATGACTTCGATGCTACCCTCGCGGGCCTGCTCAGGCAACGTCAGAGGCCAAGCGGCGGTCCCACGGCCGCCCACCTTTCCGTAAGGAAAGCGCGTCGGGTCGGCGTGGCAGCCGCCGTCGCTCAGCGGCGCCGGCCTTTGGCGACCCGGGTTTTCCCCGCCCCGCCCGACCGGCCGTCGACGAGCACGTCGATCGTGCCGTCTTCCACGCGATACAGCCAGCCGTGAATCCGGGGCCGGGCGCCCTTGGCGTGCATGTTGCGGATCAGGGCCAGATTGTTGAGGTGCTTGATCTGGAGCTTGACGTTCTCCTCGGTGAGCACGGCCAGCTTCTCCGCGCGGCCGAGCTTCCGCTCCTTGGCGATCCGGTCGGCCGCCTCCTTCGCGCCCGTGGCGATGCAGAGCCAGTCGGCGATGTAGTTTTCGCGGACGCCGTCTTCGATCGCGGCGATGCCGCCGCAGCGGGTGTGGCCGCAGACGATGATGTCCTCGATGCCGAGGTGCACCACGCCATACTCGAGGATGGCCGAGATGTTCACGTCGTTGAAGGCCACGATGTTGGCGACGTTGCGATGGACGAACAGCGTGCCCGGCTTGGAGCCGGTCATCTGATGCTCGCTGACACGGGAGTCGGAGCACCCGATCCAGAGCACCTTGGGCGTCTGCTTGTCGGCGATCGTGTGGTAGTAGTCCTGGTTGGGGGCAAACTCGCCGGCCACGAACCGTTGGTTGCCCGCGAGCAGGGTGTCGATCGTGCCAGCCATGGGTCTTGCTCCGTTGAGGGGAAGGCCGCCGAACCGCGACCGGTGTCGCCGAAGAAGGTACCAACCCGCCGGGCGGCCGGCCACCGGGCTCAGGAGCCGCCGGTGACCGCGCCGGCGAGTTTCTCCCAGGCGGTCCAAAGGCCGATCGCGAGGAACCCGGCCGCCGACACCCAGACCAGCAGATCCCAAGCCGGGCCCGGCGTGAGCCGCGGATCTCCCTCACGATACCGAAACCAAATCACCGCCACGGCCAGCGCCGCCAGCATGATCGCCTGGGCCACGCCGCTGGCGAGCACCATCGCGACCGGCTCACCGATCGCGACGGCCAGCCCGGTGGCCACGAGCACCCACACCGCCGAGATCCAGCGTGTGAAGGCGGCCGACGCGGTGCCGGCGGGCCCGAGCCCCTGCATCGCCAGGCCGTCGGTCACCATCCGAGCGTTGCCGGCCGCCGCCACGAACAGCGTCGAGTAGAGCACGGCGAAGGCGCCCCAGAGGAACACCTGGTGGGCCCACGCCCCGAAGACCGGGGCATACATGGCGCCCAGCGAACGCACCATCTCGCCCCCCTCGGGCACGATCCCCAGCCGGCCGAGCGTGGCGGCGCCCAGCAGGTAGAAGGCGATGGTCACGGTCGTGTAGACCACCATCGAGCCCCAGGCGTCGAGCTGCATCACGCGCAGCCAGCCGCGGGCGCGTTCGGCCCAGGCGGGGGAATCGTCGCGCGGGCCGACGGCCCGACCGTAGCCCTTCTCGAGACACCAGTAGGGGTAGATCATCAACTCGCTCGCCCCCACACCGATGATCCCGAAGGCGGCCAACCCCACGGCCAACGGCGAGCGACCGCCGTGGGCCGGCGGGATCGAAGGCTGCAGCCCCTGGGCCAGCTCCGCTCCGCTGATGGCCCAGGCGGGGTTTCGCTGCAGGAGCGCCAGTGCGGTGAGGGTGACGATCGTGAACGCGGCCACGAGCACGAGCGAGACCTGCTCGATGAGCCGGTAGCGGCCCACGAGCAGGAGCCCGGCCGTGACGATCCCGGTGATCACCGCCCAGCTGGTGGTGTCGGACGGCCGCGCGAGCCCGGCCGTGGCCGCCTCGGCGGCGGCCACCCGCGTGGCGGTGGCGGCCCGCGCGGTGGCGTCTCCCTGGCGGCCCGCGACGGCCGCCGCGATCCGGGCGGCGGCGAGCTCGTCATAGCCGCGGTTCCAGGCGCGGCCGGCCGGCGTGAGAGGAACGGCGGCGGCGAGCGACTGCGCCACGCCCGCCACGATGCCGCCCTGCTGGAGCAGGATCAGGACGGTCATCGCGGCCCAACTCCACCAGATCCAGTTGCGGCCCCCGATCCGCGGGCCGGGAACCCGATCGAAGGCGGCCAGGGGCGTGCGGCCGCTGGCGAGGGTGGTGCGACCGATCTCGATCTGGGCCGCCACCTTGATGGCACAGCCGATCAGGATCAGCCAGAGAAGGGCGAAGCCGGCGGTGGCGCCGACGGACGTCGTGGCGATCAGTTCACCCGAGCCGACGATGGAACTGGCCAGGATCATGCCCGGGCCGAGATGGGCGAGCGCGGCCGCGAGCGACCGCGGCGGATCGGCGATGCCGGCATCGTGTGCCATGGAGCCAAGAGCGTAACACGGCCCGAAGAACCGTTGGCCGGACCCCGCGGCCGCATGGGGATCGAATAATTTGCCTTCCAATCCCGTTACCTGCCGGTATCGCATGATTCTCCCCCCACGGCCGTGGTAGAGTTTCCGGGGCTGTCGGCCGGTCGGGAAACAGAACCATGTTGATCGCCGCGGCGCGGTGAGATCGAGTTTCCTTCGCTCAAGCGTCTTCATGTGCGGCATCTGCGGGGTGATCGGGGTTGCGGCGGAGCAGGGCCGCGCCGCCACCGAGCGGATGGCGCGGGCGATGGTGCACCGCGGCCCCGACGACGACGGCTTCGCCGAGATGCCGCTCACGGGCGATCCCGCCGGCCCCGTCGCGGCGTTCGGCTTCCGGCGGCTGGCGATCCTCGACCTGTCGCCGACCGGCCATCAGCCGATGGTGAATCCCGCCACGGGCGACGTGCTCGTCTTCAACGGCGAGATCTACAACTACGCCGACCTGCGGGCCCGGCTGCAGACGAAGGGGCACGTGTTCCGTTCCACGGGCGACTCGGAGGTCCTGCTCCACGCGCTCTCCGAGTGGGGGGAGGCGGCGCTCGACGAGGTCGACGGCATGTTCGGCCTGGCCTTCTACCAGGCGGCCACCCGGCGGGTGCTGCTGGGCCGCGGGCCGTTGGGGATCAAGCCGCTCTACGTGGCCCGGGTGCGCGACGCCGTCGTGTTTGCCAGTGAAGTGCGGGCGGTGCTGGCCTCGGGGCTCGTGCCGACCGAGCTCGACCCGGCGGGCATCGCCACCTTCTTCGCCTACGGCGCCCCGCAGGATCCGCTGACGGTGCACCGGTACGTGCGTTCGCTGCCGGCCGGCTCGCTTCAGTGGATCGGCCTCGACGATCTGCGGGGCGAGCCCTCGCCCAGTCGCCGCTACTGGCGTTTTCCGCCGATCGATCCCACGTTGGCCTCGGACTCCGCCGCCACCGCAGCCACGCTCGACCTGCTATCCGGCTCGGTCAAGCGGCAGTCCGTGGCGGACGTGCCGCTGGGCGTGTTTCTCTCGGCCGGCATCGACAGCGCCGCGATCGCGGCCCTCGCCCAGCCCCAGCACGGCGCGGTGCAGACGTTCAGCGTCGGATTCGAGGTGCAGGGAGCGGCCGACGAAACGGTGGGCGCGGCCCAGACGGCGAGCATGCTCGGCACCCGCCACTTCCAGACCATCGTCGACGATGAGTGGGCCGTGAGCCAGTTCACGGAATGGCTGCTGTCGGCCGACCGGCCGAGCATCGACGGCCTGAACACGTTCATCGTGAGCGGAGCGGCCCGGGATCGGGGGATCACCGTCGCCCTCTCGGGCCTCGGAGCCGATGAACTCTTCGGCGGCTATGCGATCTTCGACCGGGCCGCGAAGTTGCGCCGGTTGTTGCGGCCGTTCGCGTGGGTGCCCCCGGCGGCGCGGCGGGCCGCGGCGATGGTGGCCTTTGCTGCCTTCCCGGCCATGAAGCGGGCGAAGGCGATCGAGATGGTGGCCCGCGGGGCATCGCCGGCCGATCTGGCCATCTTTTCGCGCCGGCTCTATCTCGACGACCGGATGACGCAGCTGGGGTTTGCGGCCCCGGCCCTCGGGCTCACGCCCGACTGGCTGCCTCCCGAGGCCTGCGGCGCCTTCGAGCCCAGCGGCGACCCCTTCCACGACGTCAGCCAGGTGGAGATGTCGCTCTACATGGGCAACACGCTGTTGCGGGATTCCGACGTCAACTCGATGGCCCACTCGCTCGAGCTGCGGGTGCCCTTCCTGGGCCGCGAACTCGTGAACTACGTGTGCAGCCTGCCGGGGGGCGTCCGCTCCCCGCCCGGTTCACGTCCGAAACACCTGCTACGGGAGGCGATCCGGGGCTCGCTGCCCCGGCAGGTGTTCGACCGGCCGAAGACGGGCTTCACCCTGCCGGTCGACGTCTGGATGCAGGGCGGCATCCGCAACGCCTGCGAGGCGGCGGTGGAGTCGCTGGCGGCCAACCCGCTGTTCGCCGGCCAGGACATCCGCCGGCTCTGGCAAGACCTGAAAAACCCGCGGATCGAAACCCACTGGTCGCGACGGATCGCGCTGGTCGTGTTGGGGAGCTACCTCCGCTCGGTGCCCCCCAGCCCGGCCTAGAGGCTGAGGGGAAGAGCGAGGGCCGACGTCAGGTGGCCTGCAGCGTCTCGACGGCGTTGATGTGGATCAGTGCGCAAAACACGAACCGATCATCGCGGGGATAGTACACGACGGCTCGGTTCGACCCGACGATCAGGCACTCTGGGTGCCGCACCTCGTGGGCCTCGCCGTTCGACATTCGGATCACGAACGGCTCGAAGGGTTCGCGGCGGAGAAACTCGCGGATCGCATCGGCATTCATGAGGCAGCCTCCTGACGCAGTTGACGCCTGTACAGCATAGCCCCGGGCCGCCCCGGCCGCAACCGCACAAGCGGCGTCAAGGAAATGCACCTCGCCGCCTGACCGCGAGAACCTCGTCTTCCGCGAGCGCCTCCAAATCGGAGAGCGGCACCGTTGCGACGGCGATCGAGTCTCCAAGGGCGTTGAAGACCTCGATCACACCCCCTTCTTCACCGGCCCCAGGATGGGGCACAAACCCCACGAGATAGGCGACGTCGCCGGCCCGCAACTGATGCTCCGGGAGATGCCGCTTGAGCGCCACTCTCTGGTGCAGGGCGAGCCCCATCATGTGTTCCTCTTCAACGGCTTGAGCGTGACGAAATGAAATGAACCATCGGCCGCCCATTCGAGCCAGATCAGAACGACCGGGAGTTTGGCCTGCGGCCCCACAAGGAAACCCTCCGTTCGCCAAAACGTGCCGTACTCGTTCGTTCCATCCTGGTTCGCCGCAGTCGTCTCGGCAAGGTCGCGAATCGCCACCTCCACTGCTTTCCAGTCTGACGCAGAAAAGCCTCCTCGGGCAAGGAATCGGGACTTGTCGTCGATTTGCCGCGGCCGCAGCAGATAGTCGGTGATTTTCTCCACCGGGATCGAAGCTGACGGGGGAATGCGCATCACCCCAAGGAGTGTACGCATGAACACTTTGCCGTCAAGCTACGGCGGCCGCTCACCCGCCGCCGTGGATCGTCTCGATCCAGTCGGCGAAGGCGGCGTAGGTCTTTTCGCGATCGAGCTCGCGCTCGGCGAGGCGGCGGGCCGCCTGCCGCATCGCGGCGAGCCGCTTGCGGTCGGCCGCGAGGCCCGCGATCACGGCCGTGAGCGAGACGGCGTCGCCGGCCGTGTAGGCCACTCCCGCGCCGGAGCGGTCGATCATGGTCTGCAGTTCGCCGGGCAGGGAGTTGACGAGGGCCAGCCCGGCCGCCGCGTAGTCGCAGGCCTTGTTGGGCAGGGCCACCATGCTCTCTGGCTTGACGCACACGAGCCCGGCCTGACACCGGCCAAGGAGAGCCACGTAGTCGCGCCGCCCGAGCAGCCCGTGAACGACCAGCCGACAGGAGCCTTCGGCGGCCGCGGCGCGCCGGAGCATCGCCTCGGAGGTGCCGGTGCCCGCCACGTGGATCGTCGCGGCGACTCCCCTGGCCGAGAGTTGGCGGGCCACGGAGGGGAGGATCTCGATATCTTGGCCGGCCTCCAGGCTGCCGGAGTAGACACACTCAATCGGTCCTGCAGGAGCCCCGCCGGTGAACAGCCCCTGGACCACGGCCGGCTGCTCGGCCCCGGCGGCAGCGGAGGCCGCGGGAATCTGTTCCATGACGTGGGGCGGCCGGGGAAACTCGTCCACATACGCCCCCACGGGGCAGACGTGCCGGGGGGTGTCGGCCGGGGCGGTCGCGAACGCGGCGTCGGCGTAGGTGGCCGTCGCGGCGGCGAGGGCGTCGGCTCCGGCCACGAGTGCCTGGCGGCGGCCGGCCATGTTGCCCAGGAGCAGCGGGGCCAGGAGTCGCCGCAGGAAGCCGGGGCCGGGCAGGAGCCGTTCGAACGTCTCGGGCCAGAGGTCCTGGACGTCGAGGATGAAGGTGGCGTCGAGCTTCCGGGCGAGCCGGAGGCCGGCCTCGGGGCTCTCGAGGGGCGGGAGGCTGGCGAGGATGATGTCGGGCCGGTCGAGCTGCCCCGACGAGACGCCTTCGTTGGCCAACCGTTCGAAGGTGCGGCCGAAGTCTTTGTGGCTGTTCAGCCGGGCCAGCGAGACGTTTTGGTCATACGGCCGGGTGGCCACGAGCCGCACGGCGAACCCCTCGTCTTCGCGGATGCCCAGGGGGGCGGTGCGGATGGCCTTGCGGCGGTGGCTCCAGGTTGCGGTCCACCAGGTCACATCGTGGCCCCGGGCCACGAGCACCCGCGCGAGCGACCAGTAGCGGAGCGGCGGGATCCCTTCGCCGGGGATGTCGTCGAACGGGTTGACGAGCCAGACGGTGAGCGGGCGGGAGGTGAGCGGGTCGGGCGCGGGGCTGGGCATCGCAGGAGCCTAGCAAAGCGCCGACGCCGGGCAGAGCCACCCGCGCCGCGCCCGCAGACGGCGCTGGTTTGGCGGCCGCCGCCGGCCTTCCTAAACCGGGCGGCCTCGCTCTCGGAGCGACTCCACCATTTCGGCAAGTCCTTGCTCCGTCGTCTGCGGGTGTGAAAACCCCGCTGCCACGAGCTTGTCGCAGGGAAACACGGTCGTCTCCCGAATGGCGCGGAGTCGTGGCGTCGTCAGCGGAAATTCCCATCCGGTCAGCGTCTCGACGATGTCTCCAACGCCGGCGATCAGCGTTGCCACCGCGGCCGGGATCGCCCGGGGCGGTGGCGCGTTGGCCAGCATGGAAATCAGCCCGGCAAGCTCCGCCATCGTTGTGGTGTTTGGATCAGACACGTTGTAGACGTCGCATCCCGGCCGAGCGTTCGCGGCGGTGAACATGATCGCGGCCGCGAGGTTCGTCCGCGACACGATCGACTTACGGGTGGCGCCGTCGCCGACCAGGCAGGGCCGTCCCCGCAAGACCTGCCGCGCGAAGGCGGCGAGATTCGCCCCATTGCCGGGCCCATACACGGGGGCGGCCCGGAGGATCACCGCAGCCCGCTCTGGATCGGCGCAGGCCCAGTCGCGCACGGCCTGTTCGGCGGCCGCTTTGGATCGGCCGTACAGGTCGTCGGCCACGAGCGGAGCGGCCTCGAGTCGGGGCTCGAGCGAGGGCGCGACGGCCTTAATGGAACTCACGAAAATGAATCGCCGCACCCCGGCCCGCCCCGCCCACTCCAGCCACTCGTGGGTGTTGCCCACGTTCACGCGATCGAAGGCTGATGCATCGGCGGGTGTCGGCCGAGACACATGCTGTCGCACTTCCAAGTGGACCACGGCGTCGATCGTCTGCGCGGCGGCGGCCCGATCGAGGACGCTGCCGCGGGGGCTGCCGAGCCAGCCGGCAGGCAGATTCGTTGGTGGTTGTCGCCCCGTCGCGACCCCGCCGACACCATGCCGGGCCAGGTATGGCAGGAGCCCCTGCCCCACGAAGCCGCTGGCGCCGGTGACGAGAACCGTCTTCTTCTCTCCGACTAACATCGCCCGCGGCTCACCGGACTCGTCAGGGGCATCGATCATGTCCACCAGCGGCGGCCTCGCCAGGGCTCGCGCGGCTCGCGAGGAGGATGCATGAACCGTCGGGGTGATTGTCGCGATGCCGCGGGATCAGCCCCCTGTCGCAGAGGCTGGAAACGAGGGACTCGACGTCGCCGGCGAACGCATGGATTTCCACGGCGAGCGACTGGACCATGTCGACCAGTCGACTTCCCGGGCCCAGGGCCGAAAACTCCCCACCCTCGATGTCACATTTCAGGAAATCGACGCGTGATATCCTCGCCGGAGCCAAAAACTCCGCCTCGGCGAGCCACTTGGCGTCGCGATAGTTCGGGTCATCGCGCGTCAATGCCAACTGCTTGTCACAGGGCTCACCGATGAACCCACGAACAAGCGTCACGCGACTCCGGAACCCGGGGTTTTTAGCGACCGACTTCTCGAACGCCTCATTCAAAGCTCGACTGGGCTCGAGTGCGACTACGCGTATCGCCTCCCCATGCGCTAACGCCAAGTTGGTGAAGTTGCCTACATTCGCACCAAGGTCGACCACCATGTCGCCGTCGTGAATAGCCAGCGTTCCGTGACGGAGATAACAGTCGCGAACATACATTTCCCTGACACCGGACAGCACGCCCTCACCTGTCACCACGAATCGCGTGCTCGCCGTCGGGTATCGGATCGCAAACGGGCCACACCCGACGCTCCGATCCGCCGCCTGAAGATTTCGTGACCGCAGAATCTGGCACAGGTTGCCGACCAACGCCACGAGCCAGCATCCAGCGACGAGGGGCCCGCACACCCGCAACAAGCCGACCACGTCGCGAAGAATCGTTTTCATGGTGATCGTCCCGACGTGCGAACCTGGCGGCCCCTCTTCCCTGCGCTGGCCCCCCAACCATGGCTGAATAACCTGCCATGGGTGAGCCGCCCCACCAGGGACCACACATTCATTCTTCGCGATGGACCTCTTGTCACCATCCCAGTCAGTCGCAGCGATGCCCACCAAGGGCTGACGGGAAATATCGCTCTCGACACGCCAGGAAGGGCATCTCGACCGCTTTTGCCGTCACCCAGCCAACCGGCATGCAGAGCGCTCCATACATGGCGGCCGAGAGATCGGGTGCGTATGCCCCTCCGACCGCAGCGTTGGACAGGGCGAGCACCGGCATGTGCCAAAGGTACGTTGAATACGAATATCGGCCGATCCACTGCAACGCGACGCCGATCGTCGAGCAGTAGAGACGCTCCAAGCTCGGGCAATAGACGGCGAGCAGGATGACCGCTCCGTGACCGATGTATTGCATCACCTGAAGCACGGTATGGCCGATCGCGGTCGCCTTCGGAACGACGGCCGCGGAGAAAAGAAGTACGGCAGCGGCGACGGCGAAAGAAGTGCGATGTGCCGCCATCCAGCTCGTCACCACCGGACGATGGTAGTGATGCCAGTACGCCAACAGCACCCCGCAAGCGAGCGAGTCGAGCCGCAGGTGAGTGGGCGCCAAGTGGACCCAAAAGTCGAACTCGGGCACCATGATGGTCGTGACGATGCGGGCGATCAGACAACCGCCGCACACGACAGCCGTAAACCTTGGCACCTCGGCGAATGTCGGATTGGAACTTCTAACGCAGAGCCAGGCGAAAACGCCTGCGAGCAAGAGGTAGAAATGTTCCTCGACGGCGAGGGACCACGTATGACTCCAGATGCCTCTGACATAGCTTTGCGCAAAAGCCGCCTCAGCCACAACCTGAGGCAGCGTCACGGACGGGAACACCGAGCTGCTCGCCGACACCGCCACACTGACACAGAGAAAAACATAAAACGCGGGATAAATCTTGAACGCGCGACGAACGAGAAAGCGGCCTAGGTGAACCGTTCCCCTGGCCCGATGCTCGCGAAACAGCAAGCCTGCCACCAGAAAGCCGCTGAGCACGAAGAACAGCTCCAGTCCGGATATCAGGCGGGCGGTGAACTGAAGGACCAACTTCAGCGGCATCGGCAGCTGGGTTTCGGCGACCGGAGCATGCCCGACGAGGACCGAAAGCACCGCAAGGCCGCGCAGGACGTCCAAAGCCACAAGTCGATCAGTCACGCCGCGTGCTTCCAGCGCCGCCGTTGGTCTCTCCCTGGTCGACAAGAAAGCTACCGGCCGCGACCAGGCGTCTTGAGGCCCCGCCTATCCTGGGCCGCGGCACGTGCCGCACGCGAACGGGGCCCATGGATGGCCGGAGGAGGGAATGCCTGCTGCGCCGAAGCGATTACCACTCACGGAGTCTTCCCGGGGGGCCTGGGGGGAACGGCAACCGAAGTGCTGGCACGCGGCGTCGAGCACGTGCCGCCGGCGACCAGGCAGATCGAATCCTCCGACGTGGTTCGGCGAATCAACCCCGCCGATGCCGCGATCATGATGCCGTCACGGCGGTACTCCAGGCCTTCATCACCGAGAAACACGATGTCTTCACCGAAGTCCCCGCGTACGCGCACCACACCGGGGGCGAGTGATTCAAACGTCGGGGCCGGGCGATCGGAGCGGCGCGGGCACAGAAAAACAAGGTAGGCTCCCTTGCCCGGGCGTTGCAGGTGGAGCAGATCTTGATACTCGTCGATTGGTGGAGCCGGGTTAGCCTGTCGTTTGCCCCAGCGCAGCGTATGCCGGGGCGTGTCCTGTGGCTCCGCCACAAAGTAGTCGAGATCGACACCCCATTGCCCGACGGCGGAAAAGCGATAGCCCGGAAGCGGTGCGGCAGGGCGCACGGTCGACGACAGATCGGGCCCCGACTCGCCTGTTGGGCCAAGCCCCCGCGTGAGGCTCCAGAAAAGCCAGATCGTGGGTGTGTCGGAGAGCACGGTGTCGCGCAACACCACGTATGACTGGCTGTTGTCCGACGTCGACTTGACGAACAGCACCTGGCGCCGCCAGTCAACCGGACTTTGACCCGGCCTTTCCACCCGCGGCCACCTGGGCATCGTCGGCGGCATTTCATTGCCCGCCGTGGCAGTCTTCACGCCTCCCTGCAGCGGCGGAGATGGTGTCGCGAAGAACGCATCGAGATAATCCGCCATTGGCCGCATCGTCACCGCTTTCACCGTGCCCTTCGAGCAGAATTGGGCCCGCTGCTGCCATTCCTCGGGTGACTGCGGCGAGATCGCCGGAACAACGTGACTCCCCAGAAGCTGGTGCCGATCTTCGTCGCCGTCGGAAAACGCGCCGCCGATGGGCGCACCGTGAGAAAACCACTTCACGACAGTGCCGACCTGCAGCGGAGCAAGGGCTTCATGCCAGTGGGTGGGAATCAGGAGATAGGACTCCTCGGGCTTCCCGACGGCATCACGAAACACCACTCCGCTGCGGGGAAAATACCGGCTGTTCCAGGCGGGCAGACTGACCGGAAGTGACGGATCGAGCAGCAGCATCTCCATGCCGCCGAGGCGATCGTCGGGAAACCGGTAGGAATCGCCTCCGGCCTTCCAAGCCCACTGCATCCGCCGTGCATACTCCGGGCTCGTTCCAGCGTTCATCCGGCTCATCAATCCAGAGAGTGACCACGCAAGGCCCGCGACTCGCCGCCCCAGGGGGGGTGTCACCCGCCTGCCATCCCGGAACGGGTCAGGCGGCGTGGCATGTTGCGCCAGGCATTCGGCGAACAGGCGAAGCCGCGGGTCGGCCGTAAGGTCGCCAAATCCCGCATTCCGCATGGCGATTGCAAAGGCGATGAACTGCGCGAGGGTCGCATGGTCATAGTGGGCCCCCTCGAACCACTCCCCCTCCGGACCGAGTTCGTCATCCAGCCAATACCGCACCTTCTTCATCACCCTTTCCACCCACTCGCGAGCGAGCGGATGATCGGGGATCGCACAAGCGCATATGCCGAGGCTGAGTTCATACGCGATCGTGATGTTTGGCGGCCCCGGCTGATAGCCGCGTTCGCAGGAAATCACGTTCGGGTCAGCGTAGACATGGCAGAGATACGCCATGCAGGCGTCGAAAACCCTGGCCTCCGCCCGGGAGATGGCGGAGGTGGAGACGGTGCCATCATACAGTTCGGCCACAATGCCGGCGTCGCGCATCCGATCGATCTCGCCGAGCAGCCCGAGATGCTGCACGGCACGATCCCGGATCCGCATCTCGGCCGCGGTCTTGTCGCCGCGGAGGTAGGCCACTTCGGCGAAGGCGTCGGCATGCCAGGGCTCGAACCAGGGGCCGTCGCCCGTGGCGGCCAGATGATCGACGAACGACTCGAACGTGGCAAACTGCGGCGCCTGCACGGGGCCGGGCAAGGGCAGCCGTCGGGCCCGGGCCTCAGCGAGTTGCGGGGGAGTGACGAACAGCCGCGGCCGCGGTCCCTTGCGGGGCCACTGGAGCACGAATCCCTTGATGCGGTCGAGCCGCCGGCTGTCGAGCAGGTCGCAGAGCCGCGGCTCGAGCCACTTGCCCAGGGCCATGCTCGCGGGCATGTCTTTCGTCTTCTCGATCAGCGCGTCGATGGCGGCCAGCTGATCCGGTCGTGCCACGCCAACGGCCCAGCTTCGCCGGCCGCCACCCAGGCTCGTTCCGCAGTGCGCAAGCAGGGCCGCCGCGCCATCGTCGGCGACCTCGAGCGGCATTGCCTTGGCGAGCCGGCCGGGGTAACCCTCGCCAAACCGCCTCGGCCAGCGGGGCTCCACCCACTCCCCGGGATTGCGGAGCAGGACGAACCTCGTCTGCGAAGCCTTGGCCGACTCGAGCAGGATCAGCGTCTGCTGATTGTCGAAATACTGCTGAAACCAAGGCGCGAGGCAGATCGCCGTCATCCGGCGATCCAGCGGCCGCCGCACCCAGTCGAGCTCGCCGGCCGCGTCGATCGCAGGGTCGTCGCCATAGGCTGAAAATGCCTTCTTCTGGAAGCGAAAGGTCAGGGGATCACCGCCCGCGTTAAGCCGCAACTGCCAGCCGCTCTTCGGCGCGTCGCCCGTGACCTGCATCTCCCAGTGCACGGCCGTGTCGCGGGCGCCGAGCGCGGCTTTCAATTCGTAGGCCATGCCGCCCTGGCAGGCATATTTCCAGCTCACCTCCACCAGCACCGGCCCGGCTTCAAGCACCGAGGCCTCGACGCCGGTGACTCGCGCGGGCCCGTAGAAGCCGCTGCCCCCGAAGCGGCCACCATCAGCCCCGAACATGGCGGTCATCGGCGGCGGAATATCGCCGCTCGCGGCGGAGACGAGGCTGAACTCCGCCCCGATGGTAGCTCCCTTGACGATCAGCCGGTCGGCGGCCTTGTCGATAGCCAGCCCCGCCGGAGCGGCCACCGCCTCCGCCGCCTCGGCATCCAGCTGCAACACGTAGAGATCGCTGTGAAAGGCCGCGAGATCCACGTAGAAGCAAAGCCGGGCCTCACGCAGGCTGCCGTCGGGCCAGGTCTTGACGCCGACGAGTTGCATGGCGACAGGCCCCTTGGGGCCGACGAGGCGGACATTCCCCGGCGTGCACTCGCCGGCGGCCGCCGCGACCGGAAACGACACGAACTGGTCCCGCCAATCGACTCCCAGCAGGTCGCGCACGAAAAACCGGCGTTGCCTCGCCCGGGGCTCCGGCCGCACCTTCCCAGCCAGTTCCGCGTCGAGCAGGCGTGAAGCCCGCTCGAGCAGATCGATGGCTTCGAGGGTGTCGGGGTGATATTCGCCCAGAGATTCCCGCAGCGTGGCCCAGACCTCGTCGAGCAGCTGCTCCGCCCCGGCGACGTCGCACTCCTGCATGAGCGCCTCCGCCAGCCACCGCTCACAGAGGACGGCGCCGGGGTCGCGATCACCCCCGGCGCTAACGCGAATGTCGCGGGCGCGGCGGAAACATTCGCCGGCCGCAGCGGACTTCTTCTGGGCGAGCAGGGCCCTGCCCAGGTTGACGAGGCTCACGGCCGTGGCCCGGTGTTCCTTGCCAAACTCCGTTTCGTTGATCGCCAGGGCCCTCGCGAGAACCTCCTCCGCCTGCCGGGGCTCGGCGGCGTCGAGCAGCGCGAGGCCGAGGTTGTTGAGGCTGCGTGCGGTGAGCGGGTGGGCCTTCCCGAGCGCCGCTTCACGGATGCGCAGGGCCCGTTCATGCATCTGCCGCGCGGTGGCAAGATCACCGGCGTCCAGGGCGGCCGAGGCCCGATTGGTGAGCACCGCCGCCGTCTCGACGTGCTCCGGCCCGAAGATCGCCTCGCTTTGAGCCACGGCCTTATCGAGCGTGAGCGCGGCCCGGATCGGCTCGCCGTGGCTGCGGTAGAGCCGGCCGAGTTCGGAAAGCCGGATCACATAGTCGCCTGTCTCCACGCCGGCCGCCTCCAGGCTGCGAACAGCCTGCTCCGCGGCCGCAAGTGCGGCCGGATCCAGGGCCGAGGCGGGCCTGAAGGCGACCAACACCATCACGATTCCCCAGCCAGCCGCGATGCCGCAGCCGCGCCCGGGCAGGCGGAGCGACGACCATGGCCGGCTCACGCCTGCCCGCCTCCGGCGGCGAGCGCTGCCAGATACGCCGACCACTGCCGGCTGATGATGTCGGGCGAAAAGCGATCGCGGACAGCCCGCCAGGCGTTCTCCCGGCAGGCCTGCACCTCGGCAGGCGATGCCGCGAGATGCCGTATCCGGTCGCAGAAGTCCGCCCCGACTTCCTCGGCCGGTCGGGCGGCCCGGCAGGCGACGATGGAGGCAGGCTGCTGCAAGGGAGCCGGGCTTGCGGCATTGTTCACCACCCAACCCGCGCCGGTCTCCTCCACGAGGCGGGCGAGGTCGCTCCACCGCGGGCAGACGGCGACGATCGCCAGACCGGCCGCCATCATCGCGTAGGTCTTGCTGGGCAGACAGACGGTGGCGCCGCCGGGGCTGAGCGTGACCACGCCCACATGCTGCCCCTCCGCATGGCTTCGCCATGCATCGCTCGGCAACGTACCTGCGACGTGCACGCCGGGGGTGTTCCGCAGTGCCGCCTCGAACTCTCCCGCCCGCCCCCCGCTGATCAGGGCGTCGAAGTGCACGGAGGTTCCCAGGGCCCCGCCCGTGGCCAACGCGCGTAGGCCCGCGAGCAGGGAGTCGGCGTCGTGCATGAGCCCGAGTTGCCCGCCGTAGTGCAGCCGCAGCGGCGGCAGGCGCGGCGGCCGCGGCGGCTCCCCGCCATACAGCCGCACGTCGGTGGCGATGGGGATCACCACTGGCTGTTTCGTATGCCCCCAGCGTCGCTCCGCATAGTCACGCAGAAAGTCGCCGAGATACACGGTTCCCGCCGCCCACCGCTGGTTGAGCCGGGTCACCCAGCCGACGAGCCAAGCCGCAACACCGCCCGTCGTGATCCGCCCGGCCACCTCGATCGCATCCGGATAGAGGTCGTAGAGCACATGCACGACCCGGATTCCACGCCATCGCGCGAGGAGCGCCACCCAGGCCGGCGCAAAGAAGGTGTTGCTCGTCACCACGAACGTGTCGCCCTGTCTTGCCCGCAGGGCGGCTCCGGCGAGCAGCGCTGGATACACGAGATACATCCGCAACCGCAGCACAAGCCGCGCGAGTCGGGAGCCGCAGGCTGCGCGACGGTAGCCGCCTTCCGAGACCGCCGTCACGGCCACGACCTCGTCGGCCGACGCGGCGAGGCTCTTGCCGAGGAAGTCGAAGTAGTCGATCGCCACGCTGCTGCAGGCGAAGACTCGCCGTGGGCGGGTCATCTCAGCCACAGCTTCCAGCGGCCGGCAAGGCGTAGAGCTCACGGAGAAAGCGGGGGGAGATCGTGGGCCACGAGTATTCGGCAGCCATCCAGGCCGCTCCCCTCGCGCCCATGGCGGTCAGGGAATCAAGTGGCAAGGCCGCGGCCCCGGCGATGGCCCCGCGGAGCGCGGCCTCGGTGGGCGGCACGTACCAGCCGCAGCCGTGGCGAGAAACGCCCGCCCAGGGCGTGCCGGTGGTGGTGATCACAGGCGTGGCAGACGCGAGCGCCTCCGCCACGGCGAGCCCGAAGTTCTCCGACACCGAAGGCTGCACGAACACGGCCAGGCCCGTGAGAAACCGGCTCACGTCGTGCCGCGGCACGGCGCCCTCGATGGAGATGGTTTGATCGAGGCCGAGGCTTGCAACCAGTCGCTCGAGCCGCCCGCGAAGGCCCGCTTCGTCCGGCCCGGCGATGCGGAGCCTCCATTCGGCCGGCCGGGCCGCCGCCCAAGCCCGCACGAGTAGCTCCAGATTCTTGCCGGCCGCCAGCCTGCCGAGATAGCCCATCGTCTTTGGCCGCGGGCCCGGTGCGGCGGCCCGCGGGCCGGGAAGCTCCACGCCGAACGGAATGGTGACGGTCTTCGCCCGCGGCGCCACGCGTTGCACGGCCTCGGCTTCGGCATCCGAGGCCGCGTGCACAAGCCGCGCCGATTCGAGGATTCGCCGCACCGCCAGGGCCAGGGCCACCCGCTTCCGGACCCAGTGCCGCTGCAGGGCCGGAGCCAGCAGCATGCCATGGGGCGAGACGACGAAGGGCAGGCCGCTGCGGATGGCTTGCAGTCCTGCCGCCACGACTGGGGGCGTCCAGATGCCGTGGATGTGAATGATCCGCTGCCCGGGCCCTCCGTCGGCGGCAAGCCTGATGAGCCTGCGGCACTCGCCCATGGCTCGTGCGATCGCGACGACCCCGGCGCCTGGGGGCAGCCCCGTCGTGGTCACCCCTTGAATCGCGAGGGCCTGGCAAGGTTCCCCCGCACTCGGCCCCACGGCCCTCACCCGCCTGCCCTCGAGAGCCAGCAGGCCTGCCAACTTGGCGACCATCAGGGGCAGCCCCACGTCGCCGGCGAGCGTGCTCGCGATCAGCAGGTCTTCTACGGCGGGCTGCTCCCTGCCCCGGCCACCGGCAGCGTTCTCGCCGGCGCTGACGGCGGGCTTGTTCACTCGTGAAACCGCCTCTCGCTCATCTTGAGTTCGATCATGTACTCGTAGATGGATCGCAGCCGGCAGTACTGCAGGCCCGCCCAACCATCGAGGAAGCCCCCCCGCACCACATACAGGCCCAGGAACGCGAGCCAAGGCCTGAAGGGCAGCCGGTAGAACACCTGCTTGACCAGCTTCCTGCGGGCGGCGGGATCGCGCAGGTCAGCGGTCTGCCACCGTAGCCTGCCAGCCCGCTCCTCGCTCAAGCGGTTCGCTTCGAGCGTGGAGTAGCTATTGTGGCGATCGACCCAGGCGGCCACGCCCTTGCTGAACGGAAAATGGTGGAAGTGGGTCTGAAGAAAGCCGGTCTTGCCATGCGCGACGAGTACCTCGTTGATGTCGCGGGTGAAGTGCACCTTCGTCGGCCTCATCAGGCGGCCCGCCCAGGTCGGATAGCCCGTCGCGCGGCGGAGCCAGCGGCCGAAGAAGAAGTCTTTGCGCCGAATCCGATAGAGCACCGCCTCAGCCGACGATGAATCCGCCGTCGTACGTACCTCGCGAGCCATGTCGTCCGGCACCCGCTCGTCGGCGTCCATCATCAACACCCAGTCGTAATCGGCGACGAGCGCCAGGCCGACATTCCGCTGGTCGGCGTAGTTCGTGAACTTCCGCAGATGCACTTCGGCCCCGGCCGCGCGGGCGAGTTCGGCCGTGTCGTCGCTGCTGAGGGAGTCAAGCACCACGACCTTATCGGTGAAGGAACACGACTTCACACACGCCGCGATGTCGAGGGCCTCGTTCCGCGTGAGAATCACGGCCGCCAGCCGCGGCTTGGCCTGCTCAGCCGTGCTCATCGCCCTGGTCCTCGCTCGGCCCGCGAAACTGTCGCTCGCGGACGTGCCTCGCAGGATTCCCGGCCACAACGGAGTGGCAAGCGACATCGCGCGTGACCACAGCGCACGCGGCCACCACGGCGCCCTCGCCCACCGTCACTCCCGGCAGGATTGCGGCCCGCGCAAAGACCCACGCCCCGCGGTCGATGCGGATCGGCCCCGTCACAAGCCGCCGGTCGGCCCGGTCGATGTCGTGTGAGGCAGTACAGAGAAATGCATCCTGGCTCACGGTCACGTCCGCTCCGATCACGACCTCGGCCACGCAGTAGCAATCCACCCGGGCGGCCAAACAGCTGCGATCCCCGAGGGTCAGGTTCCACGGGGCGTAGATGCGGCACGTCGGATGTACATTCACGCCGCTGCCCAGCTTCGCTCCGAACAGCCGCAGGAGTGCGTTTCGCAGGCCTGCAAACGGCGTCGGCACTACGCGGAAAACGGTTTCGCCGATTACGCGCCACATCATCAACTGAAGTGACTCGCCCATCGAATGCCCCGAGCGATAGTGGGCCGGGCAATAAAACTCCGGGCCGATTGAGTGGCCTGGAGCAAACGGCGTGCGGGAAGGGAGGTGCGTCACTGGCGGCCGTCTCTGCGGGCAACGGCCTGCCTTAACTCGGCGTCTTCTCGGCCGAATGCGACGTAGTTGGGGCCGGACTCAAAATTGTTCCAAGCGTATTCAAACGGCTGCAGCGACACGCCGTCATGCCACAACTTTCCAACCACGTAGCCCCGAGCTTCGAGGAAGTCGACAAAATCCTTCATCAGCCAATGAATGTCGCCGTTGCCGTAGCCATACTCGAACTGTATGCAGCGAACACGACCCGGATGCAACATCTCTCCGAAACCAACGAGAACGGGACCTTCGAACCCTTCTACGTCAATCTTCAAGAGATCGATCCGGTCTATGCCTGCCTGCAGGCAGTAGGCATCGCCCCGCATGATTCGTCCAAGCCGCATGGAGGGCGAACGCCAATCGTGGTGCGTGGTAGCAGTCACCAAGGTATTCAGCCCCGAGCATCCTCCGAAGTCCTTGTACGAAGCCTCCCCGCATTGATCTCCGAGCGCTACGTCCGGAATGATGACCCCGGACTCACTCGCGTTGTTCCGCAGCATGCCGCGAATATCGGCTGATAGTTCGAAGGCGTGGATCACCGCGGCAGGCAACGCCCGACTGGCAAGTGTGGTCCATTCGCCGACATTCGCCCCCACATCAAAGATTACCCGAGGATTGATGGGTGTAATCCTCCGCAGCAGAGTCTGTTCACCATTCAGGCTGCAGTCGTAGGAGAAGTCATGGTAGGCATGGGTATAGGCTCGTGCGAGCCGATACAAAGTTCGTTGCAACCTGCCCTTCGATCGCGTCAGCCACCACAACGCCTTTCCACCGAGTGAACGAGGCTCCATGCAGCTTTACCCAACGATTGTTTCGTTCGCCCTGCGGATGACCACGAGCGAACTCGTGCACGTCGGGTCTGTGGATGACAGAAACGTGATATAGGACACGGCATATGGCCGCGTGGAAAAATATGTCACGAACTTTTCTAGTGATTGGAGCGTCACGTCCTCGATGACGTAGACGCCGCCCGGACGCACTTGGCTGTAGCTGTTCTCAAAAAAAGTCACGCCCGCCTCGAACGTGTGGAGTCCGTCGTCGAGGAGGAGGTCTAAGCCGCTAAGGTCCGGGTTTTGCCAGAGGTTAGCGATCGACTTTGGACACGTCTGGTCAAGCTGAAACGTGCTGATGCGGTCCTCAGTGAAGAGGGTGCTCGCGTCGATGTCGGCGCCGTAGATCGCCGCGTTCGGGAAGTAGTCGCGCCACGCCCGCAGCGAGGCTCCTGGTCGACCTGTGACACCCATGTTGGATGGAATCGCAGGGTTCGTTGTGCCGAGGCCGCACTCGAACACCTTCCGGACCGAATCGCGACAGTGCTCGAAGAGCGTGGCGTAGAAATCGGCATAGGCATGAGGCGGATGGCCGTAGGGATGTGGGCCGGCTGACCGCGTGCCCTTGTCCGATCCGTAGTGGTCGCAGAGCATGGCAAAAGACGACAACGACGGCGCGGGATGATGTACCGCGTGAGACACGAGCCCAGCTCGATTCGAAATCCGCGTAAGCACCCGCTGCGAGGCCGCACGGCGATACCATCGAAGCCCCCGGCCGCCCGTGCAGGTGGCGTCGATCGCAACCAACGCCCGCCTGCAGACAGCCTTGATGCCCATGTCAGGCGCCTCCTGCCGAGGGCTCGGCTGACTGGCTGGGACCGCTCCGGCTGGTGCGCACGAGCCGATAGGGAGTCTGGTGCACGCCCGTGACGAGCGACGTGTTGGGCAGCCTCTCGGTCGCGGCGATTTTGCTGCGAAGGCGAGCCATCAGAACGTGATCAACGGGCCAACGCAGCTCGTGGCCACGACTGATCCAGGTCAACTCGTTCACATCGGCTAGAGTGCCATCGAGCAGAAACTCGATCTTCGGCAGCGCGGACCCATCATGCGCCATGGCGGCAAATGACGTGATCGGAAAATCATCGTCGAAGACGATTCGCTCGATTCCCCGATCCGCGGCCTGCAGCAGCCGCAGGCCTTGGTCCACGTGGTCGTCGAAGTAGGCGACCGCGCGGGAGAGGTCGTGGCACTTGAAGTCGTGCTTCGTCCAATCGTGCTCAAGGTAGGTGACGCCTGGCGTGCGCACGAGCAGCGGGCCGAGGTCGAGATCGAAGCTGAGCACCGGGCAGCCCGGCACGGCGGAGGCGAAGGCCCAGGCGCTTGCGCCGCGGTAGGTGCCGGAGTCGATCACGAGGGATGGCCGAGTCACACGAGCCAGCAGATGCAGCCACAGGAGATTATTGAATCGGCTACCACCGGCTTGGTCACGGAACGGGCTCCCGAGATAGGCCTCGTAGAACCGGGCGACGGCAGCCCTGGTGTCGGGCTCCAGCGTGAGCGGCCAGATCCGGGTCACCATGCTCCAGGCGTCGAAGGCGTCAGCGAGCTCGCCGAACATACGGCTGAGCGCATGGCCTGTGGGCCGGGAGTCGAAATCCCGCGCGGGCCGAGTGAGCTCGAGCCCGACCGGCCGCAGCACACTATCCACCGACCGCTTGAGCCATCGCTTGATCGTCATGGAGTGCGGGGGTCACTCAACGGAGTGAAGCTGTCGCTGATGGGATGATCGACCGCTGGCGTCGGTAATTTCGGGCAACTCCGCCGCAGAGTAGATCCACGGCGGCCGACCGCCACCGAGGAGCCAGTCATAAACGGCCCGCATGCGATCCACCACCGAGGGCCATGAATAGGCGGCGGCAACATGCTCGCGACACCTCTGCCCCATCGCCTGCAGCAGCGATGGCGGGGCCTTGAGGGCCAGTCGTAGCGCGTGAGTCAGACCATCTACCGTCGGCTCTACCCACCAGCCCATGCCCCGCTCGACCAGGACCTTCCACGGCGTGCCGGTGGTGGTTATCACCGGCTTGGATCTTTCCATGGCTTCGGCGATGGCGTTCCCGAAATTCTCGGAATACGAAGGGCATACGAACAGGTCGGAGTCGTCAAGAAATCGCCGCCGGTCATCGCCGTAGCGACCCTCGCTGATGGCCACGTTCGACAAACCCAGTCGCTCCACCAACGCCAGCAGCGTCGCGGCATGGCCGTCGGAATCCGGCCCCGCGATCTCGAGGCACCATCCAGCGGTATCGCATTGCGCCCACGCGTGGATCAGGTTGGGCAACCCCTTCTTGGGATGCAATCGGCCCAGATACACACACCGCCGAAGTTGGTCATTTCGGCCTGCTGGCTGCGTCGCGCACGTGGCCGTGAGTTCAATGCCGTTGGCGATCACGGCTACCGGCTGCCTCAGGCCGGCTTGACGGCACGACACAGCCTCTGATGGGGCGGTGGCGTGGACGACATCGGCCGCGGCAAGCGCACGCCTCTGGCCGGCCATCCAGGCAAGCCGCTTGCGGAACCCGTGGTGCCGCAAGGCCCATGGTTCGAGCATGCCACGAATGCTCCACACCAGGGGTGTATTGCTGCGCATCAAGGCCACCCGCGCGAGCAGGGTTGTTTCGTCCCACAGTCCACTCGCGTGGACCACATCGACACTCCGATCAGTCAGTCGATCCAACAGGTAGGAACTTGCGCTTTGGAGACGGTCGCGGACTGGCCCGTCATAGACGACCAGCCGTGACTCACCCCACACGCTTCGGTGCTGAGCCCAACCGTCGGCATTGTTCGTACACGCGAGAACTGTGACGTCGGTGGATCCGCCGGCTGCCAAGCCCCGTGCTAAGCCGGCGACGGACTCAAAAGGGCCGCCCACACAGGGCAGGACGGCCGTGCTGACCAGGATGATCCTGAGAGGCCGCTTGGGTTGACTCGGAGCCTCGACCCGACGGCCTTTAGCGGCAGGTGCCATCCGCGTACATCTGTTCGTATTGATTCATGATCGCCCCCTCCCCGTACTTGCCGTACACGTACGCGGATATTTCCCCCGCACTGCCCGGGGGAAGGCGGCCGGCGAGAAAAGCCTCAAGTTTTTGCCGCAACTCTCCGGGATTTTGGGGCGGCACGAGGAAGTCAGGAAGAATCGGGGCGATGACCTCTGGAATCGCGCCGACGGTCGTGCCGAGCACGGGTAAGCCGTGGCTCATTGCTTCCAGACTGATCAGACCAAAGCACTCGAGATGCCGCGTCGGCAGAAGAAACAGGTCGGCGGCCTGATAGGCGAGGCGCAGCGTGTCGTCCGAAATCCGCCCGAGCAGCTGGACGCTCTCACGGCAGCCAAGCGAATCGATCTGGCTTTGGAGTTTGTCGCGGTCGGGGCCATCGCCTGCGATGTGCAGGGTGCACCGCCCTTCCCTGGCAAGCGGGGCGACGGCAGCCACGGCGTCTTCGATCCCATACCGATACCGCAGTTGGCGAACCGTGAAAAGGCTAGGGGTCGCCGGCTGCCAACCCAGCCGGCGGCGTGCCTCTTCCCGGGATAGTATTCGCCGCCAGTCTCCATAAACGAAATGCGGAATGACACGATATCGCTTTGAGAGCCGTGGATGCTCGGAGCGGAGTTGAGCCGTAGTGAACTCCGACAATACATGCACGACGTCCGCCGCCGCGATCAACTGCTGCTCCATGCGGCGGACAATCGGCATCCCGATCCAGCTGTTAAACACTCCGATCAAGCCCTGCCGCGACCACGTGAGATGCTGTTCCTGGGCGACCGGCGAATGGATTGTGTACACGAGGCGTGGCCGCTTCGCCTCTCCACCGATGGCTTGCAGCACGGCCATTCCCGTGAAGATGCTGTGGAAGTGCACTGCGTCGAAATGGGATCCCACTAACGCTCGCTTCACAGCCTGAGCATAGAGCTTGATTGGCACACTGGCGCGCTGCGGATGCCACGCCGGATACACCGGGCGCACGAAACGGTGCACCGTGACTCCTTCAACTGTGCTCGTCGCCGGCGGTGTGGCCCCCGGGCCCGATTCTGCTGCCACAAACGCGATGGTATGCCCCCTTCGCGCCAACGCTTTTGCGGCATCCCATGCCACTCGCGCCAGCCCGCCTGGGTCGCTGGGGAAAAACCGATCGGCGACGATGAGAACATTCACCTTGTGGAGTTTCAGCTATTCGCGGTGAAGCATCATGGGATTAACGTAGCCCGCGGCCGGCAGATTTCGGGAGCCAGACACCGAACCGTCAGTACCGTCACGAAGCCGCCTTGAGCGATGACCGTCCTCGACGGGTCTGGGTAGCAGCGACGCTGCAGATCAAATACTCTTGCATGATTTGGTTGATAGAGGATTGGTTCTTCGCGCAGGACACGACCAATGGCGTTATCCATCCTTCTCTGGCGAGGTTGGCAACCGGCCTTCGAGGACGGCCTTACGTATGCCACGGTGGCCCAAGCGGGCGTCGGCGGCACGGAGATGCAGATGCTCTGGCACGCCGCTCATCTTGTGGCACTTGGGCATCGGGTGCAGGTCATTGGCGCTGGTCCGACATCGGTCGTGGAACGGGACGTGGAGTTTGTCGGAGCCCGCTCCCGCGACGAGCAAATTGCGGCCATCCGCAGTGGTGAGGTGCGACGCCCCGACGTCGTCTTCTTGGAGGGCGCCTACCATGCGGCCCAGTTCTTCCGGGAGACCTTCCCCGACGCCCGGATCGTCCATATCGGGCAGAACATCGATGTCGGAGCCGACCGCAAGGCCTTCGCGCAACAAAAGTGGGTGGACGCCTACGCCTTCATGGGGCTTGGCCACCTGGCCGACTACGCGGCACGGTATCCCGCCCTGAGGGGCAAGTTCGTGCTTGTGCGAAACGCGGTTCCCTGGAGCGAGTTCCACGGAAAGGTGACGCCCCGGCCGGTCGAGGAAAAGGTGGCCTGGGTCGGCTCCTGGAACAAAAAGGGCCTGCGAACCTGGTGCGAGGCGATGGCCGACACCTTGCGGGATCGCCCGCGATTGACGTGGTCGCTTTTTGGCCCGAAGTACGGCACGATCGAACATCCCCTCCCGCGCCACCTGACTGCCGACCTTATCCTCCCAGCCAACCGCATGACCGTCGCGTCCCTGCCGCTGGCAGGCATGCTTGAGGAAATCAGTTCGGCCCGGGTCGTGGTCGTCAGTCTGGGAAATGAGTGCGGCCCGGGCTCCGTGCTCGATGCTCACGCAATGGGCCGGCCGGTGGTGTCGGGCAACGATATGGTCTACGCGTTTTCCAACCCCTACGGAACCGGCCTCCGCGTGAGCACGAGGCCCGAGGCGCGAGCCGCGGTCGAGCATCTGCTCGACAATCCCGACGCCGCCGACCGACTTGGCCAGGCAGGCCGCGACTTTGTGTTGCGGGAATACCACGAGGATCAGCAGCGGGAGGACCTGCGCGAGGTCATCGAGTTTCTCCAGTTCGATGCCCGCACGCGTGTGTTGTCGCAAGCCCGCGGCACGAGCCACCCCGCACAACGATTGCAGGACTTGCGCGACAAGGTGGCCCGCAAACTTCGCAAGTGGCGCGCTGGTTAGCCCGGGCTGCACCAGTTCACCCAGCCCGGCCGAGCCCCGCTGGAATCATCGGCCCAACGCTCGTTGCCGGGCCCGTCAAGCTCGCTCCTCCCGGCGCGAAACGAGTCTGACCCGTTGGCTTGCCAGCCCTCAGCGACTTTCGACCAAGAAAAATCGCGAACAAGCCGGCAAGCAGGGCGAAGATCAGACAAGACCGAAGCTCCGAGAGGTATGCGATGGGGTTGGCCTCGGGCCCGAGGAGCTGCCGCAGAATTACCCCGGCCGCGAGCACTGCCATCATCCGATATCGACTGCCACCGAACACCATCAGGCTGTCTGCAGAGGCAAACACAACGCCAAAAAGCAATCCGTAAACAGCCGGACCGAGAAATCCGAGATCGACATACGACTCGAGACTGACGTTGTTACAGATGTCGTACTTCGTCTCGAGCAGATTCTCGTCGACGATCCCGAGTGCAAACTTCGACAGACCAAAGATCGCCCGCGGGAGTACGACGAGCCCCGATTGCATGAGGATCTTGCCCTCGGTAAACGCAGGGCCCTTGTCTTCGTAGTACTGTTCCCAAAACGCATACGTCCGAAATCTCCATGAGCTGTTCTTCTGGGCCTCGAAGTCGGCCTTGCCGACGACGTCGTCAGCGCGTTCACCAAGCGCGATGGCGTAGGCCTCCATGACACTCGGGGCGTTACCCCCGGAGTAGATCACCCGGGCCCGCAGAAACACCGGAGCGAACACGAAGAGGACCACATACACGATGGCGATGGCAAACGGCATCGCGGCAACCCATCGTCTCCTGCCCGACCAGATGATCCCAAAGGTGACCGCAACGGTGAGCCAGATGAGTTCTCGGCGCCCGCTTAAAACTGTCAAGCCGTACTCGACGAGGAGGAGCCCTCCCGCAATGAGTCGCACACCCAGCGAGTATTCCCCAAAGGCAATCCTTGCCAACAAGGCAGCCAAACCAAGCGTGGCCTGCCCAAACAGCATGTAGGCCACAAGCACCGGGTACGGCACCCGCAACTTGTAGTCATAGGCCATGTTGCCACCCGTCAGGCCTAGGCTGTAGAGCGAAAAGGAAACGACCTGAATCGTCAGAACGATCCAGGCCCAGAAAAACACCTCGCGCGGGCGGACCACCTCGGCTGCCTGTCGCAAAATGGCGACGGCGGAAACCGGTTTTCCGGAGGCAAGGTTCGTGGCGGCGACAAACCTTGCGGCGGCCGTGTAGCCGATCGCCATGAAGACGGAGTAGCCAAGCAGCACCGCAACAACCGTGGCCGCGCCGCGGGGAGAACCCGTCAGATCCTCACCAAAGCCAATGAAGGCGATCACTGGACCGGCGAGGATAAAGACGGCGTTCGTCGCCAGCAGCCAAGCGGGTGTGGAAATGGCTTCGGGGCTTCGAAAGATCTGGCGGCCCATGCTCCATAAGAGCGGGATGAAGCACGCCAGACCGAGGATGAGAAAAACAATCCCCATGTTCAGTCAACCGCCCCGAGGCAGGCCCACTTGCTGGATCGCATCGGCTATTCGCTCCCGATAACTGTATCTTCCCACCAAACACCGTCGGTGGCCAGCTTTCCCGATCTCACGCGCTTCCGCAGGGTGCGCGAGGTAATGACGGGCCTTCGCGATCAGCTCGTCATCGTCCCCGAAATAGTCTGCCTCCACGCCCTCTGCGAACAGAACCTGCTGCTCCGCCGTGCGTTCCGCAAGGAGCAGGGCCGCACACGCGGGCACCTCGACCGTGCGTTGCGTCTGGAGATCCCGGTTCATCTTCCGTAGAAAACCGAGGTTGACGACCGTGGCCGAGATGCGGGCTGCGTACTCGGGGCCATAGACGGGCGGGAGGATCGTGGCATTCGCCGGCAGGCGGCGACGATGCCGATTCCAGCCGGGCCCGGTGACCGTGACTGGGACTCCGGCGTCGCAGAGCCGGGCGATCGATCGACATCGGGCTCGCTCATGGTGGCCGATGAAGCCGACGCCGATCGTCTGCTCGATTGGGCCGCCGTCAGGGCGGCGCACGGGCACATGCGTCACGGGGTCATAGGCGTTTTCGCTGAACAATACTGCAGGGCAACCCGCGCGCTTCAACTCCGCCACCCCGAACGACTTCGTGGTGATGAACGCGTCGTAGGACGGCAACCCTCGCAGAAAGTAGAAGGAGCTGCAGTGCCACTGCAGCATGTCATCGGGACTGTAGCCGATGATCCGCACCCCGGGTGCCCGCTTCCGAACGGTCCGTAACGTCGAGGGGAGCACCGTATTGCCCTTGTCGATCCAGAGAATGGCCGGAATCTCTGGAAGAGCGAGCAACATCCGGTTGACGCCTGCATGATCGATCGGAACGCGAAGGCGACGGGCGAACTTGTCGGCGTAGCGCAGGACGACGCTCGGCTGGCGCACATCCGTGGCAAACTCGGTGACTCGATAGCCGAGTTCCTTGAGCGCCTCGCATCGCATTCGGGAAGTGGTGCCGGGGCCCAGATCACCGATGTAAAGCAGGTCAGGCACGGCGAATGCCCGGCCACAATGGCCATGCCCCCAATCCCACGGCCTGCGCCGCCCGAGCGATCAGTTTCGGCGGAAGGCTGCGAACCTGGGCGATCAAGAGAGCGCCGTGAGCCATGGCGGCTCCGACGAGACAGGGCCATCGCAGCGTTCCCAACCCCAGGACTGCCGTCAGCGTGGCCACCGTGACGGCGACGTGGCCACTTGCCAGCCAAACGCCCCGCAGCGGCAGTTGGCCCCCATACTCCGGAAACAGCCGCACCGTGACACTCGCCAGGTAGACCAGCCCCGACACCTCCGCCGCCGCGATTGCCGCCCCCACTCCGGGAAAACCGAACCCCTTGATCGCCACGGGAAGGAGCCCGAAGAGCACCCCGACGCGGATCGCCGAGGCCATCAGCTGCGGCTGCACGCGATTCGTGGCGAGCAGGAAGTACTGGAAGGGGGTTGCGACCTGGCGAGCCAGTACGGCGGCGGCCAGACCGATGAAAAGCCTTGCGTCGAAGGGCAGCTCGTGACGCGTCCAGGCCGAGTAAAGCGCCGCCACCCAAGGGGAGATGAACGACAGCCCCATCGCCAAGGGCGCCGTGGCGATGACAAACGCGGATTCGATGATCAATACAGCTTTGTGAATGGTCGGTGGTGCCGCCGAGCGGCCGAGCTCCGGCACGGCTGGATTGAGCACGACGCCGGATGCCTGCGTGATGAAGTTCGCAAGCGATCGGAGCGTCGAAAACACCGCCACCTGCAGCTCATGAAAGGCCCCCGCGACGAAGGCGGTCAGCCCACCCACCGTGGACTGCTCGAGAACGTTCGAGAGCGTGAGACCAGTGGACCGGCGAAAGAGCGACCAGGCCTCATGCCAGGTGCCGTCGGCCCACCGCGGCACGAGCCCCGGATAACGCCGAAAGACATACACGGTGGTAAGGAGCCCTGAGACGGAGGCGATGCCTGCGTATGCCACCGCCACGCCGAAAGCCCCGAGCCCGGCCCAGGCCGGGATGATCGTGGCCAGGAACAGCAGCGTCCGATGCAGCACGCCGAACCATTGAAACAACACGGTCTGCCCGCCGGCGAGCAGCACCCGGCACACGAGACTGAGCAATGAGCCGACCAGGATCCACTGGCAGACCAGCACGGCGAGCGGACCACTCGTGTCTTTCAGGAGCTGTACCGTGTCGGCTTTGACGCCAGGGATGTATTCCCCGGCATACCGCATCAGGCCCACCACCAGGAGCTGCCCCGCGGACAGCACCACCCACGCCCGGAGCGCGACCGAAAACAGTTTTCTGACCTCCGCCCGCTGGCCGAGACCCTTGAGGATGATCTCCACCCCGAGGAACGCGTGGAACCCGACGTCACAGCTGATCAGAAACGCATGGATGCCCAGCGCGGTCACCCAGACGGCAAAGGTCTCCGCCGTCCAAACCGAGAGCAGGAGCGGCACCAGCAGGAGAGCCTGGAGGACCGTGACCACGAACCCGAGAAGCGACACCGCCGAGCCGCCGAGCAGCCGGCCCAGCATCGTGCCCTGGATCGGGGCTTCGCCCTCATTGCGGGTCGTGGCATTCACGTCGTCTGGGCCCGTCGTCATCGGCCGAGCGCGTGCCGACGGAACAGGTGCGGGATTCCTGCCGCGGCCGTGCCCCAGCGGAGCTTCGCGACCGACACGGCCATGTCGCGGGAGTCAGCCTTGAGCAGCGCGCGATCCAACGTGCGGCGGGCGCGCTGCCACTCCGGACTGCCCCGCTCATACCGCCGATCGCAGGCCGCACGGTAGATTCGAGTCAACTCGTCACGAATCGCCCAGTTCACCCGTGCATTTGGGTGGTCTGCCTCACGCGGGTATATGGAGTAGAGCCGCTCCGGGACGTAGGCCACGTCGCCTTGGCTCAACAGCCGAAACCACATGTCGATATCCGCCAACACCGGCAGCGTCAAGTCGAATGGCCCGGCGGCGAGTAATGCATCCCGCCGTGCCATCACGATCCCAAAGATCGGCGAGTGGATGCTCGTGAGCATGTGGTCATAGAACTCGAGCCCCGGATTGCACGGGTTGTAGCCATGGTCATACCCGCCTGAGACGTTGCCCTCGCGATCAAGGACGTTGACGGCGTTGAACACCAATGCGGCTTTCGGGCATGACTCCATCGCGGCGACCCACCGCTCGAGGAGTTGCGGTGAGTAGCGGTCGCCGTCGTGGAGAAACGCAACATACTTGCCCCGCGCCCGCTCTACGGCTGCATTCTGATTGCCCGCATAGCGGAGATTCCGCTCATTGCGGCAGTAGCGCACTCGCGGATCCTTGGCAGCGAAGGCCTCGCCGATCTCCCTCGTGTTGTCCGGTGAACAATCGTCACTGATGACGAGCTCGAAGTCGGTGAATGACTGCGCGAGCAGATCCCCGATCGTGCGGGGCAAGACGGCCGCCCGCTTGTACGTCAGCAGGCAGGCGCTCACGGTGGGCAGTTGGTCCATCAGCCCGATCAACTCTGCCAGCTTGGCGGCAGGTTCTTCGTAACCTCGATGTTGTCGAACCGCGTCGGCGGCAAT
>Ga0214917_10000728_pt1 | contig 43091 bp, 51 predicted proteins | sample LL_1208_BB_MetaG_FD_177983 | JGI IMG/M metagenome (GOLD analysis project Ga0214917, IMG submission 177983) | Freshwater microbial communities from Lake Lanier, Atlanta, Georgia, United States - LL_1208_BB | ecosystem: Environmental > Aquatic > Freshwater > Lake | place: USA: Georgia | collected... | reverse complement strand
CTTTATGTAAAAGAATCAGGCACCAGCAATACCGGCTGGGTGGCTAAATAATTATGGGAAACCCCAAGTCACTCAATAAGACAACCCACGTCCCCGGCCCCCCGAAAAAGACTAAACAGGGGCAGGGACAGCATTCTTTGCCCAATCATGGGCGTAAACAATCACGAGGTCAAGGTAAATGATCACCATCTTCGGCATCAAGCTGACCTATGAGGCAGCTATCTTTTTCGGACTCTTCATTGCTTCTGAGGTTATTGGTCTCAGCAAGTATCGTTCCAACAGCGTTGTTCAGGTTCTGCTGAAAGTCGTCGCCCTGCTGAAGCCCCTTCGGTCTGAGGACGACAGGATCCAAAAGGTCAAGGATTCCCTCCGGTGAAAGTATGCAGCAAGTGCAAACAGGCAAAGGCGGAGTCCGAGTATTACAAAAAACGTAATGGACTTACAGCTAATTGCAAATTATGCCATCGCACACCAAGAAATAGAGTGGCTGAAAGAGCCTATACTCTTAGAAAATACGGGCTGACTGTTGACCAGTTTAACTCGTTGCTAGCGAATCAAAATCATAGTTGTGCTTGCTGTAAACGCAAAGAACCTGGAGGTGCTCACAATACCTGGCATGTCGATCATTGTCATGTTACTGGTACTGTTCGAGGTATACTTTGTTACCACTGCAATGTGGGTATTGGCCATCTAGGTGATGATTTAGATGGCCTATTAAAAGCTATAGAGTATCTGAGAAAAACATTATGACAAACATTTTGTTACCAGTGGCTCAATATTATAGTCAGGTTGATAGCCGAACTATGCACAGTGACAGAATGTGCTTCAGTTCGACTATGGCGATGGCCGTCAAATATCTACGGCCACAATCACTTCTTGGCTCTAACGCAGACGACGATTATCTCCGCACCGTGCTTAAGTTTGGAGACACTACAAATTTTGTAGCACAAACCCAAGCTGCCAAGGAGTATAAGGTTCGTGCTACCTTCCACAAAAACGGCAACCTCAGTGCCCTCCAGAAGCGGCTAGAAGAGGGTGTTCCTGTGCCTGTGGGGTTTCTCCATCATGGTACGCCTACGGCCCCTCGTGGGGGCGGCCACTGGGTTCTCCTGGTGGGTATGACGGATACTCACGGTATCTTTCACGATCCGTATGGGGAACTTGATAATGTCAACGGCGGCTATGTGAGTCGTGGAAGGGGCGGCAAACAGGTCAGCTACTCCTGGAAGAACTGGCTTCCACGTTGGGAGGTAGAGGGACCCAATACTGGGTGGTTTATGGATCTTCGTAGGATCGAAGACGTTAAGCCTGCCCCCGCTGCGGTGCCATTCGAGAACAGCTTTAATGGTGTTAGGAAGGCTGCGGCTAGTCTTGGAGCCAAGTTTCCAGAGGTTGTAGCAGCACAGTGGGCACTTGAGTCCAGCTGGGGAGTCCACACGTCTGGAAAGAACAACTTTTTCGGCATTAAGGGCACTCCAGGCACCGCAAAACAAACATCGGAGTTCATCAATGGGAAGTGGATCACCATTTCCGATACCTTTAAGAACTACGAGACCCCTGTCGAATGTATTGATCACTTGATCACTCTTTGGTACAAGGACTACAAGGGGTACAAAGGCGTCAATCGTGCCTTGGATTGGAGGGAATGCTGCCACCTACTTCAAAAAGAGGGGTATGCAACCGATCCTACCTATCCATCCAAACTCATTCAAATCATCTTGGAGAATAACTGATGGCATCCATTACAACCGGTGGCTCTACCAGTCCTGGAACTTTTGCTACCGAAGTTAGCACTACGGCATTTTCTCTTGGAGAATCACGTTCCATTACTCTTGCGGCTACAAGTGTAAACCAAGCACTGACGACAACGTGTCGTTTTGTGTCAATTGAATGTGCTGGTGGTAATCACTGTCATTATACAATTGGTGTTGGGGCTCAAACTGCGACTGCTTCGTCTCATTACCTGCGTACTGGCGAACGAATTGTACTAGCAGTTCCTCCTAATGCTAATATTGCCGCTATTCAGGGTACTGGAGCAGCAACTACTTTGTATATTTCCGAACTGACTGACTGATCATGGCTACTAGCGCATTTAACAAGTTCAACAGCTTCACCGAAGCTCTTGCTGAGAAGGTCCACAACCTCGGATCTGATACCCTTGAGGTGGCCCTGACCAACACAGCTCCGGTTAGCACCAACACCCAACTGAGTAACATCACTCAGATCTCCTTTAGAGTATGACACGCGCAACCGAAGATCAGTTCAACGAACTGCATGGATTGGTCACTAACGAGCTGATCAGTCGCATCAAAGGGGGTCTTGCAACGACGCAGGACCTCAAAGCAGCCGCCGATTGGCTGTCCAAGAACAACATTACTGGATTGGCCACGATGGGTTCTCCCCTGTCGGCACTTTTTGATTCCCTAGAATTGGAAATGGAGGACCTCGAACGTGCAATCCGGTAACAATGGGGATGGTCTCCAAGAAACAATTCGAAATCTGATTGCCACAGCGGCCCTTGGGTTGTTTGGATGGCATCTCGTGACCCTCCACAATATCGCTAAGTCGGTGGATGTGTTGGTTAATCGAGCCGACGCAGCCAACCAACGCTTGGAACGCCTGGAAACCTACGTCTTTGTAGAAGATGGCCCCAGCAAAAAGTAAGTCCGCCAAGTATTACGCAGCCAATCCTGAGGCAGCAGCTAAGAAGGCGGCCTATCAACGAAAACTGAATAAGAAACCTTCCGTCAAAAATGCCTCGGAGGAGCGGTGGACGGAACGACGGAAGCGAGGAATTGCTGGGAAGGGTGGCAAAGACCTCTCCCACACAAGAGACGGGCGTATGGTTCTCGAAAGCCCAAAACGGAACCGCGCCCGGAATGGACACAACGGCAAATCCACTAAGAAGTAACCCACACAGGATCAATGATTCTGGAAGCCCCTTCTGACTACCTCTTCCACCTAAAAGCCATGACTAGCGCAGAGGCAAAACGTCAATGGAGATCAGCCATTAAGGATCATTGGGACAACCAATGTGTCTACTGTGGCTCTTCTGACAATTTGACGCTAGATCATGTCCATCCAAAGACCCACGGCGGGCACGACACCCTAAAAAATGTTGTGCCTGCTTGCCGCAGTTGTAACCAGTCTAAAGGTTCGAACCACTGGTTAGCGTGGTGGGTCGGTCAAGACTTCTTTGACCACAAAAACTTCTCCAGGGTTCTGTCCTGGACTACCGGTTAGTACTAACTTAATTCTTTTTAGGTAAATCAAATGGCTACTCTTCCCGCAGGCGGTTCCAGCTACGGCAACATCTCGACGGCTCCTGGTCGTCAGGACGAGGACGAACTCAAGAACCGGACGCACACCACTGTTAACGTGTCGGGTGGTGTGACCACGACGACCACCGTTCCCGCTACCTTCGCTACCACCGCCACGACCGTTGCTGTTAACGGTACCGTTGCTGCCTGTAAGACCGCAATCCGTACTGTTCGTCGGACCGATCGTATTCCCTCCTCGAACAACGCAAACAAGACCGGGCGTGTGACCCGCGTTGATGTGGTTCAGGGCCGTATCCTGACCCTCAACACCCTTGTTGGTGGTACGCTTTACACCAACGGCACCTATAACGGTGTGGCCCTGACGGGCGGTACGGGTACTGGCGCAACCGCAAACATCGTTGTGTCGGGTGCTGCTGTCACCAGTGTAACCCTCGTCAGCGGCGGTTCGGGCTACGACGTGACCGAAATCCTGAGCGCAGCAGCGGCTACCATTGGTGGCACTGGCTCTGGCTTCTCCATCCGCGTGGCAACCACCACCGGTCCCATCAACGCCTGAGGTATCCCTTAAGATGGCGAAAGTTACCTCTTCTCGAAATCGCTCCACCCGTTCGGCCAGCAAGCCCCCAACCACGGGTCAGAATCCTGGCCGAGCCAATCGCCAGTCCATCAGTCAGGCCAAGGTTACCACCTCTCAGCAGCGCAGTAACCGCATGAAGACCAGCACTGCAAATGTCACCTCTGCCTCTAATGGTAAGCCTAGCGGTGCTGGCTCTGCAAAGGTAACGACTGGACAAGGCAAGGCACCTGGCACCCTGTCTTCCAACGCCCAGGCCAAGGCCGAAGCGCGAGGCAAGCAGGCCGTAAAGGATGCTCAGGTTAAGCGCAATGCCCGTTCCGCCATGAAGAGCATGGAGGGCACGCTGAAGGCTGCTCGTACTGCCCGTAATGTTGCCAGCGCTGTTGCTGGTGCTAGCCGTGGTGGTGCAGCTGCTGCGGGTCTTCAGGCCTACAACACTGGTGACTCTACCCTCAAGGCTGCCCTCAAGCGGGGCGACTATAAGCCCAAGCAGGGTCCCACCCAAAAGACCACCACAGCCTCCTTCAACAAGAAGTCCTTTGGTGAGGCATTCAAGGCTGCTCGTAGTTCCGGAGCCAAAGAATTTAGCTGGCGTGGCAAACGCTACAATACCAAGAAGAAGGGAGAGTGATCATGCCCCTTTCTCGTGGATCTTCAAAGAAGACGGTCTCCAAAAACATCTCCAAGATGGTGAAGGAGGGTCGTCCCCAAAAGCAGGCCATTGCGATTGCCCTTTCCAAAGCTGGGAAGAGCCAGAAGCGTAAATAGCCACCATCGGGGTCTAGGAGCTTCTCCTTGGCCCCTTTATCCCCTTACAGGTACATTCTATCGTGGATCAAAAAACAGCGGCCTTAGAGGAGCGTCTACGGGCTAGTTTCCCTTTGTTCCTGTCTCTTGTATGGAAGTCGCTAGACCTGCCTTGTCCAACAAGAGCACAGATCGCCATTGCGGATTATCTTCAAGGCGGCCCAAAGCGTCTCCAGATCCAGGCATTTCGTGGTCTTGGTAAGTCATGGATTGCTGCTGCCTTTACCCTGTGGATCCTGTTTCGGGACCGCGACAAGAAGATCATGGTGGTGTCGGCCAGCAAGCAACGTGCCGACGACTTCACCATCTTCTGCCAAAAGTGCCTCATTGAAATCCCCTGGCTCAACCACCTGACTCCACAGGACGATGACCAACGCTGGAGTCGTGTGTCCTTTGATGTGCGTGGGTGTCGGCCTGCTCAGTCACCGTCAGTAAAAAGTGTTGGTATTACGGGACAACTTACCGGTTCTCGTGCCGACCTGATCATTTTTGATGACGTGGAAGTTCCCAGTAACTCTGCCACGGACCTCATGCGAGAGAAGCTGCTTCAGCTCGTGACGGAGGGTGAGTCCGTGCTGACCCCTAAGCAGGACAGCCGTATCGTGTTTCTTGGAACACCGCAGACTACCTTTACCATTTACCGGACGCTGCGGGAACGCAACTATCAACCAATGGTCTGGCCTGCTCGCTATCCAAAGTCCCTTGTCGGATACGAGGACGTGCTGGCCAAGGACCTCCAAGACGACATCAACCGTGAGGGCCTGGACAAGCTTTCCTGGACTCCAACGGACACTCGCTTTTCGGAGATCAACCTTCTGGAGCGAGAACAAAGCATGAGCCGAAGCAACTTTATGCTTCAGTTTATGCTGGATACCAGCCTGAGTGATGCCCTCAAGTTCCCCCTAAAGCTGTCGGACTTTTCGGTTCTGCCACTAGACCCACAAAAGGGACCATCGGATGTGATCTGGGGTTCTGACAAGGAGACCCTTCTCGATCTTCCCGCCGTTGCCCTTCCTGGTGATCGGTGGCATAGGCCAAAGGCTGTCTCAGAATACATCCCCTGGAACGACACCATCACGGCAGTGGACCCCTCCGGTAGGGGCAAGGACGAGACCGTCTCCATCATCCTGTCACAGATCAACGGCTACCTTTTCATTCGAGACATCTTTGCTACACAGGATGGATACTCCGACACCACCCTAAGGGAGATCCTTAGACGCAGCCGCCAATACGGCAGTAAGATGTGTCTCATCGAATCCAACTTTGGTGACGGTGCCATCATGGAACTCCTAAAAAAGCACGCCCAAGAAATGAAGGTTGGGATGGCGTTTGAGGAGTCACGCGCCACCACAAGAAAGGAAGACCGCATCATCGATACCCTGGAGCCGGTCCTTAATCAGCATCGACTGATCATTGACCAACGCCTCATCGATTGGGACTACCGCAGCAACCCCGATCAGGCACCCGAAGAACGCCTTCCACGGATGTTGATGTACCAGCTGACCCGCATGTGTCGGGAGAAGGGGGCCGTCCGCCACGACGACAGGATTGACGCACTTGCCCTTGGGGTCAAACACTTTCAGGATGTCCTTGCTATCTCCGCAAAGGAAGCTCATATCCAGAACAAACGACACGAATGGAACACCATGATCGACGCCTTTTTGGAGCAGCCGACCCTTGCTACCGACATGCTCGTTGCCGGAAAGAGCTTTTCGGACCTCTCCACGGATGATATTGTCTCGGATTCTGGTGTCTATTCCTGGACCTAGAAAGGAGACACCCACCTAAAAAGACACATCAATTAACCCGGTTTACCCCGGTTTTCCAAAAAAGGTGCTTGCTTCTAGGGGGGAAAGAGGGGGGTACCTCTGAGGAAGCCGCGCAAGCGGCGCCCCGAAGACCAAGGAAGACCCCCGATAGGGGGACTGACGCGGAGCAGACCCCCACCCCAACCCCCATTACTGTCCATTGTATTTATAGTTGAACACTATGACTAGACTCAGCAGAACAAGAGTCTCCGGAGCGGAGCGGAGGAGAGTCGCAGTTCTTCGGACACTGAGTCGCAATCATAGTTGAGCTATAATAGCCCCACCGTCCCCCAACAGTAGCAACAGCAGCAATAACAACTATATTAGTCATAATAGTCATAGTATCCATCCCTCCTCCAATACATGCCTCAAGTAAAGCTCATCTGGATTACACCAGACGCAGAGTCCATCATCACCTACTGTGCTCGGGTATCCAACCCAACGAACCAAGAAGCCAATGCCAACCCAGAACGGTTGATCGACTACTTGGTTAAGCATAAGCACTGGAGTCCCTTTGAGATGGCCAGCGCCTGCTTTGAGGTGAACACGACCCGTGACATCTCGGCACAGATCCTCCGTCATAGGTCGTTCTCGTTTCAGGAGTTTTCGCAGCGGTATGCGGAGGTTCAACTGAGGCCAGAGCTTCCCGAAATGCGGAGGCAAGACATCAAGAACCGCCAAAACAGCTTTAATGATCTAGAGCCGGAAGTAATTGCTGAGGCAGAGCAACTCTGTGCCAATGTGATTAAACAATCAACGCTGGCGTATCAGCGTCTCCTTGAGCTTGGGGTGGCAAAGGAGTGTGCCAGAAAGGTCCTGCCCATGAACAGTCCTACCCGCCTCTATATGTCTGGGACGATCCGCTCGTGGATCCATTACCTTTCGGTGCGTACTGGTGTGGAGACGCAGCTGGAGCATCGACAGATCGCCCAAGAGATCAACACCATTCTCATTAACCATCTTCCCTCGTTGACCAATGTCTTTAACTCTTGATCAGGCCAAGCGTGTGGTGGCTGTGGCTCCCATTGATTCGTACTACTACCACGAAGCTCTGCGTGTTCTTCAGGCGGCTGGGTATTATGGCACGCCTGCGCCCAAAACCGTGGATAAGGCTGAGAGGCCTCTGGAAGGTCCAGGAGCACCCCTCTGACTCCCCGCAGGTGTCGTTGCACCTACGGCTCCTCAGAGGGCCTTTCCTGGGGCTTATACATGCCACCCGTAGATTTTGGTAGAAATTTGTGAAGTCCTTACGCTTGTTGTCGGCCCCGGCTCTCCCCCCGGTGGGGTGGTCGTCCTAGTGTGTCCAGTTTCCGTGTCCAAACCGGGCCATGGCCGGCCAAGAACCGTTGCGGCGCAGTGGGTTTGGGGCGTTGCGTATCTGCGTAAGGGACAGGTACGCATGGGTGGACATGGGTGACAGGTAACGCGCGTGTGGGCGTGTGCGGGCGCGTACCTGTGCGCGTGTTCTCATGTATTATCAAAAAATCTGTACGATTCTCAATAAGCCCTCCTTGTTGAGAATGTTAAGATATGTTGAGCAGGGTTGACCGATGGGCAGGGTTGTGGTTATGGTGTGTTCATCGGTTGAGGAAAGCAGGAACGCCACCTGCCAAGCCCACACCGACAGACTCTCACCAGTTATCGGTTGGGGGTTGACAAACCAAGGCCCTAGGGTCTACCATCAGATCAGTTCAACCAACACCGAACCATGATCCGCCTTCTCTCACGTGCTTCAATCCAGCTCAGCGATCAGGCCCTGTTGCGCTTCATGCGTCGCAATCCTGGAAGCCGTTTGTTCGAGATCAATGCGGCCACACTTCAGAGTCATCACAGCTGGGGAACAAAGTCTGCCCTAGCTAGGCTAGAGTCTGAGGGTTGGTTGTATGTTCAACGGTCACAGCACGGCAAGCGTATCCCACCACGTTACTTTGTGCTGGAGACTCGCGGTCACGCCAAAGCCTATCTGCCCATCTGATAGGATTACACTCACACTCACACCACGGAGGAGCACCATGCCTACACGGGTCAAACCACGCGCCAACGCACGCAACATCGTCGGGATGCTCGGGCTCGCCACAGCTGCCGACATCAATCAGGGCTGCACTTGGTATTCGCGGGCTTATGATCTCTCGGTTAGCTTCATTCACACATACGATGGGTTAACACTTGGGCAGGCTATTGGTGTAATCGCAGCACTGAGCCCTAACAATAAATGGTCCCGTAATGTTGCCGATGCTGAGGCTATGATTAAGCTCTGGCACGCTGGGACTGATCCTAGAATTACAAAGGTCTGCACTTACAACACCAATAAAGACAAAGCAGCTCGCATTCTTGAGTTGGAATCACCAGACGATGAGACCATCCAAGAGATTCTATCGGGTCAGAAAGTAGTTGCCTTTTATCGTTGCATCTCAGGCTACCGGGACACGGTGTGTGTTGACGGGCACGCGTTCGCCATCTTTATAGGTGAACGTATCCCTACAACGCAAACGCCGAGCATCGGCAAGGCACTCTATGCTGCCATCACTCGCTCCTACATTCTCGCCAGTGAGAGATCCTTTGAAGCCTGCGGCCATCATCTAACACCGGCCCAGGTTCAAGCTGTCACATGGGTTACCTATCGGAGGCTTCTTGGTTATGACAATTGAACGGAAATTCTACGCAACCACTGGCACCCGTACCATGCGGGGCGGATGGCGGGTGAATGAGGGTAGGGTGATCTACGCTGCCGACTATTCACAAGCCTATCGCATCGCCACCAGATCATGTTATCGTAGCGAACAGGTCATCACCCTTGAGGAAATCCCACACCATGGCTGATTGTTTCACACTGTCTGCTCAATGGCAGGCTGGCCAACACACCACACCCACCACGGAAGAGCGCAATGCCTTTAGACTCTGGCTTCTGTCTGAGTTTGGCAAGATGCGAGCCTCAGGGATTGAGCCGCTGTTCGTCACCCGTGAGGTTCCAATCGCTGAGGCAATGGCGTCACTTGATAGGGTAGTGTTGCCGGGTGAGACTCGATGGCTTCCGGTATCTCGCCTCAACAATGAGCCAAACCCTGATCTTATGTCGACACAACAAAACCTAATGTTTAGGGCAGTTCACGACTGGACCCACTGGAAGTTGGGTGCTGATGCTACCTTTGAGGGTGAATTTGCGGTGGCTATGACTCACATAGAGTCTGCGCCTTTGTCTATCCATTGGATCCTATGGTCTGAGGTTGCTGGACAGGCAGCCACCGCTATAGCTACTGGAGAGTTCCCACAACAAAAACTCGTCAAGATGTAAGGGTCATCCCTACCACCATCATCATCACCGGATTGACCGGGGTGGCTTAATCGCTGCCCCGGTTCTTTTTGTTTATTTGATGAGTAGTACATCCGCACTATCATTCACAAGCCTCATCACTGAGACCCTGCCAGATAAGCCATACTAATCCATCCGAGGGTTCACAGACCCAAAAAACCGACTAGGATCAATGGCATGGGGCAGCCAATGCCTCACCGTTCCACCTCCGGAAATTGCAATGAACGCCCAGCTATCTGCTGTCTTTCCAGACGTTGACGCAGCCGCCCACGTGTGGCCCACAGCCCCCGCAAGTGGCTCGTTTGACTGGGAACAGCTCAACATCCTCAGCCTCTGCCAACACGCACAGCGTATCTTTGCATCTGATGAGCACTCCAACTCCTACAAACTCAGTTACCTCAAAGCAGCAGTTGATCTCATCCAACAAAGCGCCGAGGCCCAAGATACCAAACAAAGCTGATCGTCCGTACTATCTTCCCTTTGTTTATAAGAAATGAGCCGCTCCACATCCATCAGCACTGGCACTGTGTATCAGGTCCACTTTGGTCGATACATTGAGGTACTCAACCGCACCGTCAGTGAGTTAGACTTTTCAAAGTTTGTCAAGGATGAGATTGTTCCTGAGTTTGAGTCATTCAGCATTCAGGATGGGGTAGGGTATTGGAAGGGAGAACCGGAACCAATCAAGGTTCTCACTATTGTTTCTCAATCCTATGAGGATTCACTGCCCATTCATTCTATTGCTGAGGCATACAAGAAGAGATTCTATCAGGATGCGGTATTGGTCAACACGTTTTCTTGCTTTCCGAACCTAGTTTGATGGACAACAAAGACATGCCAGCAACAAAGGATCGAAACCCAAACAGTAACTTTCCACCTGAGATTGGGCGCATCATTGAAAAGATCAAACGACGGGGAAGTGATTCACTGTCTGATGGAGAACGGGTCATGGTTGTTCAGATCTTTAGGGCAGCAGCCATGACGATGGACAAGCGAGTAATTGAGGTGAGGGATGCCATTCAGAAGGCACACCTTGAGTTCTGCTTTCGGTTGGAGGGGATGCGATGACTAAACCTCTCTCCCCCGCAGCTAGAGCGGTACTGGATGCCTTCCTGAACGGCTACATCTGCAGGCCACGCTGCAATGTTGCGTTTGAGGCTGACCGCAATGGCATCGCCGCCGCCCTGCGAGCTGCTGCGGATCAGGTGGTGCCGGAGTTTGCTCATGACGACGACGACATTTACAGTGAAACGATCCAAGACGTTCGTTACAAACTCCTCGCCATCGCCGCCGAGCTGGAGGCTCTCAATGACTGATTACAAAGCAACGTCTGATCAATGGAATCAAGTTCAGAAATGCGCCGATGTAGTTGGCAGCTCTGATTGCTCTGCAATTCTTGAACTCCGCGCCAGGATTGAAACACTAGAGAATGCTGCTCACAAACACATCGTTGAAACCAGCGCCAACATTTTGGCTTTGGCAAGCCGAGTCGAGTCATTGGAAGCTGCTGAACGCCAAGCCTCAAAGGTTTACGAAATCAGTAAACCGCTAAAACTCACAGCAAAACAACAGGAGCAGTTGAACGCATTGCTACGACCTAGCTCCAAGCCATCTCCTAATTCCTCCCAAATTGGGAGTTCGCTGGTAGAACGGGTCGAAGGCGCTCTAATGGAAAGCATCAAGGAACAAGGTTCCATGGCCCGCGCCGCAATCCGCGAGGTGGCAGCGTGGATGACCAGTAATCCAGATATGTACTTTCCACCTGCACTTGTCTTTGCTCTTGAACAGGAGGCCGAGCGATGACTGACTCTATTACCCCACCTCGTGAACTCACAGAGCAATGGGCTTCTGAAAAGAGTTATGACGAACGTGATTGGCTTTACGAGCTTCATATTGCTGCACGTGCTGCTCAGTGGGGTGCAGACCAGCAACTTGCAGAAGACGCAAAGTGGCTAGATCACAATGCTCTGAATGAGCCGCATCTGCGGATTACCCCAGTAGGTGAATTGTTGAAAGAAGCAATGCGCTCCAAGGCCAGGCCTCCAAGTTTGAAGGAGCAGGCGCTTAGCGATCTCAAAAACGCTTACAACGCAGACCAAATCTGCGACACAACCTACGAAAACATCTTCCGCGCACTGGAGGCGCTACCCGATGACTGACCTACGCGCCCTGTGCGCCCGCATGGCTGATGAGCTGGATCATTACCGCCAGCTGCTGATGGATGATCGCCGCGCAACTCATGCGTTGGCGGCTGAAGCCCGCGCCGCCCTGGAGGCCCAGCCCGAGCCGCAGGGGCCGACGGATGAGGAGCTGATGGCTGCTTACTGGGAAGCGTTCAAAAACGCCGCACCATGCGGCGCCGATCAGAGCTGGCTTGCAGGGCTGCGAGCGGTCGCTCTCTGGGACCGCTCCGTCATTGAGCCAGATGGACCGGCTGTGCCTGGCAACAGGGAACCGGCCTCTGTCACTGACCAGCCTACCGACAAAGAGCTGCTGGAGCTGATGCCCGAGACCATGCGGGATGAGTTCTCCTATGCCGCCAGAACATGCTCGGACGCGATGGGTGGCAGGGTGAAGCCAGGCATCTTCCGCGTGGCGCTTAACACCGCTGCACTGGAGTACGCCCGCGCCGCCTTAGCCCGCTGGGGCCGCCCCGCCATCGAGCCGGTGCCTAAGCGGGAGGACGTTCACTACGCTTGGGAACTGCATGATGCCGAGGGTGAGTGGCAGGCTGGTGGATCAGCCAACAGCTTGGAGGATGTTCAACGAGCAGGCATTCGCTACCTGCAGACCTACTCACAAGATGGCCCTCACAAGCTGATCATTGAACGGCACTGCGTAACAACTATCGAGCCGGTGCCTGGGGTGGAGGGTGCCGATGGCTGACGCCCTGCTCACCCTCGCCCTGCTGCTCACCCTCGGCGCAGCGGTTGAGCTGTGCATCAAGGTGGCCTTCGTCCGCCTGCTGCCGTTGCTGCTAAGACAAGAATGAAAACACAACCCTGGACATACTACTTCCCAGATGGTACTCGTGGGTGTGTTATGGCCTACAACAAAGCACATGCCATTGCCTCTATCGCTGAACTGAATCCGTCACAATCCCTTCTGTGTCTGTCCCTCCACCTGGAACCTGAATGGACTTCGAATCCGCTTTGCGACTCACAAGCCGCCAACACCTGCCCAACCCAGAAGAGTTAGCCGAGCACTTGATGGATGTGCTTACATGGCGGCAACTGAGAAGGCTAGCCATCCGCAACAAGATCCATCAATACAGCTATCTCAACAAAAAGGGATTGGCTAAGATGTTAGCCTATCAAGCATTCAACCGAGCATCTCGATACCCAACAATCAATGGCCTACTCAGTCCCCAATCAACAACAGTATGAGCAGTGTCTCTATGATCTTCTGCATCAAGCCCTTGATCAATTGATTGACATTGGTGCTCATCTTAATCTCCACTCTGATGTTCTGTCTACACATGAAATTGATGAGGAGGGTGTAACAACCGAACTGCCTGATGTTCATCCAGAGCGTCTACTTCGAGCACAGATCGGTATTGAGGGGGCAGAAGAGGAGATGGACTCCACACAAAGCCTCATCAAGTGTGTCTCTAGCATTCTGATTACTCGGAGGGTGCGACAACTTCTACAGCAGGGACCAACAACCGAAGCAGTTTAACCGGCATCTATGGCTACCCGTCAACAACTCGACAGACAGTTTCATCGAGAGATTGAAGCCAGACAAGAAGCCGTTAATAGGCTTCGGGAACGCACAAGAACAGCAGAGGATCGGTGTTATGCCAGCTCTACTGTTTATGGGTCGTCGTTTCTCAATAGTGGATTGGAGGCCATCACCAAAGAGATAGCCACCAAACTCAGCCACATTACAAGAGGCTGGGCATCCGACAAGGCAGCAGCAGTGATGGCAATCAAAGATTGTGATCCAACTGTGTTGGCCCTTATCACGGCAAAGGGCATCCTTGATGTTCTTGGTCAGCGTAAACTAGAGAAGCCCACCTATGCTGCAGTTACCTATCACATTGGTAACTTGGTCTTTGATCAGATTCTTTTAGATCAATTCTGTGCTAAGCATAAGGATCTCTTTGAGTCTGCTCACAGCACCATCCACGCACACAAAGGGTATTCGTATCGGGTCCAACGGTATCGTGCTGCCATGCGTAAGCACGGCATCCAGGCCGCCCGCTGGCCCACATCCGTCAAGGTGTTGGTTGGTGGATGGTTAATGGATCGCCTGGCAGCTGCCACAGGATGGATCACCACCAGGGTCGTGCGCTCTTCGGCCCACAAGAGCCAAACGCTTGTCGTCTACCAGCCAGAGTTCCTTCGCATGAAGGAGGCCCTGATGGAGCGTGCAGAGGCGTTTGCAGCGTGCCTGTGGCCCATGCTGTGTGAACCCAACGACTGGACCCAGGACAGCTCTGGAGGGTACCTCACGAACGAGCTGAGAAGGCTGACCAGCCTGGTCAGGAGCAGCATCCCCAAAAAAAGGTGCTTGCTTCTACGGGAAAGCCGAGCACTCGCCATGCTCAACCGCCTCCAGCGGGTCCCGTACCGGATCAACAGCCGTGTTCTGGAGATAGCCAACTTCTGTATGGAACGCCGCATCAGTGTGGGGAAGTTCCGAGCCGAGGAGCCAACGCCGCCTCCGCCAAAGCCAGAGCCATGGGAGACTGCCCCGGATGAGGAAAAGCTTGCGTATCGCAGAGCTAGGACTCAGATCGAGGACAAGAACTCAGCACTGGCACAGAAGAACTATCGAACAGCAGAGGCTGTGTTTGTTGCCAACAAGTACAAGCAGGAGGTATTCTGGATCCCCTGGTCGTTTGACTTTAGGGGACGTTGCTATCCAATTCCCACAAGCCTCAGCCCGCAGGGGACTGACTTCGACAAGAGCCTCATCTACTTCCAAGAAGAGGGTCCGGTCAATGAGTGGTGGTTAGCCTTTCAGGTTGCTACTACCTATGGACTGGACAAGGCCACAATGCAAGATCGTATTGACTGGACAAGAAACAACCATGATCTCATTGATCTGATTGCTTCTGACCCAGAAGGTACTGTTGAGGAGTGGTCTCAAGCAGAGGAACCCTGGTGTTTCTTAGCAGCAGCTTTGGAGTACAGCCAATGTGTCATCCATAAAACCAAAAGGACATCTGGTCTTCCTGTGTCAGTGGATGCTACTTGTTCTGGACTTCAACACTTGTCTGCTCTTGCTCTTGATAGAACAGCAGCCGAGATGGTCAACGTAGTTCCAACAGACAAACCATCTGATGGGTACGCTATTGTTGCTGAGAAGGCAAAAGAGATTCTTCCACAGCATCTCCACCACTTGATGAATCGGAAGCTGACCAAACGCACTGTGATGACGACTCCTTATGGTGTCACTGAGAACAGTGCGAGAGACTACATCCGACAAGAACTCAAAGGGGTGGAGCTGGAAAGAGGAGAACTTCAAGCCATTGTCAAGGCTGTCTACCGCTTTGCAGTCCGAGAAGTGTTTGCTGGGCCATGTGCCTCTATGACCTTCATTCAAAAGACTGCGGGAACAAAGATCAAAGAAGGCTCTAGCACACTGGAATGGTTCACGCCTTCTGGATTTCATGTCATTCAGGAGTACCGTAAGAATGAATCTCAGCCTGTGTCAACTAGGCTTCTTGGTCAACGGATTCAAACATGGTTGAACAAGGAATGGGAAGAGCGTCAGATTGATCTGAACAAGGCCAAGACTGCTGCTAGTCCCAATCTGATTCACAGTTTGGATGCGTCATTGCTTCATCTGGTATTTGCGGATTGCGAATATCCATTCACTGTCATCCACGACTGTGTGTTGGGTCGTTCCTGCGACATGGATCAGATGGGCACACAGATCCGTGACAAGTTTGTTGAGATCTATTCCCAACCAGTCCTTCAACAATGGGCTGAGTCTCTTGGGGTAGAGTTCGATGAGACTGTCATGCAAAACACTCTGAATATCAATGATGTTCAGGAATCGTCCTACTTCTTCTGCTAAATGACTGACGTTCCAGCTCAAGAGATCATTGCTCAGGCCGTTGAACTGACTGGGTTCAAGGAGTCCGTTGTGAGTTACCTGCTTGAAGAATTTCTGGAAACAGAAAACGAGCATGGTGTTGACTTCTTTGGATACCTTGGTGAACTGCTGGGGGACGCAAGCTTCATTCTGGCTGCAGCCAAGGGTCTGAACATTGACGGTTGTCTTGCTGCCTATGATTATGGCTACAAGACTGTAACCGAAGGGCTGTTCGAAGATGACCTTGAGGGGGCCATCGATGACATCGAACTGCGAGGCATCCTTAGCACCGAAGACTGAATCACACTACCATCATCATCTACCTTTCATACTTCCACCATGTCTGAAGGCCGTTTCATTATCACGACCACCCTTGAGGGATACATCAATGCCCTTAAGCCGTCTGGTAAATTCAACAACTGCTCGATCACCTTTAGGATTCCCGAAGAGAATCTTGCTAAGTTTGATCGTGGCTACGAAAAGGCAATTGCTGCTGCTAAGAACAAGCAGAATGGTAAGCGTTACACGGAAGAACTTCCCAAGTGGGATGAAGAAGGTGTAGTCAAGTACTCCTATGGCGGTGACAGCAGCAATCCCATGTTCCCCTGGGTTGACAGCGATGGTATTCCCATCGATCTTGAAACTCAGATCTGGAAAGGGACAACTGTTCGTCTCATCATTGACCTTCGTCCCTATGTCTATGCCACCAAGGTTGGCTGCTCTTTTAAGGTGCGTGGCGCACAGATCATCAAGCTGGTTAGTTCTGGAGGTTCTGATAGCGGCGGGCTGGATGAAACTGAAGTGGCAACTCTCTTTGGTAAGGTTGCTGGATTCAAATCTAATAGCCCAAGTTTTGAACCCTCCGAAGATCCAGGCGATGGTCCTACCGGCTATGCTGACGACGAACTCCCGTTCTGATGGCAAAGTACCGGTCCCGACTGGAGGAGAAGCTGGCCCGGTGGTTCGAGCTTAATGGGTACAAGTTTGAGTATGAAAGCCTTCACCTCAACTATACCCTATCGGCTGTATACACCCCTGACTTCATACTGCCCAACGGGGTAATTCTTGAAGCCAAGGGGTACTTCAAGCCGGAAGATCGACGCAAGATGCTAGCCGTCAAGCAGCAGCATCCGGAGCTAGACATTCGTCTGGTGTTCCAAGCGCCGCGAAATACGCTCACGAAAACCAGCAAAACTACCTACGCTATGTGGGCAGAAAAGAATGGGTTTCCATGGGCTCCTTCCTACAACATCCCCTTGGAATGGTTCGAGAATCCGACTCCAAATTCGTAAGGCATGAACCATGCCCAGCCTGTGGGAGTAGCGATGCGAACAGCCTCTACACTGATGGCCATTCGTATTGCTTCTCCTGCGGGCACTGGGCTCCAGGTTCAGACTCCATCAATGTTCACAAGCCTCATCGCAGATCAATTATGGAACTCTCTGGGGAAATTGTTCCCCTTCGGACACGAAACATTCTTGAAGAGACCTGCCGTAAATTCAATGTTCGACTTGACCGTGATTCAAAGGTTGTTCAGTTCCCGTACTACTCGCAAACTGGACAGCTCGTCGCGTATAAAGCTCGTGATGTTGAGAAGGATTTTCGCTGGGTAGGCAAGAACGAAGACCATACACTCTTTGGTCAGCAACTTTGGGGTCAAGGTAAATCCCTTGTAATCACCGAAGGAGAGTTCGATTGTCTGAGTGTCTTTCAGGTTCGAAATAGTTGGCCAGTTGTCAGCCTCCCCAATGGAGCACAGGCAGCCAAGAAAGCCCTCCAACACCAACTGAAGTGGATCATGGGCTTTGAGGAGATCATCCTCCTCTTTGATAATGATGATGCTGGGATTCAAGCAGCACAAGACTGCGCGAGCTTGTTTCCACACGATCGACTGTTCATAGCCAAGACCCATCCATACAAAGACGCAAACGAAGCCCTCATCGCAAAGGATGGGGAAGCCATCAGGCAGGCCCTGTGGAACAAGAAGTCCTACTCACCCAAAACAGTCATCGATGGTCGAGATCTATTCGATCTGGCCACTCGCCCTCTCCATGGTCGGGATGCTGATTGGCCCTTTAGTTGTCTCAATACCGTTACTGGTGGTCTTCGACGAGGCGAACTGGTCACGGTCACGGCTGGATCAGGGGTGGGGAAATCGACCTTCTGTGGCGAGGTAGCTCAACTACTGGTTGACCAGAACCAAAGTGTAGGATATATTGCTCTTGAGGAGAACCTCCAACGCACCGCCTTGCGACTCATGTCTGTCAAGGCCAACCGTCCTCTCCACCTCAACAACGAACTGCCTACGGATGATCTCAAGACTGCGTTCGATGCCTCCTTGGGTACTGGCAGGGTATACCTGCGAGATGGTTTTGGTTCTGTGGACCCTGATGCAATTCTTTCCGACTGCCGGTTCATGGCACTCGCCAAGGAAGTTGGTTGGATCATCCTGGATCACTTGTCCATCCTCATGTCTGGCAACGAGTCGCACGATGAGAGGAAGCTGATCGACCTCACCATGACCAAGCTCCGATCCTTTGTGGAGGAGACGGGCATTGGTATGATCCTTATCAGCCACCTCAAACGGCCTCAGAACGACAAGGGCCATGAAGATGGCGCACAGGTCAGCCTGGGGCACCTCAGGGGCAGCCACTCCATTGTGCAACTATCTGACATCGTGGTCGCTCTGGAACGGAACCTCAGTGCTGGCGACAACCTTGCCAACATTCGAGTTCTTAAGAATCGCTTCAATGGACAGACCGGCCCTGCTGGTGCTATTGTATTTGATAAGGGGACAGGTCGCATGACCGAAGACCTTACCACTGCTTTTGATTCAAAGTCCTCCAAATCCTCGAACGATGACTACACTGATTTCTAAGGACACACATGATCTTTGTTCCTGCGGTTCTACTTCCTTCTTCTATTCAGAGATGGATATTGCTGGCTTTTTCTGTACTGAGTGTGGTAAGCCTGATGTCCTCACGCAAAGGGCACTGGACGCAGAAGAAGGTGAGCAGTGGTGATGCGTCTTCTGTTTGACATTGAAACAAACGGACTACCACGTCAAGGATTAAGTCACGTACATTGTATCGTGGCAAAGGATCTGGATACTGGTGAGGTATTCCGTTACAACGACACAGGAGGCCGTGAGTCCGTAACTACTGGGGTCAACATCCTGGCAGAGGCCGATCTCCTTGTTGGTCACAACATTGCTGGATTCGATATTCCGGTGCTTCAAGGAATCTATCCATTCTTTGAACCAAGGGGTAAGGTCCTAGACACGTTGATCCTAAGCAGGATGTTCTTTCCGGACATTCTTTCAAGGGACTTTCGTAAAAGGCCCATCGGAATGCCCAGTAAGCTTTTCGGTAGGCACTCTCTTGAATCTTGGGGCTATCGCCTTGGTGATTACAAGGGACAGTTTGCTAAGACTACTGACTGGTCGGAGTGGTCCAATGAAATGGAAGACTACTGCGAACAGGATGTTCACGTTGGCATGACCTTGTTCGAGCTGTTCTCACCAAAACTGAGCAAGTTCGAAGATTCCATCCAACTTGAGCATGATGTGGCAGCCATTATGGCCAAGCAGGAAGCCTCTGGATGGCCCTTTGATGTCCGCAAGGCACAGCAGTTAGAGTCCGTTCTCAGAACAGAAATGGATCAACTGGCTGATCAAATGAGGGCAGCCTTTCCGTATGTGGATGGTGGTCAGATGACCCCTAAGCGTCCCAACGCAACACGTGGATACATCAAGGATGCTTCCTTCACCAAACTCAAGGAGTTCAATCCCACAAGCCGCGACCACATCGGTTGGGCCTTCATGACCTGGAGGAATTGGCAACCTGAGGTATTCACCGACACCGGACGACCCAAGATTGATGAAGGCATCCTCCAATCCATCGGAACAAAGGAGGCCAATACATTTGGACGAATCCTAGAACTTCAAAAGGCTCTGGGTCAACTATCAGATGGTGCTAATGCTTGGCTAAAGACTGTCACCAGGGAAGGGCGTATCCATCATACGTGCCAATTGGCCACGAACACAGGACGGAATGCCCACAGTCGTCCTAACCTTGGTCAGACTTCCTCTGATCCTCGGTGTCGTGAACTGTTTGGTCCTGGCAAAGATATGCGTCAGGTTGGGGCTGATGCTTCTGGACTTGAGCTGCGTATGCTTGGCCACTATCTTGCTTTTTATGATGGAGGTGCCTTCGCAGATGTTGTTGTCAATGGAGACATTCATCAACAAAATGCTGATCGGGTTGGCTGCTCCAGAAAGGACGTTAAGACCCTGACCTACGCCTTCATCTACGGAGCATCGGATAAGAAGATCGGAGCTTCCCTAGACAAGTCCCTTGACGACAAGAAAGCCGCTGCGCTTGGTAAGGACATTCGCAAGAAGTTCCTTGAGGCTATTCCTGGCCTTGATCAACTACTCAAGGCGGTCAACAAACGAGCAGAGTCCGATGTTCTCAAGGGGTTGGATGGTCGCCCCATCCGCCTCCAAGGAAAGAAGCACGCTGCCCTTAACTACCTCCTTCAATCCGCAGGAGCCATTGTTTGCAAAAGGTGGAATGTCATTTCATTCAATCAATTCCAACAACTGGGGTATGCCTGGGATGTGGACTTCCAATGGCTTGGTTGGATTCACGACGAAATTCAACTTGCTGTAAAACCAAACCTCGTTAATGATGCCAAGTTCCAACTCGAATGGGCGATCGTCCAAGCCGGAGAATACTACAACCTCAGAGTACCCCTCGCGGCAGAAGCAAAAGAAGGAGCTTCGTGGGCAGACTGTCACTGATACACATCTCCGTGTTGATGCCGACTTCTTTGCCTATCGCGCCTGTCAATCTGCTGAAACGGAACTTGACTGGGGCGATGATCTGATAACGATCGCCAGCAACTTTAAGGTTGTCTTAGAAATCTTTGAGGGAGAACTCCAACTCCTCCGTCAACGGTTTGACAGCAACTACATCACCCTCTATTTTTCTGACACAAAAAATTTCAGGAAGCTTATTGATCCGGAATACAAGGGCAAGCGCACCAAGCGTAAGCCCGTAGGATACAAGAGGCTTCTCAACTGGTGTGCAAAGCACTACAAAGTTATTCGCTACCCCAATCTAGAAGCAGATGATGCCCTAGGATTGGAGTGCCACCTAGATCCATCTGACTTCATCCTGATCAGTCCCGACAAGGACATGAAACAGATCGCCTGTCGCCTGTTTAACGGCGAAGAGGAGGTCACTGTCACCCCCGAAGAAGCCGACTACTGGTTCTGGACGCAGTGCCTGACCGGTGATCCGGTGGACGGGTACAAGGGGGTTCCTGGAGTTGGATCAGTAGGTGCCAGGAAGATCCTTGACAAAGCGGAAGATCCATGGGAGGCTATCGTAGCCGCTTACCAAAAGACTGGATTGACCGAGGAGGATGCCCTCCGCAACGCTCGTTTGGCTAGGATCCTTCGTCCTGGTGAATACAATTCCACGACTAAGGAACCTATCCTATGGACCCCATCATTTGGCTAGATCTGATTCTAGTCCTTGCTGTTCTCTACATTCTGGATCGAAATCTCTTTCATTATGTCGATCTACACCTTCAGAATCTTGGAACCACTCTCTCACTACAATTCCATAAAAGACTTCTTGGAGTCCGATTGTGGCTCGACCGACAAGCAATGGTCCACAGAGGACCCGTGGGCAAACTCTGGAACGAGTACTGCCTCTGGAAAATCCGAAACAACCCAGCCTACAAAGAGTTCTTCGAAAAGCGTGAGTAAGTATTCACCCTCCCACTATCAACGTGGCGGGTCTCAAGTTTGGGACTTCATCATTGATCAGAACCTGGACTTCCTTTGTGGCAATGTGGTTAAGTACATCTGCCGTGCTGGGCATAAGGATTACGAGTCCGAACTGGATGATCTCCTGAAGGCTAAGGCCTACATTGAGAAGAAGATTGCCCAAGTTTCGGAAGGTCGTAATCGATGATCACTCCATCGTTGCTTCAACAGGCCATTACTTTTCGGGAGGTAATGGATCAACCTCTCAACACCTCTGATGAGAATGTTCACGAACTTCAAGCAGCTCTGATCAACGAGGAGTACAAGGAGTGGCGTGATGCGTTTGAAGATGAGCTGAGTATCCCAAAGGTTGATCAATTGAAGGAGCTGGCTGATCTTGTGTTCGTCTGCTACCAGTATGCTGCTGCTCGTGGGTGGAATTTGGACGTGGCTATGCGTCGAGTGTTTGAAAGCAATATGTCCAAGCTGGTCGATGGCAAACCCCTACGTCGAGCAGATGGTAAAGTACTGAAGGGACCTAACTACTATCCACCTATCCTTGACGATCTAGTATGACCAACTTTGCTGACCTGGGAGACCTCCCTAAAACTATCGCCCGGACCGGTCGCGTTCAATCGTGGATCGACAATCCGGAATCGCGCCTTCCCGTCAGTTGCACCGTCTTTGTAGTAGAAGACAGCATGGAGGGTCCCGAGGGTATTGAAGCCTCCTGGCGTTTTGTTTCCCACGCTCTCCGTAATGGTGCTGGTGTTGCGGTCCACCTTTCTAAACTCCGCCCGCTGGGCCACGACAATGGTCACGGCCTTACCGCCTCTGGCCCTGTTTCTTTTGCTCGCATCTACTCGGCTCTTAATGAAACACTTCGAAGGGGAGGATTTTACAAGAATGGGGCTGTGGTATGCCATCTTGACTATACTCATCCCGATGCTATTGATTTCATCCGTGCCAGTCGTTCGGATCTGGCTTGGGTAAAGCGTTGCCTTAATGTTGATAGTCACTTTTTGGAGGATGCTTCTCCAGAATTGATTGCAGCTACCCTTGATGGTATCAAGAAGGGTGACATCTGGTTGAATAAGATTCGTCGTGATGCCTACGGTAAGCGCATCTACGGAAATGTATGCCTTGAGGTCTACCTCCCCAGCCGTGGTACTTGCCTCCTACAACATATCAATCTTGGTGCCTGCGACATTGATGAGCTGGTGCCAGCATTTACCGAGGGCATGTCGTCCCTGGTAGCACTTCATGCTAAGACAGGAGTTGGAGATACTGGAGAATATCTGCCTCCTGAAACTGACCGACAAGTAGGACTTGGTGTTTTGGGCCTGGCTAACTTCCTTGCCTATCACAAAGTCACCTACAAACAATTTGGTCAGGCTTTAGATGATTACTTCGCACACGCATCACAAAATTCCCCCGCCGATGTACTCGTTGGGGAACTTGCCAAGGCCATTGAAGCAGCAGCACAGATTGCCCGCCACGCCAAGATGGACAGGGCGTTCGCTATTGCTCCTACCGCTTCTTGCAGCTACAGCAACATCGATCTTAGGGGCTTCACTGCCACTCCAGAGTTGGCTCCTCCTATTAGCCGTCACGTCGATCGTGATTCGGGAACGTTTGGGGTTCAGTCATACGATTACCCTGACGACTGCGAAATTGCTGCGGAAGTTGGTTGGGATAACTACACGCGGGTAGTTGATGGAATAGTGCAACTCTTCCAACATACACTGCTGTTCCATGGGTACTCGTTCAACAGTTGGAGCGATGTAGTAACCTACGACACAGCCTTCCTCAAGGAGTGGCTGGACTCACCCCAAACATCTCTCTACTATGCTCTTCAGGTGATGCCTGATACGCAGGCCAAGGACGATGCTCTGGCTGCACTAAATGATGATTTCAAAGATCTCTTTAACTTTGAAACAGACATTGATCCGGATTGTGGCTGCCCGAAAGTTCAGCCCGACAATGAACCTTGTATTCCTTGCGGAGAATGAACCCCACACTATCGCCCTATGATCAAGTCATCAGCCGCAAACGCAAGTGGACTCCAGTTGCTGTTCAGAAAGGCAAGCTAGTTGATGGTGCCGAAGACGCGATCTACCGTGCCCTTGGTCTACGCCACCTCGAACTGCCTGTTAGAGAATTCCTACAGCAGGGGCTGGAAAAGGAGCTACCTAATACTCCTGGTGTACGTGAAGCTCTGCTATCTAATCAGTTGGATGAAGAGCGTCACGACCAAGCTCTTAACTATGTTGTTGCGGCTCACGGCTCCAACGATAAGTTCGAAGCTGAAGCCAAGCACATCCTCAAGGCATGGCTCGACGCACCAGAACATCCCCTCTTGAAAGCCGCCATCCTTGAACGTAGTGTCTTCTTCGTCATCCTTCCCTTCTTCCGATTCACGGGAGACATTGGCATCCGCACCACAGCAGCAGACATCAGCCGAGACGAACAAACCCACGTCGCGGTCCACTCGATGGTCTGCTCCGAGCTGGGCCTCAAGTCCACATCAGGCCTCAATCGACTTCGTAGAGCGACTGTTGGATGGGTAGTGGATGGGCTGTCCTCGTCTGAGAATAAGTATCTGGACAAGGACTTCTGGTTGAATCAGTCTGATTCCTTGTATGAAAGGGGTAAGGCACCTGGCCTATCCGATACCAAACGTGCCAGGATGCCAGCATTCTTTGAGGCATCTAACACTGATCTCCCTCAGTATGGCTGACAATTACTTAGATCCAGACCTGCTTCCCCTGACCCGTGTGGTTGGGGGGAGTATTTCTCTTAAGAACCTCATTGCTGAACTCGATGAGATGTATCCAGACAACTACCCAGACCACGAGATGACAGCGTGGGAATCCGGTAGGATGGCTGGATGTATTGAAATCATCCGTTACCTCAAATCAAAGGTGTAATTATGTGCTTCCAGGCTCCTTCCCCACCGCCCATGCCGGAGATGCCTCCGTATCCGGAGATGCCCGCAGCGCCCCCTCCGCCTCCTACTCCGGTTACTGGCCCTATGGCAGGTGGTTCAACCGCCCCCACCACGATCCGTCCCTCCAAGAGCCAGCGTGCTTCCAGCCAGAGTGCTGCCGCTCGTGGCCCAGGTCGGCTTCGTATTCCCACCGCTTCGGCTTCCACTGCTGGTGCCGCAGCAAGTTCTGCTCCGGAAACTTCCGGTGGCAGCATCAACCTCAACATTGGTAAGTAACAATGGAATCCTCGTCTGCCGCTTCCCGATACGCAAAACTGGCAAGTGACCGGACGATCTTCCTCGATACCGCCAGGGACTGTGCAGCTCTAAGTCTTCCATATCTCCTCACCCCAACGGGTCTGGTGAATGGGCAGAAGCTTCCTACCCCCTGGCAATCTATCGGAGCCAAAGGCGTTAACGTCATGGCCTCGAAGCTGATGCTTAGTCTGTTTCCAGTAACAGCTACGTTCTTCAAGCTTCAGATCAACGACGGAAAGCTGGCCTCGAATCCAGATCTTGATGCTACAATCAAATCAGAGATTGATTTGAGCCTCTCCAAAATGGAGCGGGTAGTCATGCAAAACATTGCCGAATCACAGGACCGTGTTGTCCTCCATCAGGCAATGAAGCATCTGATTGTAACCGGGAATGTCCTGGTATACATGGGTTCGAAGGGTGTGAAGTTGTATCCTCTTGACCGTTTTGTGGTCGTCCGTGATGGAGAGGGTCAACCCACAGAGATCCTTACGGTTGAATCTATTGATCGACAGTTCCTTCCAGAACAATTCCAACACGAAGAGAAAGTAGTCAATCATACTGGCGACAATGCCTCTACCCCTAGCATCGACGTAAATGTTGGTGAAGGCGAGGCTGCTGTTTATACCTGGGCCAAGCTCAAGGATGGGCAGTGGCGCTGGCGGCAAGAAGTAGATGGAGAGGTGGTGCCTGAATCCGAAGGCAAGGCCCCCAAATCTACTAGCCCCTGGCTTCCCCTGCGGTTCAACGTAGTGGATGGTGAGGACTATGGTCGTGGTAGGATTGAAGAGTACCTCGGAGATCTTAAGTCCCTCGAAGGTCTGATGCAGGCCATGGTTGAGGGCTCTGCTGCTGCTGCTAAGGTAGTCTTTCTGGTATCTCCTTCTGCTACCGTTAAGCCTTCAACGCTGGCAAAGGCTGGCAACGGTGCTATCATTCAAGGTAGGGCCGAAGATGTTACGGCTGTTCAGGTTCAGAAGCAGGCCGACTTCGCGTCTGCCTACCAGATGATCACCCAGTTGGTACAACGACTGAGTGAAGCATTCCTTATTCTTACTGTGAGGCAGAGTGAACGCACTACTGCTGAAGAAATTCGCGCCACCCAGCAGGAACTCAACGAACAGCTTGGGGGAATCTATGGGAATCTGACAGCCGAACTGCTTCGTCCCTACCTCCAACGTAAGCTATTCACTCTTCAACGTTCGGGTGATCTGCCTAAGCTGCCCAAGGGGGTTGTCTATCCAACCGTCATTGCGGGCATCGAAGGCATTGGCCGTGGTCAAGATCGTGAAAGTCTCATGATGTTCTTGAGCACAATCAGCCAATCCATGGGTCCAGAAATGATGATGACGTTTATCAACCCAGAGGAAGCAATCAAGCGATTGGCTGCTGCCCAAGGCATTGATACGCTGAAACTGGTGAAGACCCAAGAAGAACGCAACGTTGAGAAATCACAGATGGCCGCCCAGAGTGCTCAAGCATCTCTCATTGGCCAAGCAGGTAATCTTGCCAAGGCTCCACTTCTGGATCCTTCCAAGAACCCTCAAGCAATTGAATCCCTAAGTAATGTCGCTTCCAACTTCTCGCAACTCGGCCAAGGGCAAACCCCCGGAGGATCTCCAGCAGGAGTCGGTCAGTGAGGAATCCATTCCAACTGAACTGACCCCACGTCATAAGACTGCTGGAACATCTTCTGTCAGTGCTGATACTGTCAGCTCCAATCTGATTGGTTCTCGCCCCCGCATTATCGTTCCTGGCCTCGGCAAAGTTACCCTCGTCATCCACTAATCATTATGCCTGAACTCACATTTGATGCAACCGATCCGGCTGAAACTGCTGCCCGTGAAGTAGAGGAGGCCCGCCTCCTTGAACTTGGCAGCCGCCTTCAGGACGAAGAGGAAGCAATTCAAAGCGAGACTTACGACAAAGCCCGTAAGGATTCGGAGGCAGAGCTTAACTACGCTGGCAAATTCAAGTCAGCAGAAGATCTGGAAAAGGCTTATCTGGAACTTCAGAAAAAGTTGGGCCAGAAAGACGACACCACTGAAGGCGAATCCGACAATGAGGATGAAGCTGAATCTACGGAAGAAGCTCCTCAGGATGTGCTGGCTGTAGAAAAGGATGTACTTCTCAAGGCATCCGAAGAATACTACAGCAACGACAATCAGATCAAGCCTGAGACGCTTCAGAAGCTCAAGGAGCTGCCCTCCGAAAAACTTATCGAGGCATACCTGGAACTTCAAAAGAATGCCCCTCTTGCCGCTGGTAAGCCCCTCTCAGACGCAGAGGCAGCTGACATTGTTAAGTCAGTTGGTGGGGAAAACTCCTACAAAGAAACCCTTTCATGGGCTGCGGAGAATCTGACTCCTGCTGAGGTGGCTGCGTATGATAACGTAGTCAACACTGGCAACAAGGATGCCATCTTCTTTGCTGTTCAGGCTCTCAACCAGCGGTACAAGGATGCCGTTGGGTTTGAAGGCAAGACGGTTTCAGGTAAGTCCGTTAAACAACAATCCGTCCAGGGCTTCCGATCTCAAGCAGAGTTGGCACGCGCCATCTCTGATCCACGCTATCGGAATGATCCAGCCTATCGGATTGACATTGAGAACAAACTGGCTGCAAGCGGCGATCTGATCTAACAGATTGTGGGGACTGCAATGTCCCCCTGCCTATTGAGGGTGGGATAACCTCGTAAAAAACCCAGTCATGACTGGAGTATTGGCCCGATGCGTCGGATAACCAATACAACGGACGTATTATCTAACAACCGAATACCTTTAATCCGGACAAAATTCTAAGTACTTAGGAATCAAGTAAACCCTTTTTTCCTTTAATCAAGTGACTGCAACTCTTACGCAACTCGGCCAGGTTAATAAGGCTGGCGACAAGAAGGCTCTCTTTCTGAAGCTCTTTACGGGCGAAGTTTACGAAGCTTTCCGCAACAACACGATCGCAAAAGGCCTGGTGATGAACCGGACCCTGCGTGGCGGCAAGGAAGCCCAGTTCATCCACACCGGTCGTATCCAGGCTGGCTACTACACCCCTGGCACCGCGATCCTGGGTAGCGGCAACCCTCCGGCTGCTGAGACCACCATCGCAATGGACGACCTGCTGGTTGCCTCTGCGTTCGTTGATAACCTCGACGAGACCCTGGCCCAGTATGACATCCGTGGCCCCATCGCCCGTCAGATCGGTCAGAGCCTGGCTGAATTCTATGATCGCCGTATCTTCCGCGTTCTGGATCGTGCCTCCGGCCTGACTGCTGCTGTGACCGGCGAGCCTGGTGGTTTCCGTATCAACCTCGGTGCCAACAAGGAGTATGATGCTCAGGCCCTCGTGGATGGTTTCTTCGAAGCCGCCGCTCGCCTGGATGAAATCGCTGCTCCTAAGGATGGTCGTGTTGCCGTGCTGTCCCCTCGCCAGTACTATGCACTGATCAGCCAGGTGGACACCAACATCCTCAACCGTGAGTATGGTGCCTCTGGTGGCAGCCTGAACAGCGGCGAAGGTCTCTACGAGATCGCTGGCATCAAGATCTACAAGTCGAACAACATTCCCTTCCTGGGCAAGTATGGTTCGGCTGCTGGTGCCAACATCGATGCCGCCGCCGTTACCGGCGAGAACAACAACTACGGTATCGCTACCGACTTCACCAACGCCTGCGGCCTGATCTTCCATCGGGATGCTGCTGGTGTGGTGGAGGCCATTGGCCCCTCCGTGCAGACCACCGGTGCTGACACCAAGGTGATCTATCAGGGCGATGTGATCGTGGGCCGCCTGGCCTATGGCGCTGGTCCTGTGCGCGTCTCCTGTGCTGGTGCCTTCCGCAACGTGGCCTGATCCTAGCCAAAATTAGGTTTAATAAGGGGTTAGCCTATTAAAGGTTAGCCCCTCTTTTTTTTAATGTCCTGTCCGATAACATGACGACTCAACTCCAAGCAATTAACCAAATGCTGAATGGCATCGGGCAGGCACCAGTGGTCAGCCTTGATGTGGCCAACCCTGAACTAGCTCTTGCGCTGGCTATTCTTGACGCTGTAAGCCGAGAAGTTCAAGGCGAGGGCTGGCACTTTAACACCGAAATTAACTATCCGTTCACTGCGGATACAAACGGGGAAATCGCAATCCCTCAAGATGTACTGTCCTTGACGGATAACAAGACAGCTAACTCTCAGAAATACCAGACGGTATTGCGGGGTGGGAAGCTTTATGATAAGCTGGCCCATACCTATGAGTTTGTTCCTGGAGAGACCATCAACTGCGATGTGGTTTGGCTCTTTGACTTTGAAGACCTCCCTCAACCATTCAAGGACTACATCACGCAACGAGCCACCAGAGTATTCGCTGGACGAGCACTTGGTTCTCAGGAGATGGTGACCTTCAATGCACAGGATGAGACCATCCTCAGATCCAACTGTCTGGCCTACGATACCAGCACCTCCGACGTTAATATCTTTGGTCTGGAAAATGGTCAGAATTTCTACGTCTCATACACTCCGTTCCGTACTATTGCACGCTAATGGCTGCCGTTTCTCAGAAAATACCAAACTTGATTGGTGGGGTATCGCAGCAGCCTGATGCTTTCAAGGCAGCAAATCAGCTGCGAAAATGCACAAACTACTATCCAGATCCTACCTTTGGTCTGGCTAAGCGTCCGGGTCTTCGGGGCATTCGTAAGCTTGATAATGCTGTCTCTGATGGCACTTGGTTTCCTATCTTCCGAGACGACGAAGAGAAGTACCTCATTGAGTTTACCAAGCAAGGTGTTCTGAGAATCTGGGACGCAAACAGCGGCATTCAACAGACAGTAAATACTCCAGCAGGATCAGCCACCACATACGCAACACATACCGATTCTTCAGATCTGGCCATCCTTCAGATCAACGACTACAACTTTGTGTTGAACAGAACGGTTGTCGTGCTGGAGGATGCTGGAGATGTGAGCCCAACCATCACCCCCTATGGGTTTGTGGTGCTCAACAGTGTGGCATACGACACGAGCTACGAAGTTAATATTGCTGGTACATCGTTTACCTACAATACCCCCACAACTTCTGGTTCTTCTCTCAGTGCCTCAACGATCATCAACGCTCTGGTCGCTGCCATCAATGCTAACCCATTGTTTGTGGCAACCGGAGTGGGCAACAGCATCCATGTTCGAAGGGCCAACAACGCTGACTTCTCTCTGGAAGCAAAGGGTGGCACAGCAGGCAATGCCATTCAGGCATACAAAGGGACTGTCAGTGTTGTTGGTGAGTTGCCAAGGCAATTCCTTAATGGATCAATTATCAAGGTTCTCGCCTCAGAGAATTCAACTGGCGATGACTACTATGTGAAGTTTATCACCAGCGATGGAAGCTCTAGCGGCACAGGTGTCTGGGAGGAAACGATTGGTCCTGGGGTGGTGAAGTCTTTTGATGAAGCCACCATGCCCCATGTAATCATTCGTGAGGCAAACGGCACATTCACCTTCCGTAAACTTGACGAGGCATCAGCACTTGCCACCCCACCAACTGCAACAGTAACGGGTGTTCCTTCTGCTGTTAGTATCCTTACTTCTGGGAATGGCAGGTATGCTGTTGGACAGAGCTTTCCAGTTTATGGTGGGACGGGCATCAACCTCCGTCTTAAAGTAACTTCGACATCCACTACCGGTGCCATCACTGGCATCAAGATCAGCCGGTCAGGTAGAGCATACACTGCCCTGGATGTTGTTACCAGTGCTGAGGGCGATACATTCCGGGTAGATACCGTCACTTCGGTAACTCAATCCGTAGATGGCATTGCATCCCAGTTCTGGCAGCCACGAGTTGTTGGAGACGCAGAAACCAACCTCATGCCCACATTTGTTGGGACAAACATTCATGGCATTTCATTTTTCAAGAATCGACTGATCTTGATGTCCAATGAAAATGTCATCTGCTCACGGGCTGGGGACTACTTCAACTTCTTTGCAAGCACGGTCATCACCATCGTTGATAGCGATCCGATTGATCTCAGTTGCGGTTCGTTGAAGCCAATTGAATTGCGTCATGCGGTTCAAATTCCTCGGGGATTGGCCCTGTTTGCCGACAATGCTCAATACATCCTGGAGACCTCAACAGAGGCATTCTCTGCTGCTACGGCTGAGATTAACTTGGTTAGTAGCTTCAGCCAGTCGCCCCGCATTTCGCCTATCGACACTGGTTCTAGTATTGTTTTCGTAGAACAAAACGATACATCCACCGGTGCGTTTGAAATGGTGATTGGTGGCCCAGGTGAGAAGCCTGCGGTTACCGAACTTACACGAGGCATTCCATCCTATATCCCCTCGGACATTCGTGATCTGAGGGTTACCACTTCTGCCAATACGTTCACCGCACTAAGCAATCGTGAACCCAAGTCCCTGTACCTCTTCCGCTTCTTTGAGGATGGAACCAAGCGACTGATGGCGTCCTGGTTCAAGTGGGAAATGGCAGGCACCATCGCAATGGTGGAGTTTGAACATGATACAATGTTTGTGGTTACACAGCAGGGTAGTAATCATGTACTCAGCAAGCTCAATCTATTGACGGATACTCCTGGTGGTGCGGTGCTCTTTGAGGACAAGTACATCGATCTGCGCCTTGATCTTTTCGATTACAATCCCACCAAGGTTTACTTTGCTGGAACAGACGAGACCCACATCTGCTTTAAGGATGGGTTCAATGATTCCACCCTTCAGCCTGTTCTGGTATCCTTGGATCCGCTGGAGCCTGGTGTTGTTCTTGAACTTCCTCTGGAGACAGATCTGGCACAGCCTGTTGGTCAACGGTACTTTGTGACGGTTGAGGAAAATCAAACAACCAAGAAATTCGCTCTTGGGTACAAGTATGAAGCCTCCGCTATTCTGCCTGCCTTCTACTTCTTGGTGAGTGAGGGGCGAAAGGATACACTCAACATCCCCACAATCAATCGACTATCAATCGATAGCTATGATTCTGGTCCGTACATCGTTAAGGTGCGGGCAGATGGTAGAGCAGAATTCTCCATCAATCTTCCCCAAATTGTGGGCAACCTTTACCTGGCCAATGCCATTCCAGTTCTAAGGAATGCACGGAATACCGTTCCTATTCTTGCCAAAGGCGATCAGGTAGAGGTAGAGTTGGTGGCGGATAGCCCCTTCCCCACGGCCCTCACGTCGATCACCTGGGAAGGCACCTACAACAACAAAGGAATCTCCCTTAAGTAGTAATGGGCGTTCTCACCAAACTCATTGATAAAGCGCGGCCATTCGACGTTGAGTGGGTGGCCGCCCATCTTCAGCCAGCAGATCGCAGAGAACTAGAGGGCCTTGGCATTACTGATATGCGAATGGCCCTTCTTCATGCTCTTGATGTCGAAGAGGATCCAATTTGTTTTTGGAATCCAGCTGGTATGATATGTGGGATGGCTGGGGTATCCAGAACAGATGCCCATAGCGGAGCCATCTGGATGTTAACCACACCCTATGTCCGCCAGTACCCAAAACTCTTTTTCAAGGAGGCAAGAAAATGGGTCGATCAACAAACCTCCTACCTGATGCTTCACAACATTGCTGATCCGCGAAATGAGATGCACATGAAACTGCTTCACATGCTTGGATTCAAGCGGTTGGCATATCGAAGTGTTGGTCCCAACAATCTAACCTATGTAGAATTTGCTAAGTTAATGCCATGTGCCTAGGTGTTGAAACACTAGCTATTGTAACCGCGATTGGCTCCTTTGCTAGTGGAGCTATTGGCTCAATCGCTTCCTATCAGCAACAACAACAGCAGGCTAACTATGCGAATGCTGTTGCCCAACAACAATATCAGGCTCAGCTGACAGCCTACAACCAATCCGAAAGAAGCTATGAAGCGCAAATGCGTCTCAATGCTGAGGCCGCCAATCGGGCCTATACTTCGGAACAGAGCAAGCTTCAAGCTGAGTATGCCCAAGCAGCCCAGAAGGCCCAGGAACGTACCATTCAAAGTCTTCAGCAGCAGGGGCTTGTGATGGCCACCGGACGCTCTGGACAGTCAATCGGGCTACTGCTGGCGGATGCTGAAAGGACAGCCGATCGTGATATGGCAGTGCTGGGCCAGAACCTTGCGTATGCCAATCAGGATTACTGGATTGGTGCTGAAAGCATCTATAATCAGCAGGAGTCTGCAAACAATATGGCTGCTTCTCAGCGCACCATCAAGCCTTCCTCTCCGATTGCTATGCCGGGTCCTAGCGGTATTGGATTGGTGGCGGGACTTGGATCTTCGGCTATTGGCGGGCTGAGCACCTATAACGAACTTAAACCCCCTAAGGCTTAGGCTAATGGCTAGAATTTATGAATCAACTCCTGGACAAATTCAGCTAACTGGGCCACAGCGAGTTGCGGGGTTTAATCCAGTCCAAGCATTTGATCCTAGTTCCCAGTTCCTACGGGAAACACAGCGGCGCACCGAGCAGTCCAATGCTGTTGCGGAGACTGTCCTCCAAAACAATAAACAAGACCTGGAGGCATTGACAGCCTTTTCTGAGACTCTCAACAAGTTTATGCTTGAAGAGACGAAAGGTCGCATTGAGAAGGACATCAAACTGGGAATTGCACGAGTACTTAATGGTGATGTTACGGTCAATCCAAACGTTGCGGATAAGTACAAGCAGGAAAAGCAGCAGTTTGAAGTAGCTGCTGATCAAGAACGTCAGACTGCCAATCAACTGACTGCGGTAAACCCAGGACTTGGTGAAACCTACCGCCAAGAAAGTCCCACCCTCAATGCGTATCAGCGGTATGGGGAAGCAGTTGGGCGTGCTCAACTGGCTGCCACTCAGGCTGAATATGTTCTTGACACCTTTGTGCGTGATCGGGACACACAAATTCCGCTGGTTCAACCGGATGGATCCACGAGATTCATCACTCCAGCCACTGCTCAAACACAGCCAGAATTGATGGCAGTTTGGCAGGTAGGTCTTCAACGGTTTATGGAGACCGCTGGTCTTCGAGATCTCAATCCTCTAATCATTTCTGAACATCTCACTCCAACCATGCTTCGGGTACGGCAACGTATTCTCGGAGAACGGATGAAGGAGATTGTTACCAATCGAGTTGCACTTGATCAGGAACGGTTCATCGCTGGTGTTGGTGGCAAGATTAACGGCTTTGCCGATAAAACACAGGCGCAAAGTCTTGTTGCTACGGCATACAGGGACGCCTATGCTTTGACAGGCAATTGGCAGGCGGCCAACAAACTAGCCAACGATACCATCCTGACTCAGATCCAAAGGCTCGGAGCAACCAATCCGGTAGAGGCAAACACGGCTCTTGATAACTACGAAGCCTCCCTCATCAATCCAAATGATCCTAGTCTGCGGACTGTTGGTGAGCGGTTCGGCCTTGATATTGCTGAGATTCGAACCAAACTCAATGGTCAGATTGAACAGCAGGCCAAAGAGGTTGAAGAGTCCGTAAGGGAAGAAATCTCCTTAATGCTCAATCAGTTCCAAGCCAACCCATCTCCTCGTTTGTTTGAGACAACGCAGACGAAACTGGAGGAGATGCAGTCCTTGTATCCTGAGGCAACCGAAGCACTGACTAAACTGAGAACCTTTGGCAAAAACTACAATCCAAAGAATGATCAGAATGTCATCGATGCCATCGGCAAAGGTGTCATTAAAAGTGTATCCGAGCTTCAGCTACTTGAGGCAACTGGTCACATCAGTTCCGATGCTGCTCAACGTGCCAGGGCTCTGCTGCCCAGTGATGATAATGAGAAGCTGCTGCCTGAAAAGGCAACAATGAGAGCATATGCCCGCGATAAATTGCGTGGCATTATGAAAGCACAGGGTATCTCTGATGCTCAATTTGCGGACAAGTCTGCCTCAACAGTATCCGCCATTGTTGATATTGCTGCCGCCACCACACTGCGGCAAATGCAATCAGTAGACATGAATCGCCTCCAGGCACAGACCTTTATGGAGCAGCAGATTGTTTCTGCTCTTGGGCCTGGTGGGGACTTTGCCCCGATTCAAGATAAAACTGGTGCTTGGGTTCTACCGACTCCTGGTGCCATGCGTGGCCTGCCCCGCCCCGTTCGTAAGGTAGCTGGTCCTTCTGGACTGGATCTTGCTGAACAAGTGGCAGCCCGCCTTCCCCGCGTTGTCTCCGGACGCAGTAGTGTTCTCTTCCCACGAGAACGCCTTGAGTTGAACATGGATGTTCTTAATAACGGAGGCAAGCCATCTGCAGATTTGGAAGTCATGGCCAGGGCCAGCAACCTATCGGTTAATGAACTTCTGAAGAAACAGGCTGAATTACAGGGGATTCCGTACACCGTAACTTCTTCTAATGTTTCTGCTAAACGCTACTCAGACAACGCTAGCTACGATCCTGTTGCTGCTGCCGGGTTGGCAAATCCAAGAATTACAGGTCGCGCCAGAGAACGGCTTCGACTTCGCCTTCAAAGAGCCAAAGCCGGTCAAGACCTCCAAAGTCAATCCCAAGGAGGCGCTGGTAAAGGCCTGGCTTCCCTCAGAGCCGCTCTAGGCGAACTGGAGGGTGGTCCCGGTGATGCTGGGTATGGTGGGTATAACAATGGTGTTGCTGGAAGTCTGACAGACCCACAGCTGCCTAAGATGACCATCGCCCAGGTCAAGCAACGTGGCTACCTCCACAACGGAAAGTATCAATTCAAAGTCAAGACCCTTGAAGCTGCTCAACAGTTGGCAGGGATTCCAGACACAGCAGTGTTTGATAAGGCTACGCAGGACCGCCTGTTTGATGCGGTAATTACCGAAGGATTCCCCTGGAGGAAGAGACTTAATTCGTATCTGCGAGGTCAAAGCAATGATCTTCGTGGTGCTGTTGAGGATCTGACAATGGAATGGGAAGCAACTCGTAAGATTGATGCCCCACGCTACCTTCGTGCCCTTAGGCAGGAGATGGCAGGCGGCGGAAATTTTAATGGTGCCGGGCTCCAATCGTTTCGACAGCAGGTAAGTTCCGTTACATTCGAACGCCCTGATGGTCAACCCGGCCTCGATGTATTCTTTGAAAATAAGCAATTCCCAGCAGTACTTCCTGGCAGAATCAAGGACATCAACTTTGAACCTGGCTATGGAAACTACGTGGTTGTGGAATCAATTGATCCAGAGACTCGTCAACCCGTTGATGTGCTCTATGCCCACCTTGCTTCTCGACCCTCCTTGGGGATTGGGACACGGGTGGTTCCTGGTCAAATCATTGGCCGACAAGGCGGTACAGGCAATGTTCGATCTGCGGATGGTACAATTGCCAGCATCGACTTCCTAGCTCCAGCCCCGGCTGGAAGCACCAGCATGACTCCGTATCGAAACTTTGATCGCCTGCGGAGGCGCATTGCTGCTCAACTTGGGAAATAAGGCCCTTGTTCCTTGCGGGGAATAGGGCCTCCCGCCCTTTTAGTCTATTCACTGTCCCTTGAGGGGGACCCTACTTCCCCAAAACACAAATGGCTGATTACAACCTGGAAGGTGTTCCCGCTGTTAATATGGCGGAACGGGCCAAACAAAATCAAGCCGTTGCTGCGGCTAAAAAGAAAGCAGAGGAAGAGAAGCGTAAGCGCCAAGAAGCTGAGAAGCAACGCGCTGCTGCCGAAAAGAAGGCCGCTCAAGAGAAGCAGTTCAATGAATCTCTTGTCAATCCTCTGGAATTCGCTAAACCCTTTGGTCAGTTCATTAGCGATCCTGGTGATGTTATCACAGGAGTGGCTGATCGGATGCTTGGCACCAAAACCCAAGAGATCTACCGCAAAGGTCAAAGTCAGATCCCAGGACTTGGAGCCGCTAAGGAAGTTCTTGGCACTGTAAGACAGGCTGGTGCGGACATCATTGAGAGTCCAGTTGATCTGGTATCTCAGATCGCGTTGGATGCTACGGTTAATCTTGGAAAGCGCCCCTACGAGGATGGGTACAAAAGAGCCCTTTCGGATATTGGTATTGAAGGACCCAAGACTGGTGTTGGTCAGGCTGCTTCCAAGCTTCTCAGTATTATCGCAACGGTTAGGGGTGCTCGCCGTCTGCCTGGTGGTAAGTTTGGCACCGCCCCTATCGATCCAAAACTTCAAGGCGTTGCTAAGCTTGGAGCCAAAGGCAAGAAGCTGGCACTTGAGGATCTGGTTCCTGGTGCTGTTGCTGATTTCCTGCTTACCAACGTCAAGGATGGTAACTTTTCGGATGCTGTTAAGTCGATGGTTCCCGAAGAATATCGGGATTCATTTGTGTTTGGATTGTCCACCGAACGCCTCGGTAACCCCTGGCTGAATCGAGCCAAGTCTGCTCTTGAAGGCGGCCCTCTTAACTTTGCGGGCAATGCCCTGGCGGCGATGGTTGCCGGTAGGTTTGCTGCTCAGGCAGCCAAGAAGGCCGGTAAATCAGATGCGGAAGCTCTTGCCGAGGGCGTCAATGTAGCTGCTACCAAGTCAGATGAATTGGCTAAGGAGACCGATAAACTCCAATCCAAGGAGTCTGGTGCCTGGAATGATGTTCGAGAGGAGGAACTGAATAAACTTCTCCAGGATGAACAGAAGATTCGGGAACGGATCTCAGCAACAGATCCAGAGGATGCGGATGTACTTGAGGGCCTCAACAAGGAACTCAACGATGTGATGGATAAGCAGAAAGAAATCGATAACACGATTCTTGAATCTGGTAATCCTGAGTCAAAGTATGAGTATTGGGAAACTCAGGGCACAGTTAAACCCGAACCAATCAATAGGGTAGCTGCCGACCAACTGGAACTGGAAACCAGCAAGATTAGCATTCATGGTGCATCCGGCAAGACCATGACGGATTCGGCCATTCGTGGTGCTGGTTACAAGGATACCTGGGTAGAACAAGCAGTTCGCAAGTACGAAAAGGATGTTGATGTTGCTGAGATTTCTCGTCTGACAGGTTATACTGTTGATGAAGTTATCGGCAAAGCGTCTCGAATCTATCGTGACTTTATGGATTCTCTTCGCCCCTACGATGAGATGGTGGCGGACGAGGGTGAAGCTGCTCTGATTCGCAGGCTGTTTGAAGAGCAAAAGGCCACACTTACCCTCAATGAAACTGGTAGACAAGTTCCCACTGCTGAATCATTGGTAGCCATGAAGGCTATTGTTGGTGACTTCTCCAACCAAATCTATGATCTGGCTAAGCAGGCCGAAGAGGCCGATCAGGCTCAGATCTACAATTTCAACAGCTTTGATCGAGCCGTTGATAGGCTTGTGGGTGTTCTTGAATTCTACAAAGAAGGTACCAATTTCGGCGGTGGATTTCTCAACTCACTAAAGCAAAGCATCACCAAAAACGTTGAAGCGGGCGAAGCAGCAATGGCTGCCCGTGACTTCGAAATGGATGATGTTGTCACCCCACGTCGCTTGAAGAAGTGGGCACAGGAAGTCAAGGATGCGTATCGAAGGGGTGATGCGGAAGCCGTAGATAAGATGCGAGCCTTGGTTCGTGCAATGGTTCTTGCTGGTGGTGATCCATCCAAGACCGTTTCTTTTGCTAGCACTGCGATGCAGATGTTTGGTAAGAACCAGATGTCGCTCTTCTACAATAGCATTCTTTCTGGCACCAAAACCATCTTCCGAAACTTCTCTGGTGTCTATCGCTTGGTTGAGGCCCCCACGAGCATGGCCATCAGCGGTGCCTGGAAGGGCGATAAGGCCACGATCAAGGCTGCCCTTGCTGGGTATAGTGCCATCACTCAAAGCACCCAGGAGGCCCTTAGGGTGGCCCTTAGGACGTGGCAAACAGGTATCCCTGCTTCCTCCACTACTTACCGGGTGGTTCAGGATGCGGAATCTCGTGTCATGCTTGAAGCCATGGAGCAGGTTGCTAAGACGCCAGCGGAACAGTTGACGGTGGGCTTTCTCAAGGCTCAGTATCGTTTTGCTGAGTTTCTGGATTTCCCTAGTCGTCTGCTGGTCAGTATGGACGACGCCTTCAAGACCATTCTTGTGCGGCAACGAATTGCAGAAATTGCAACCTACAAAGCCTATCAAGAAGGCCCCTTGGATGTGGCAGCTCGAACAAAAGCATACGTCAACGAGTATGCTAAGTATCTCGATCCAAACACTGGTCAGATCAAAGATGCTGGGCTCCAAAAGTACGCGGAGATTGGCACCTATCAGAACGATCCAGGAATGGGCCTGAATCACCTCTCGGCTGCTCTCGACAATCTTCCGTATATTGGACCTGCCGGTCGTCTTGCGGTTCCATTTATTCGTACCCCAGCAAACATCTTTGCGTACCAACTTGAGCATCTGCCGCTGACGGCTAGGTTTTCAAGGCAGTATCAGGATGCAATGGCTTCCGGTGATCCATTGCTGATTGCTGAATACGAAGGACGTCAGGCCCTTGGGACAGTCATCGCAGCATCCATTGTGCCTATGGCATGGAATGAGATGTTTACGGGCAATACTCCGATCGACTCAAAGGAACGTCAGCGCTGGCAGAAGCTAGGCATTCAGGCTCGTTCTGTCAAGATTGGGGGCCAGTACATCTCGTATAATGCTCTGGAACCTCTTTCCAACATCATTGCTGCTGTTGCGGATATTACAGCGGTTTCCAAGGCAGGCGGTGCTGATCTTGCCGAACGACTTGGTGGGCAACTTGTTCTGGCTATTGCAGCAAGCTTTACCGAAAAGAGTTACTTCTCCGGTTTGGCTGCTCTTGGTGAGTTCCTATCTCCTGAAACCTGGACCACTGCTACGGTCATGAAGGGCTTTCTTAGCATAGCCAACAACCAAACACCTCTTGCTGGGGCGCGTAGGGCATTGTCGAACAGCATGAATCCGTATATGCGGGAATACAGCAATGAGTTCGAACGCCTTCTGAATGTAGCTCTTCCTGGCTATGCTGTGACTCGTCCAGAAGTTATTGATGTGCTTACTGGTAAACCACTCCGAAACCCAAATGGTGGGCTTTGGAATGCCAACGTCCCCTTCGAAGTGAGCCCTGAAAATAAGGATCCTGTGGCTAAATTCCTTATGGAGATTGAATTTGCCTGGAAAGACAGTCTGGATAAGGCCCCCAATGGTCGCCCCATGACTGCGGAACAGAAGCAATTCATCCGCAAGGAGATGTACCGCAACGGACTTCGCAGGGACATTGATAACCTCCGCAAACTGGATTGGGTTAAGGAGGACCTTACCAAGTGGAAGAACCGCAACAAGGGTGCCATGAGTGACTACACTCGTGATACTCCGCTGGTCAATGATGAGGTCAAGAAGCTTTGGGATGATTCCAAGCGTCGAGCCTTTGCAAAACTAGAGCTGGAAGATGCGGTGATTGCGGAACAGAACCGTAAAATTCGTGCTGCCCAGTATCAAACCCAACAGGGCAACTACAGCCCCGATCAACCCAAGGATTTCAGCACCGCTGATGTTGAAGGGTTGAACAGAGTCTATCAGGACATCATGAACTTCAAGTAAACCATGGCTGTTACTCAGAACACCTATACGGGGAATGGGTCTACCACGATCTATTCCCTGTCCTTTTCCTACCTGGATAAGGCCGACGTCAAGGTTACGGTTAACAACGTACTCGTAACCAACTACATCTTTGCCACCGCTTCATCCATTCAGTTCTCGACGGCCCCTTCTGCTGGGGCTGCCATTCGAATCTATCGGGACACCGATACGGATCAGACAAAGGCCACCTTCTTTGCTGGTTCTGCCATCAAGGCCAAGGATCTGAATTCTAACTTCACTCAGACCCTTTACGCCGTTCAAGAGATTGCCTTTAATGCCCTCAGCAAGATTGGGGATACCATGCAAGGTATTCTCAACATGGGTGGATTCAAGATTACTAACCTTGGAACCCCTACCAGCTCCACCGATGCCAGCACCAAGGCCTACGTTGACGGGCTCATTTCAACTGGAGCTGCTAACGCGGCGGCGGCTGCTGCCAGTGCCAGTGCTGCTGCTGGATCTGCCAGCTCTGCTGCTGCCTCCTACGACGCCTTTGATGATCGGTACCTTGGTTCTAAGCCCACTGATCCGGCTTTGGACAACGATGGCAACGCCCTGATCACTGGCGCTATTTACTTCAACACCTCATCCAACGTGATGCGGGTGTACAACGGCGCTACCTGGCAGGATGCTTCGGCTAATGCCAACGTGCTCCGGTGGAGGAAGACTGCTGTTGGTGGTGAGACCAGCCTAAGTGGTGCGGATGACAACGCAGCTACTCTGACCTACACCGTTAACCTGGAGTTTGTCTATCTTAACGGTGTTCTTCTGACCCGTGGTGTGGACTACACCGCTAGCAACGGCACCAGCATTACTGGACTTGTTGCACTTGATCCTGGTGATGTCGTTGAGGTTCTGAGTTACAGCTCGTTCAGCCTGGTTAATGTGCCTGGTTCGACGATTCAGGATGGGACGATCACGACAAATAAGATTGCAAACGGCACAATCCTTAATGAGGATGTTAATGCGTCTGCTGGTATTGTTGCCACCAAACTTTCGTTTACGCAGGCTGGTACTGGCGCCGTTACGCGAACGGTTGATTCCAAACTCAAGGATGTTGTGTCCGTTAAAGACTTTGGAGCTGTTGGTAATGGTGTGGCTGATGACACGGCAGTAATCCAAGCCGCAATCAACAGCCTGTCTACAGGTGGAACGCTTACTTTTCCACCAGGAAACTACAAATGCAATAGCGGACTAACTGTTTCCGCCAACGATGTCATCCTTGTTTTTGAAGGTGGCGCAAAGCTCTCGTATACAACAGCAACATTATCACTTCTTACCATAACAGGTCTTAGGTGTAAGTTGTTTAACGCAACTATTGATGCACCTGCTGTTTTTGATGGGACTAATGCTGCCGTTACTTACGCAATTATCAATGTTCAAGCCGACAATTTTGCAGCTGAAACCTGTACCTTGAACAATGTGCCACGCGCAGGGTTCTTTTTTAACAATGTCAATAATGGGTCAATCCAAGGTTGTACCATTAACGGTGGCACAACTGAAGGATTCTATACCGGCTCAAATACAGTTCATTTTGGCATACTTATAGATCCTAATTCTACTGGTAGTCAAGGTAACTTTATTATTGCCAATAATTTCATTAACAGGTGCGTTCAAGGGGCTGGTAGCGGTAACGCCGGAACTGCATCGCAGGAACAGTCAATGACTATTTCTGGGAATGTTTTTGAATTGTGCTGGAATCATGGTTGGTATTCATCTGGACTTGCCAATGGCACCGCCGTCACAGGAAATGCCTTTAATGCCTGCCAAATCCCAATCGCATTAACAGGAAGCAACCACACGGTCACAGGTAATGCTATTGTCGTTGCCACAACAGGCTCCGGTCTTGCTACTGACAACGAGATCACTGGCATTTCACTACGCGATCCTGTTAATTGCATTGTATCTAACAATAGTATTAAAGGTGAAAACATCAACGGTGGTGTTGTCATTAGCTTGGATGACCTGAGTGGTGTATCTGGAAACAACAAAGTAGAAAGAAACATTGTATCTAATAACACCATTGAAATTACCAATTCAAGTGTTGCTGGGGTTAATGCAATTCGTCTTACAGCTCTATCTGCGTCCAATGTTTCTGATAACATTATTTCAGGAAACATTATTAAAGCACCTGGACGATCAAGCGAAGGTCTTATCCAAATTGTCGGAGGCAGTAGCGTAGTCTCTCAGAACAATAGTGTTGTTGATAATGTTATTATTGCAAATGGACAACGAGGATCTCAGTCTACTGGCATCCAGCTAATCAATGTTGTGGATTCTGATGTTACCAATAATAAAATTAGGTGCGAATTTGATGCTGCTTCTGCGAGCTTTTTCTTTGCTATTGATATTAACGCTTGTACTAGAGTAACAGTTGCGTCAAACCAAGTCCGATGTACAGCGTCTTTTGGGGCCAATACTCAAATCAGAGGAGTCGTAGAAGCAACCAGTGGTTCTCAAAATCAAATTATCAATAATAGCTTTGCAATTGATTTAACAAAAGCGACCTTGCTTTTATTCAATGTTTTGACTACGTCAGGTATTAGAATTGAACACGCTGGAACCGGAACTCCTGAAAGTTCTATTATTGCAGGAGTTGGTAGCCTTTGGCGCAGAACTGATGGCGGTACGTCCACCACGCTTTATGTAAAAGAATCAGGCACCAGCAATACCGGCTGGGTGGCTAAATAATTATGGGAAACCCCAAGTCACTCAATAAGACAACCCACGTCCCCGGCCCCCCGAAAAAGACTAAACAGGGGCAGGG
>Ga0214917_10000727_pt1 | contig 43150 bp, 33 predicted proteins | sample LL_1208_BB_MetaG_FD_177983 | JGI IMG/M metagenome (GOLD analysis project Ga0214917, IMG submission 177983) | Freshwater microbial communities from Lake Lanier, Atlanta, Georgia, United States - LL_1208_BB | ecosystem: Environmental > Aquatic > Freshwater > Lake | place: USA: Georgia | collected... | reverse complement strand
CACGGTTACAGGCAGTAGGGTTGGCGAGGAGGTCCCGCAAGGGTTTGAGGCGACCACCGAGATGGTGCCGCCCGCGGCTCCGGCGGTGGCTACCAGGGTGTCGTTCCCTTGCCCGCTGACAATGCTCCAACCGCTGGGCAGCTGCCAGGTGTAGGTGGTGGCGCCCGAACTGGGTGCAGCCACATAGGTTATATTGGCTTGGGATGGGCACACATCGGCGTATCCGGAAATGGATGCAGGGCTAAGCGGCGCTGTCGTGCAATTGCAGGCGATGGCTTGCCAACCGTTGGCAAGGTAGTGTATTTCAAGGCAAGAGGTAGTAGTATTGAGGATCAAAAGCCCTTCAGCTGGGTTTTGAATGGCGTTCCGCTGGGCGGTACTCATGCGGGGAATAAGCAGCCCTCCCGCAGTTCCTGAAATGTCAAATAATGCCGAGGCATCGGGTTGTTGGGTGTTGATGCCTACTTTTTGCGCGAGTAGGGAAGATGAAAACAGAGATATGAGCAGTATGAGGCGGAGTTTCATGAGGATGGATTTGAGGGCTAAGGTAATAGTAATCAGCGAGGCTAGGCGAACAGAACCTTTGCCTCATAATAAATTAATGGCTCAATAACGCCAACAACCCCTCCAACCGAAACCCCCGACTACCTTTAATCAACACCTCGCCCCTTAGTTCATGTCCAGCTGTGGCCTGCGCCTTGGCGGTTTCGGTATTTATAAAATACTTAGCACATGTCGGTCCCCACTCTTTGTGTCGTTCGAATTCGGGTCCGATGCACCACATAAAGTCGGGCTTGAACGAGGCGGCGAGGCGCAATATATTTTTATGCTCTTCCGATGCCGCTTCGCCCATTTCCAGCATGTCGCCCAAGATGAAACCAAAGGGGCGCGAGGCTTCGGCGACAAAGCTCAGCAATGCCGCCTCCATGCTGCTGGGGTTGGCGTTGTAGGCGTCCAGCAAGATGTTCAGGTGCGTTCCCCGGATATATTGGCTGCGCATCAGCTGGGGGACATATTCGGCCAAGGCCTTTTTGCTGATTTCATCGGGAACCCCACACCAGCGCGCTACCGCCAAGGCATGCATCATGTTTTCGCTATTGAAAGCACCTGCCAATTGCGACCAAACAGGAAGGTCCCAATCGGACATGTGCAAACCCGCCAAATGCCCCGATTTTACGGGAACTCCATGCCAAGTTGAATCGGCGTTCCAGCCGTAAACGATGCGGGTTAAGTCTTGACTGTCTTCCAACACATCGGGCTGGAAGTCGGGAACCAAGGCGGTGCCTTCAGATTGACGCAGGTATTCAAAGAGTTCGGCATTCGCGGCCCGAACTCCTTCTACACTCCCAAATCCTTCCAAATGGTCTTTACCATTGTTGGTAATCAATCCGGCATTGGGTTGGGCCAACTGAGCTAGAAACGCCGTTTCGCCGGCATGGTTTGCCCCAATTTCGATGATGCCCCAGCGGTGTTCCGGCTTCAGCATCAGTAGGGTTAAAGGAAGCCCAATGTGGTTGTTAAAATTGCCGGGAGTAGCCAAGGTGGGAGCAGCGGCAGACAAACAGGCATAGGTCAATTCTTTGGTCGTTGTTTTTCCATTGGAACCCGCAATGCAAATTAGGGTAGTGTTTAGGGTCCTGCGGTGCAGCACAGCCAATTCTTGCAGGGTGTTCAAGGCATCGTTGACCAACCACATCCCCGGAAGGTGTCCCAGCTCCGGTCGGTCCACCACAGCCAAGCTGGCGCCTTGGGCCAATGCCGCTTCGGCAAAATCATTCCCATCGAAATTCGACCCTTTCAGGGCAAAAAACAGACCGCCGGGTATTATTTTCCGCGTGTCGGTGCTGATTCCATTGCCCGACAAAAAGGCAGTGTAGAGCTCAGACAAGGTTTTCATGCCTGCAAAGTAGGAAAGCTTCCGTAATTTTGAGGGCATCAATGTTTACATCTGACTTTTTTTATCTCTTGCCGGAGGAACAAATCGCTAAATTTCCGGTTCAGCCCCGCGACGCCTCCCGCCTGTTGGTGTACCGAAATGGCACCATCAGCGACAGCGAATTTTTAAACCTCCCCAATGAATTGCCCGGCAATGCCTTGTTGGTAAGCAACGAATCTAAAGTGGTAGCCGCACGTTTGCTGGCTCAGCGGGAAAGCGGGGCAGGCATTGAGGTATTTTTATTAAAACCTCAAGGGAAAACCATGGAAGAGGCGCTGTCGGAAACAAATGCGGTGGTTTGGGAAGCCATGGTGGGCAACAAAAAACGATGGAAGGCGGGGGAATCCATTCGTGTTACCGAATTGCCGGAAGTGAAAATTGCCTGGGAGAATAGGGAGAAAAATACCGTTCGGGTTGAATGGAAAGAAGCCCTGCACATGCAAATGGCCGATATCCTGGAATGTGCCGGCAAGGTGCCCCTACCCCCATATTTGAATCGGGAAGCCCAACCGGAAGACAAGCAGCATTATCAAACCATTTTTGCCAAACAAAGGGGAAGCGTGGCAGCACCTACCGCCTCCCTGCATTTTACGGAGCGGGTATTGAAGGCATTGGAAGCGCAAGGAATTGGGCGCTGCAATGTCACATTGCATGTAGGAGCGGGAACCTTTAAGCCCGTAACGGCCGAGAACATGTTGGAACACAAAATGCACAGCGAATATTTTGCGGTTTCAGGAGAAACATTGAGGCAATTGGCCAATCATGAAGGGCCGGTAGTGCCATTGGGAACCACCGCTTTCCGCACCTTGGAATCTTTGTTTTGGGTGGCGCAATCGGGATTGACGGTGGTTCCTCAGTACCCAGATCGGGAATTTCCGCTTCGTTTTCCCAACCGGAAATTGGCATTTTTGGCCTTGGCAGAAGCCTATCCGAATGGGTTGGAGGGAGAAACCGAGATTTTCATTTACCCGGGCGGTCCGTTGCACGTGGCGGATGGGTTGCTGACCAACTTTCATCAACCGGGAAGTTCCTTGATCATGTTGGTGGCCGCGTTGGTTGGAGAAGAGTGGAAGAGGGTATATCAACATGCTCTAGATTCGGGCTATCGGTTTTTGAGTTATGGAGATGCCAGTTTGCTGTGGAGGAGGGCGAAATAAAATGAGTGGGATTTAAGCACCATGCCGCCGGCCCCCGGATTGCGGCGGCAGACGCGCAGGGCCGGAGCTATGGGCGGCCGGCTGCGGAGGCGACCAGAGGGAGCCCCACGCAAGCCGCAGCCGACCAAGCTCCGGCACAAGCGGCTACAGCCAAAAGCCGGATAAGGGCCCCAAAAAAAGAAAAATTAAACGGAGATTAATCCCAAACTCCCGGCCACCGATTCCAATAGGCTTCGCCCGTCGGTGTTGCCCATGTTGGGGTGCATAACGCGCTCAGGATGAGGCATTAATCCGCAAATGTTGCCGGCAGGGTTGCAAATGCCAGCAATGTGATTTGTGCTGCCGTTCGGGTTCCCTTCCTCGGCCAATTCACCCGCAGCCGAACAATAGCGCAGAATAACTTGCCCCTGGTCTTCTAAGCGGTTTAAATCGTCTTGCGGAGCAAAATACCTGCCCTCGCCGTGGGCAATGGGCAGGCGAAGCACCTGACCAACGCTTGTATTTTGCGTCAAAATAGAATGGGTTTGCTCAACGCGCACATGTATGTCGGTACAGATAAATCGCCGTTGGGTGTTGTGCAACAGGGCTCCGGGCAACAAACCGGCCTCGACCAGCACCTGAAAGCCGTTGCAAATGCCGATTAATGGTCGACCGGAAGCCGCGTGTTTTGCCACGGCCTGCATGATCGGGGAAAAACGGGCAATGGCCCCGGAACGCAGGTAATCTCCATAGGAAAAACCGCCAGGGAGGACCAGCACATCTACGTTTTGCGTATCGGTGTCTTTATGCCAAAGCCGGATGGGCTGGGCATGGGGAAGCAAGCGGACGGCATCGGCCATGTCTTGGTCGCAATTGGACCCGGGAAAGGTGACTATGCCCCATTTCATAGGGCGAAGGTACGGACTCGCCCGCTATTTTGAAAGTGGACTAAGCACTTAGGCCGAGAGGCGTTTGGCCAGCTCGGTATCCAAGGCGCTTAGAAACTCCTCGGTGTACAAATAGTGCTCACCGTGGTTTACCTTGTTGCCGTGGATGCAAATGGCCAGGTCTTTGGTCATTTTGCCCGACTCAATAACGTCAATGCACACCTGTTCAAGGGTTTGGCAGAAGTGGATAAGCTCATTGTTGCCGTCTAGTTTTCCGCGGAATTCCAAGCCTCGGGTCCAGGCGAAAATAGACGCAATGGGATTGGTTGAGGTGGGTTGGCCTTGCTGATGCTGCCGGTAGTGCCGGGTAACGGTGCCGTGGGCGGCCTCGGCCTCCATAACCTTCCCGTCCGGAGTAACCAGGGTAGAGGTCATTAATCCCAAGGAGCCAAAACCTTGAGCGACGGTGTCGGACTGAACGTCTCCGTCGTAGTTTTTGCAGGCCCAGACGAAGTTTCCGTTCATTTTAAGTGCGCTGGCCACCATGTCGTCAATCAATCGGTGTTCGTAGTAAATGCCGGCGGCCTCAAACTTGGATTTGTAATCGGCTTGGTAAATCGCCTCGAAGATGTCTTTAAAGCGACCATCGTATTGCTTAAGGATGGTGTTTTTCGTGGACAAAAACAGGGGCCATTTTTTCATTAGGGCCTGATTGAAGCAGGCGTGGGCAAAGCCGATGATGGATTCTTCGGTGTTGTACATGCCCAGGGCGACGCCGGCGCCTTTGAATTGATACACCTCAAATTCCTGAGGGGCACTTCCGTCTTCGGGGCTGAAGGTCAGGGTTAGCTTGCCTGGACCGGAAACCACAAAATCGGTGGCGCGGTATTGGTCGCCAAAGGCATGCCGCCCAATGCAAATGGGGGCGGTCCAATTGGGTACCAACCGAGGTACATTCGCCGTTACAATGGGCTCACGAAAAACGGTGCCGTCTAAAATGTTGCGGATGGTACCATTGGGGGATTTCCACATTTTTTTAAGGCCAAATTCTTCCACCCGTTGTTCGTCGGGTGTAATGGTAGCGCACTTAATGCCAACGCCGTAGGTGCGGATGGCATGGGCGGCATCAATGGTAATCTGGTCGTTGGTTTCATCGCGGCACTCGATTCCCAGATCATAGTATTTGATGTCCAAATTCAGGTAAGGAAGAATCAATTTTTCTTTGATAAATTTCCAAATGATGCGGGTCATTTCATCTCCATCCAATTCCACTACGGGGTTTGCAACGTGAATTTTATTCATAACAGTGCTTAAAATGAGATTTTAGATTGGTTTATTTGGGCAAATGTGCAGAAAACTGAGCGAAATACCTTAATGAGGGTGCAATTGAACCCATTTTTCTACCAGAGATTGCAGTGAGGGGTATGAAGAACAGAAGCGGGGGTCGTCTACCAACAGGGGGAGGCGAGTGGGGTTATGGCTGAGTGCTGCACGGATTCTAGACAGGGATTCGGGGCTTGGAAGCGGTGCTTTTAGTTGAATTAATCCTTGCAAAGCCAGCAGTTGTTCGTAGGGTTTCCAGTTTGGGTCGAGCAGTCCGTCGATCCAAAAAGCAGCGGCCTGTTCAGGCGGAAGTCCTGCGGCGGCCTTGATGGCCGACAAACGGTGCTTGTCGTGTTGGCTTTCCCAAAAGGGGTACAACAGGTCTTTCGTGATGGGAATTTGAAGCAAGGCCACCCATTCCAGGGCATAACTTTGTTGAAAATGCAGGGTGTCTAGTGTGCCACCCATGGGAGCCGGTGGTTTTTGCAGCAGGGGTAGCAATTGTTGGCCCAATAGGCGTTGTGCTTCGGCCCATTCGGGGAGTCCTGATTTTGAATAGGTTAGGGCATTCCATCCGGACAAAAAAGTAGAGCGGAACAGCCGTTCCGAAACATAAATGGGCAGAGCCGGATGCAAAAAGCCCCAGGCCACCCAGCCGGCCGAGGCATACATAATGCCATTGTCGGGAGCGGGCAACCCCAATTTCCCTTTACCCAATGATTTTACCAACACATAAGCGGTGTCGTTAATCATTCGAAAGGGAGCCAGTTCCCCGCGGCTGCCGTCGCAAGCGGGGGCCATCAGGAACTGAGAAACGCCGATTTTTTTAGAACGAAATTTTGGTCCTGAGAGCTGTTCCAGAAGAATCAGGCCTTGGCCCAGCTTGGGGTCAATGCCTGCTTTTTTCACCTTGATTAAGCTGTAGCCTTCGGGGATGATATCGGCAAAAAAGGAGGCCTGATAGGTTCGGCGGAATTGGCCTTGGGTTTCAGGACAGAACAGAAACAATGCACCAAAGAGGGCCCAAATAGCAGAAAAATAAGACCTTTGCATCAACGCCGTTCGTGGATTGGCCTAAAGGTAATGTTATTTCATGTCAGATGCGGGTATTGCATGTTATTCCTAAGTTGATAAAGGGGGGAGCTGAGCAGTTTGCTCTGAATCTGGTTGCAGGATTAAATTATCAGCCCGGAATAACAAGTGTGTTGGTATATTGGGAGCCTATTTTTCAATTTGATGCTTCATTTGTTCCCCTAACCCGAAAGATTTCTGTTGAAGTTGAATTGGGAATTGGCAGAATTAATAAGCGGAAATTGAAGCCGTTTGAAGCGTTTGTTCGAGAATTTAATCCCGACATTATTCATTCTCATTTGTTTCAGGCTGAATTGGTTGGTAGAGTGCCTGTTTTTGAGGGGGTTCAATATTTTTCAACAGTTCATGACAACATGAAGCAATTGGACTCCATTTGGAGTAAGAGATGGAAGACTATTCCAGCCGCATGGTGGGAAAGACATCTGGCATTATCCTTCTACAGCAAATCCAACAATCGGTTTTTGGCCGTCTCAAAAGACACTTCAGCGTATTTAAAACGGGTACTTCCCGAAAAACTGGCCAAACGGGTTGAACTCATATACAATGGAGTTCCAACCTCTGATTTTCTAGTTCAAGAACGGCTATTTCCTGTTGCCTTTTCTGAAACAGCACCATTGAGATTGATAAATGTTGGAAGTTTCAGGCCCTTCAAAGGCCAAGCAAACCTTATTAAGGCGGTTTTTAACTTGCGCCAAAAGGGGGTGCATGTAGAATTGACTTTTTTAGGGGAAGGTCAGGAATTCGAGGCATGTAAAGCATTGGCCACGGAACTTCAGATTTCCAAGTGGATTCATTTTAAAGGAGTTGTTCACCAATTGCAGCCGGAATATGCCCAACATCATTTATATGTTCATGCATCTACCTCTGAATCTTTTGGATTGGTCTTAATTGAAGCCATGGCCGCCGGGCTTCCCGTTATTGCTTTAGATGCTGGAGGCAATCGGGAGGTTTTAGTGAACACAACGGCGACCCGAATGCTCCCAAAAGATGCCAATGCAGAATGCCTTGCCGATGCCATACTAGAATGGTACCAAAAACCTGATTTGTTAAATCCGGCATCGGCGGAAGCCACAAAAGTTGCTGCAGAATTTGACTTTGCAAAAACGATTTCAGCCGTGGTTTATCAATATCAGTTGGCCTTAGCCAAGAACAAATGATACAACGGGTAGCTCATATCATTCCACAGTTGAGTCAAGGAGGGGCAGAGCGCTTAACCTTGAACATCAATTCCGAATTGAATCAAAGGCCGGGGATAGAGTCAAGAATTTTTTATTTCCAGCCGGTAGCAGATTACAAGGCAACCGAACTTAAGCAGTGTTTCTATGTTCCTGCTCAAGTTCGGCTTCGATTGTTGGGGCCCCCTGAGTATCAAATTCACAAATTGGAATCCGCCATTGCTTCTTTTAACCCGGACATTCTTCATGCTCATTTGTTTGAGTCGGAGCTGGTTCGAGGTCTGTTCCGCCCATCAACCTGGGCAAACATCTCAACCATGCACGACAACATGCGGCAACTGAAACGCCCCTTGGGTTTCATTAAAAAATCGGATTGGATACAAAGGGCAACCCGCACCACGCTATTGACGTCCTTCCGCAAAACCAACAACCACTTCCTGGCCATTTCCGAAGACACCCAGGCCTACCTGAAAACCGTGCTGCCCTCTGCTATGCATTCCCGCATTGCCCTCTTAAAAAATGCCATTCCCCTAACTCGGTTTTCCCATCCCCAGCGCGCGGAATGGATTCCCGGAAGCCCTCTCCGCCTCATCAACGTAGGCAGTTTCGTCCCCAAAAAAAACCAAAAATTGGCGGTATTGGTTTTGCAGGAATTGCTAAACCTAGGCCTGGACGCCCAGCTAACCTTGGCCGGCGATGGCCCCCTGAAAGCCGAAGTACAGGAACAGGTTCGAACTCTGGGCTTAAGCGAAAAGGTAATTTTTTTAGGCAACATCACCGACATAGAACGGCAGTATAAAGAGGCCGATCTGTATTTGCACACCGCTTGGGAAGAACCCTTCGGCCTGGTTTTAATTGAAGCCATGGCCTCCGGCCTTTCGGTAGTTGCGCTGGATGCCGGTGGAAATCGGGAATTGATTTCAGATGGCAGAACAGGCCGGTTGTTGCCCTTGAATTCGACGCCCATGCACGTTGGAACCGCCATTCGGGATTGGATGGGCAGCCAAAAACAACAGCAGGAAGCGCGCCAACAGGCCATGGCTTTTGCTGCCGGTTTTGGGATTGAATCCTATGTTGACCAGCTCTTGCTGCACTACAACCGCATTCAACCCGCCTAATCTCATTATCTTGCAGCACAGAAGATAAATGTATGTGTGGAATTGCCGGAATATGGGGCCCCGATGCGGCAGATCGCATCGAAGCGATGACGCGAGGGCTTAAACACAGAGGCCCTGATAATCAGGGTGTTCTGCGTATTCCGGAACGGAATTTGGCCATGGGGCACCGCCGCCTCAGCATCTTGGATCTGAGTTCTGCAGGCAACCAACCCATCCAAAGCCATTGCCGCCGATTTTCTATGGTTTTCAATGGTGAAATCTATAATTTTCTTGACCTAAAGCAAGGCCTTCAAGAGCGAGGGCACAGCCCCTTCCACAGCCGCTCTGACACCGAAGTGTTGCTGGAAATGTTTGCCGTTTATGGCCTCGATATGCTGCCTCAATTGAACGGCATGTTTGCCATAGGCATTTACGACCATGCGGAAGAGGTGCTTTGGCTTATCCGCGACAGGCTGGGCATAAAACCCTTGTATTATGGACAGGATGCTCGGCAGAATTTCCGATTCGGATCAGACCTCTCTGTATTTGCAGATGCCAAACCAGAGCTGAATCCCGAATCGGTGGCGGCATTCTTTCACTTGGGTTTCGTTCCTGGCCACAACAGCATCCGCAAAGGCATATTTTCCTTGCCCCCCGGACATGCATTAAAGGTACAGCAGGGTCGAGCTTCTGAGCCGCGCGTTTGGTGGAGTCCGCCCATGCATTCCGCAGGTTCAATTTCTGAGTCAGCGGCATTGCAGACCCTTCAAACCTTACTGGAATCATCGGTAGATGCCCGTCTTGTTTCCGATGTGCCTTTCGGAACTTTTTTAAGCGGGGGCGTTGACTCCAGCCTGGTTACCGCCATTGCCGCCAAAAAATATGGCCCGGGCTTGCGCACCTTTTCCATTGCTATGCCGGCCGCCAGCCACAACGAATCGGTTTATGCCGAGGCTGTCGCCCGTCAATTAAAAACCAAGCACACCACGTACACCCTTCAGCCTGATTTTGCCTTGGAATGGGTGCCCCGCTTGCCGGAAATCTTTTCAGAACCCTTTGCCGATTCCTCGGCCTTGCCCACCTTAGCCGTATCGAAGCTGGCTCGGGAAGAGGTAAGCATGGTGCTGACCGGCGACGGCGGAGATGAGCTCTTTTGGGGTTATGGAGCCTACCGCTGGGCCGAGCGGCTTAGCCGCTCCCCATGGTCCAATCCTGCCTTTCAATCCGGCTTAGCCGGGTTGCTCGGCTTGGGCCGGGCCCGCGAACGGCGCGTCGCCCGTTTGCTTCGGCCTGCCCCCAAAGGCATTGCCCAACAAGCCCATATTTTCAGCCAGGAACAATATCTGTTTCGTGCCGAAGAAGTGGCCCGACTTACCGGGCGCATACCGACCGATCGCCTTTCGGCTTGGAGAAGTTCGCCTGTTTTGGATTTGCGTTCAGCCCCAGCCCGGCAGGCTTTTTTCGACCTGACGGGTTATCTGCCCGATGATTTGCTGGTGAAGGTAGACCGCGCCACCATGGCCAACAGCCTGGAAGCCCGCGTGCCTTTGCTGGATTATCGGGTGGTGGAATTTGCCCTCGGACTTCCCGATGCCTTAAAATGGCAGAACGGCCACGAAAAATACCTTTTGAAACAACTGCTGTACAAATACTTGCCGGCAGAATTGTTTCAGCGCCCCAAATGGGGATTCTCTGTGCCCTTGGCCTCATGGCTACAAAAAGAAGGCAAACACTTGGTCGATCAATGGGTGTTGGACACAGATGCCTACCGACATGGCCTGCTTGACCGCAAAGAATCCCTCCGCCACTTGAACGCTTTTCGCCGGGGCAATACCTTGGCCTACAACCGCGTTTGGCTGCTGTTGGTGTTTAATCAATGGATGAACTACCATGAATAAACATGTAGTCTTTTTGTCGTACGACGGATTAAGCGACCCCTTGGGCGAAGCGCAGGTGCTTCCCTATGTAAAAGGACTATCGGCATTGGGCTGGTCATACACCCTGATTTCATTTGAAAAACCCGTTCTTTTTGCCCGGCACAAAGAAAGACTGCAGGCCGAATGCCAACGGCATGGCATTGATTGGCAGCCCATATCCTACACAAAATCACCCCCGGTTTTATCGACGCTATACGACCAGTGGCGGTTGGGTCGGCAGTTAAAAAAACGATTCCGAAAACGGCCCTTTCAATTGCTGCATTGCCGCGGCTACATTACCGCTCCTCAAGGCCTTTACTGGCAAAAAAAAGGAATACCATTCTTGTTTGATATGCGGGGCTTTTTCCCGGACGAACGCGCCGATGCCGGATTGTGGAAAAAAGATCACCCTTTGTTTGGGGCGGTGTACCGTTACTTTAAACGACTGGAATTAAAGCTCTTGTCTAAGGCAGACCATGTCATTAGCTTAACCGAAAAAGGCAAAACCATTATGCAGGAAATGCTGCCCCGGCATGGGTTAAGCCTAAAGCCCTGTACGGTTATTCCTTGTTGTACCGATTTGGAGCTTTTCAATCCGGATTCCTGGACAGCTGTTCAGCGGCAGCAGTGGCGGGAAGTCCGCAATGTGCCGCTTTCAGCTCCCCTTCTAATGTATGTGGGTTCGCTGGGCACCTGGTACATGCTGAACGAGATGCTGGATTTTTTCAGTGAATTTCTTTTGCTTGAGCCGGAAGCCCGCTTTTTGCTGGCCACGCGCGACAACTCTGATGCGGTTTGGTCTGCGGCGAGGCAGCGCAATATTCCCGCCGAACGGATTTTGGTGGAGGGTTTTTCCCGGGCGGAATTGCCCCTGGCCATGAGCTCGGCCGATGCCGCCATTTTCTTCATCCGCCCAAGCTATTCCAAGCAGGCCAGCAGTCCCACCAAGCAAGGGGAATTGATGGCCATGAATGTTCCGGTTTTTTGCAACACCGGCGTTGGCGATACCGATGCCCTGCTTACGCGCTATCGCAGCGGAATTCTGATACCGGAGTTCAATTCGGCGGCCTATCAAACCGCCATTCAGCACTGGCAAAGCGAACGCAATCAGGGCTTTAAGCACTGCCGTGGCGGAGCTTTCGAGGCCTTTTCGCTGAGCCGGGGCGTTCAGTTGTATCACGAGGTGTACGTTGAGCTGTTGACATCGCATTAATTTTTGGGGCGGTTATCGGGCTTTCACGGGTTGTCCGCGTTTGCCGGGCGGGCTGGCAGCGGTCTGCGGTGGCTCCCAAGGTCGCCTCCTCGCCACGCGCCACCTGCCGCCGGCACCCTTGCGGGCAACCCTGTTCAATCCCGCCGCCGGGCGTAGCCAAAACAAGAACCTCGTTTAAGAGCGAAACACCCGGGTTGCCCGACCAAATTCACCCACCCGCCATTTGTCCTGCCCAAGCCCTACCTTTGCACCATGAATCCTTCCAATCCGATGGAAAAGGTAGTTGCAAGCCTTAAAGGCTGGATACGTGAACAAGATGCGCTAAACGGCGAAAAAACCGGGCGAATTTGGCTGGAAGGCCTTGCCGGATCTGCACTTTCCTTTCTGGTTGCCGCCCGATTTTTGCAATCCGAACGCCACCAAATACTCGTAGCCAAAGACAAAGAGTCAGCGGCCTACCTGAACAACGACTTGGAAAACATACTATCGCCTAATTCCAGTCTGTTTTTTCCTGAAACCTACCGCCGGGCCTACGACCAGCCCGATGTGGACAACGCCAACGTGCTACTTCGGGCCGAAGCCCTAAACCGAATTCGGGAAAAAAGACCCCTATGTTTGGTTACTTATCCCGAAGCCATTTGTGAAAAGGTGGTGAGCCGCACTCAGCTCGAGGCCCGCAGCCACCGCATTGCCATTGGCGACCGGCTAGACATGGATTTCTTATTTGATTTGCTGGTTTCTTATGATTTTGAGCGCGATGATTTGGTCTATGAACCGGGGCAGTTTGCCTTGCGCGGAGGATTGATGGATGTGTTCTCTTTCGCCCACAACCAACCTTTCCGACTGGAATTTGAGGGAGATAGCATTGCCGATATCCGATTCTTTGACCCCGAATCTCAACTGAGCCACAGCTCGGTCAACGAGGTGGTTTTGCTTCCCTCCATTGAACAAAAAACCGGAGTAGAAGAACGGAAAACCCTACTCGAATTTATAGGAAATCAGGCCGAGGTGTGGATCTATGATGCCCGAGATGCGGCCGTTCGTATGGATAAAAAATGGCTGGAAGCTCAAACAATCTACAAGGAATTAAACAGTCCTGTGAAAAGGGCTAGCCCTGAGGAACTGGTTTGGTCGGGCCAGGCCTTTACAGCTCAACTGCTTTCTCAGGCCTACATTCAATTCGAGGCGCCGGGCGAACCAAGCGATGTGCGCTGCCGCCTCCAGGCCAAAAGCCAGCCCGTTTTCAATAAAAAATACAATCTATTTCAAGAACATTTGGCCCAATTGGCCCAGGAGAAGACCACCGTTCTGATGTTTTACGAACAGGAGCCTCAGCGCGACCGTTTGATTGCCATTTTTCAAGATCAATTCCAGCTGGGAGCCGATCAATTGCCCTTTATCTGGGTAAAACGAGGCTTAAGTCAGGGCGTTCTGTTTCCCGAATTGGGTTGGGCCTGTTATACCGACCACGAACTGTTTGAACGGTATCGGCGTTTTCGCATCAAATCCCGCTACAGCAAACAACAAGCCGCTTCCATTCGGGAACTTTCAGAACTGCAGCCGGGCGACTATGTTACCCATATCGACCATGGGGTGTGCCGGTTTGCCGGACTCGAAATTCAAGACAACGGAGGCAAAAAGCAAGAAGTCATCAAATTACTTTTTAAAGACGGAGATGCCGTTTTTGTTTCCCTTCAGCATCTGCACCGAATCAGCAGGCATTCCGGTCGCGACGCCAAGGCACCCAGCTTAAGCAAACTGGGCACCACCGCCTGGGCCAACATGAAGTCAAAGGCCAAAGCAAGAGTAAAGGCCTTGGCCTACGATTTATTGAAATTGTATGCCCAGCGCCAAAACGAAAAGGGACACGCCTTCAGTCCCGACAACTACCTGATGCACGAATTGGAAGGCAGCTTTTCCTTCGAAGAGACCGAAGACCAGGCCAAGGCCATCCGCGAAGTCAAGGCCGACATGGAAAAAATCCGTCCCATGGATCGCTTGGTGTGCGGAGATGTTGGCTTTGGAAAAACCGAAGTGGCAGTGCGGGCTTCCTTCAAGGCGGTGTGTGACAATAAGCAGGTGGCCGTTTTAGTGCCGACCACCATTCTGGCCTTGCAGCATTACAAAACCTTTGAAAAAAGATATGCCGGCCTGCCTTGTCGAGTGGAATACATCAACCGCTTTCGCAGCTCAGCCGAACAAAAGCAAATTTTAGCCGATTTGGCATCGGGGAAAGTAGATGTATTGATTGGGACCCACAAATTGCTGGGACAAGAAGTGAAGTTCAAAGACTTAGGGCTGTTGATTATTGACGAAGAACAAAAATTTGGAGTCAATGCCAAAGACAAATTGAAAACCTTGAAGGTCAATGTGGATACCTTAACCTTGTCGGCCACGCCCATACCTCGGACGCTCCAATTTTCCTTGTTGGGTGCCCGCGATTTGAGCGTGATTCGAACTCCGCCGGGAAACCGATATCCCATTTTGACCGAGCTAAAAGGCTTTAATGAAGAATTCATCCGAGATGCCCTTTACCATGAATTGGAACGGGGCGGACAGGTGTTTTTTCTTCACAACCGGATTCAAAATTTGCCTGAAATAGCCGGCATGCTCCAACGCTTGGTGCCGGAGGCCCGAATTCGGTATGCCCATGGGCAAATGGATGGAAAGGCCCTGGAAGAAATCATGTTGGAATTTATTCGTGGAGATTTTGATGTGCTTGTGTCCACCTCCATCATTGAAAACGGCTTGGATGTCCCCAATGCCAACACCATTTTAATCAATGAGGCCCACAGCTATGGGCTTAGCGATTTGCACCAAATGCGTGGACGGGTTGGGCGGGGAAATAGAAAAGCCTATTGTTACCTTATTACTCCACCGTTTCATGCACTGGCAGATGAAAGCAAGCGAAGACTCCAGGCCTTGATAGAGTTTTCTGATTTAGGTAGCGGATTTTTGATTGCCATGAAAGACTTGGATATTCGGGGTGCCGGAGATTTGCTGGGGGCCGACCAAAGTGGATTTGTGAATGAAATGGGCTACGAAACCTATCAAAGGGTATTGGTCGAAGCCATACAGGAACTAAAAGAAGAAGCCTTTGCCGAAGAATTTAAAGAAGAACTGAATTCCGAAGAGCACCGCTGGGCCGCAGATTGCCAAATTGACACCGATTTACCCTTGCTGTTGCCAGAAACCTATGTGGACAATATGGCCGAGCGGTTGGCCTTGTATAAGGAATTGGACAGCCTGCAGCGGGATCATGAGATCGAAGGGTTTGAAACACGGCTGCGGGATCGGTTTGGACCTTTGCCCGCTGCCGCCCAGGATTTATTGTTGGCGCTGAAACTAAGGCTGAAAGCACAAAGCCTGGGTATAGAAAGAATTGTTCTTAAAAATGGGCAGCTTCAGGCGGGGTTTCCGGGGCAGGAGCGGGCCGCGTATTACAATTCCGGATTGTTCACTTCCATATTACAGCAGTTGGGCACACGGCGGGATGTTGAAATGAAACAGCAAAAAAACCGGCTGATGCTTTACTTTAAGAATGTGATCGACATTGCAGGGGCATTGAAGCAGATGGATGCCCTATTGCCTCAGAACACAGCTCAACCCGTGTAATATGAACAGCAGATTTGTACCTTTATGGCATGTCGGTGAAACCCTTTAAACTGTTTGCCTTGTCCGGAAGTCAAGACCTGGCTCAGGAAGTGGCCGATGGTTTGGGTTTTTCCTTGGGAGCCCTTTTTACTACTCGTTTTAGTGATGGAGAAGTATATGCTCGGTTTGATGAAACCATACGGGGCGAAACCGTCGTTTTAATTGCTCAAATCAACTTACCCTACCATCATTTGTTTGAATTGCTGGTGGTAGCCGATGCGGCCCGACGCTCTTCAGCGAAGGAAGTGGTGGCGGTATTGCCCTACTTTCCCCATAGCAGACAAGAGCGAAGAGATGGAGAACGGACCGCAGTAACCTCCCGATTGATGGCGGAAACCATAGAATTGGCAGGGGTGAACCGCGTATTGGCCTTGGATTTGCATTCCATGAGCATTGAAGGCTTCTTTAAAATTCCCATCGATCACCTTCAGATGAGCGGCGAATTTGTAAAAGACATTCGGGAAAGGTATGCCGGCAAGCCCTTGATGGTATGCAGTCCGGATTTTGGCGGCATAAAGCGCATCAGAGCCTATAAGCAAGCCTTGGATTGCGATATGGCCGTCATACATAAAGAGCGCCTGAAGCCCAATGTAGTGGAACGCATGGAAATTATTGGAGACCCGGCAGGGAAGCATGTGGTTTTGATTGACGATATGACCGATACCGGAGGCACCTTGGTGGCAGCCGCCCACTTGCTTTTGCAGCAGGGAGCGCTAACGGTAAGGGCCTATTGCACCCATGGTGTACTTTCTGGGGATGCGGTTGAAAAAATCAAGGCCTCTGATTTAGAGGAATTGGTGTTCACCAACAGCATTCCCCACCGGCCGGAAGGGCCCAAATTCAGAGTGCTTTCCTGCGCCCCATTGATGGCCAAAGCCTTAGACAACCTATCCCGCAACCAGAGCATTAAAACCTTAAACAGCATCTGATGTGGGGTAAGATTGTCACCGCTACCGATTTGGTTTGGTTTGTTTTCCTGTTTTTGGTTTTTTACTGGTATGCCAATAAAGTTGTAAACCTAAATATCAAAGAGAAGCCGCATTATCGATACTTTACCCGGGCTTTGGTGTTTAGAATGCTAATGGGATTGGTTTTTCTGGGGATTTATATTTTTTATTATGGCGGTGGCGATACCATTAATTATTGGGAGGCCGCGAATGCCTATAAAAACCTGTTTACCGCCAACTTTGACCAATTTTGGGAATTGATGACGATGAAGGTTACAGAAACCAATAATTATAAATTTTGGGAATACCTGCATGGTGAAGGGGTGGTACACGGGAATATCCACCCTTCCATTTGGAAGCGGTCAGAAAATTTATTCATTGTTCGAGCTACCACCTTCCCCATGATATTAACAAGAGGTTCAATTGCAGGAACCACGGCTATTTTTTCCTTTTTTTCCTTTTTGTCAATCTGGAAGATTTACCAGATTTTTTTGCATTATTTTCCGGAGAGACACAAAGAACTTAATCTTTCCATTTTACTGATGCCCTCGGTGGCTTTTTGGGGTTCAGGAATTATGAAAGATACCTTAACCATGATAGGCATGGGGTTTTTCTTGGATGCTTTATTCCGCCGGTTTGTTACCCATAAAATAGATCCTATCAGCTTTTTTATTCAAGCCTTCATTGCTGGCTGGCTTATTTTTAAGGCTAAACCCTACATACTTATTGCTATGACTCCCGGGTTACTAATCTGGTTGAACTTTGACACCGTGAAGCAAATTAAAAGTGTATTGATTCGGGTAGTGGTTTTGCCCACTCTGGTCTTTGGGTCCCTGTTGGGAGCAACAGCTTTTTATTTAAGAGGAGGAGAACGTTTTGGGGAGTATTCGGCAGATACGGTTTTGGAAAAAGCCTCGCTGACGCAACAGGATTTAGTTCGCGATCAGTACGGGGACAATAAATTTGATATCGGTGCTTTTGAGCCTACCATTCAAGGGATTATACCAAAGATTCCAATTGCCATCAATGCCGGATTGTACCGACCGTATTTGTGGGAAAGCGGTTCGCCCACCATGTTTTTTTCGGGCCTTGAAAATTCCTATTTGCTTATATGGTCTTTAATCTTGTTGTACCGCACCAAAGTGTTGGGGTTTTTTGCCCGAATATTCACCTATCCTCTGTTTATTTATTGTTTGTCCTTTTCGCTGTTTTTGGCTTTTTCCATTGGGCTAACAGCAGGGAATTTTGGGGCTATGGTCCGGTATAAAATTCCCCTTCTTCCTTTTTTTACCTCGATGATTATGGTCTTGTCGTTTATGAAGCTATCTGCCAAACCAAAATTGGAAGGACCGGTGGTAGAAGGAGGGAAAATGAAAAAGTAAAGGGATGAAGCCTTCGGAAATCAGGGCCAAATTAATTCGGTTTTGTGCACAGCGGGAGCGTTCGGAAAAGGAAGTAAAAGAAAAATTACGGGAACTGTCGGCTCCTGAATCCTGGGCCGAAGAGTTGCAATCTGAAGGCTGGTGGAATCAGGAACGATTTGCAAGGGCGTATGCCTTCGACCACTGGAATTTGAACCACTGGGGAAAAGAAAAAATAAACCAAGGGCTACGAGCAGCAGGGGTATCCTCAGATGCAAGGAACAAGGCCATGGAATCAATTCCAAAAGAAGAGTATATTCAAAAACTAAATCGATTATTCCAGAGAAAGTTGGATTTGGCCACCGCTCCCATGTCTGAAGAGCAGCTTCATAAAATCCGGATGCATTTTTTAAGGAAAGGCTATGGTTGGGAGGACATTCAATTGGCGGAAAACGAGGGAGGGGTTACCCCAAAATCTCTGTGAACGTTGCGCCTCCCTTTGCAGACTTTGTGGTAAAAACAGGCCGTCAAGCCTGAAACACGTTTTTTACCGCACAGATCAGGGGGATGAACTTAATCGCTTTCGGCGGCCCGAAGGAACTTGTCGTTTAAGGCTTGGGAAAATGGGATGTCAGGGCCAAGCATTCGCACATAAATTCGGGTAAGTCCTGCGGAATCGGCTTCTCTAAGCACCGCATACCAGCGCCGAGCGACCTCAAAGGGGTCGCCGGATTCCGATAAAACCCAGACCGAATGCTCCGCCGGCAGAGGCTCCTGAAAGGGCAAGATGATGCCGGCCCGTTCCGTTGCCGGTGGCCAGGCTTCATTCTCTTTCAAAAGCGTTAAGGGTGTTTTTGGGGCATAATGCCGGGCGAGCATGCCGGGCGCGGCCGGGTGTTCTTCTGCTTTCACCTTAACCTGCGGTACATAGCCCAAGACTTCAGTTAGGTCAGAAAGTTCAATTCCACCCCAGCGGTACACGACGGCCTGTCCCGATTCAAACCCAAGGATGGTCGATTCCAGTCCGATGGAACAAGGCCCGCCGTCCAAGACATAGGGCACCTCCAATCCAAAGGCCTCGCGCACATGCAAGGCCTGAGTAGGACTGATGTAGCCAAACAGGTTGGCCGAAGGGGCCGCCAAGGGGAAGCCCGTTTGGTCTAAGAGCTCAAGCGTAAGCGGGTGATTGGGCATGCGCAGGCCTACCCGTTCCAAACCAGAGCTGACAATATCGGGAATTAAGGATGTTTTTGGCAGGAGTAGGGTAAGGGGCCCCGGCCAAAACGCTTCGATAAGTTGTTGGGCCTGTCGGGGCAATCCTTTGGCATATTGATGAAGTTGGCTTTTTCGGCCAACATGAACAATTAAGGGATCAAAATCAGGCCGCTTTTTGGCCCGAAAAACCCGCTGAACCGCCTCAGGGTTTAAGGCGTTGGCGGCTAGTCCATACACGGTTTCTGTTGGTATTCCCACCGGAAACCCTTGGGATAAATAGCTCAAGGCTAGGCCGATGTCGCTGCCAATAGAAGGCCCCATTAGGTTATCAGGCATCGCGCAGACGGCAGTTCAGTGCACTCAATCCTTTTAAAATGCGTTCAATGCTGGCATCGGCATCGGTATCGCGCAGGGTTTTTTCAGGATCGGCAAAGGTGATGGAAACCGCCAATGAAATGTAGCCTTCCGGAATGCCTTTGCCGGAATAGACATCAAACAAGCGGCATTGCTTCAACTGGCTTCCCCCCTGTTTTCGTATGCATGTTTCGATGTTGGAAAAAGGCAGGTCGCGGGGAACAAGCAGAGCCAAATCCCGTTCTATGCCCGGAAAACGGGGCAAGGGCTTAAATGCTTTTTTCGGGGCCGGACTCAGGCGTTCCAACGCCGTCCGATTCAATTCCAAGAACCACAAAGGCGTCTTTATGTCCATGAATTTCAACAGGTTCGGGTCTATAAAGCCAAGCGAAACCGGGGGGGCAGATTTGTCTTTCAGGTAACCAATCCAGCCAAATCCGGGCCAGGGAAGTTCTTGGCTGGGCTCCCAACGCAGCTGGAGCCCCATCATCCGAAGGATGTCGTCGGCCCAGGCTTTGAGTTCATAGATGCCATGCTCTTTTGATTCTACAGCCCAATGCATCGGGCTGTTTTTTCCCGACATCATTAGTCCCAGGAGTTCTTCCTCTTTAAATCCATTTCCGTCCATCACATAGCTTCGCCCGAACTCGAAAATCCGCCAATCCATGGAACGCTGGTGCAGATTTCTAGCCGCATTTTGAAGCATGGAACCCAAAAGGCCGGGCCGCAGGGTGTCCAGTTCTTTGCTGAGGGGGTTTTGAAGTCCTGCATGGTGTTCTGCCGAGGTAGGATAGCAACGTGTGGCTAGCTCTCTGGAGTGCATGGACAGTGAAACCGACTCGTTCCAGCCGTTGTGCTGTAGGCGCTCTGAAATTTTGCTGCGTTGGGCATCTTCCGCTCCACTTTGCTTGGCATTGACATGTATGCCCAGGGTGCCGGTAACCGGAATGCGGTCCAATCCAAAAATGCGTAAAACTTCTTCGGCCAGGTCGGCGGGGCGGCTTACGTCCGGTCGAAAGCCCGGCACTTTTAATCTCCAGGAAGTATGCCGTTCCATAGCAACTTCAAACCCTAAGGCGGTGAGGATTTCAGCCGCTTCATTTTGAGGAATTTCTACCCCGGCCATGCGGTTTAGGTAATGCTGTTCTACATCTACAAATCGAGGGGCGGGAAGCCCCTTGGTGGTAATATCAATTTCATCTCCTTCAATTTCTCCGCCTCCGGCCTCCATTATTAAGCGAGCCGCCATGCGCAGGGCAGTGAGGGTAATGCCGGGATCGCAACCCCGTTCAAAGCGAAACGAGGCATCGGTATGAAGACCGTGTCGTTTGGCTGAACCCCGAATTCGGGTGGGATCAAACCAGGCCGCTTCAATGAAAATTTTTGATGTTTTACCGGTTATTCCACTGGATTTTCCACCAAATACGCCCGCCAAGCATACGGGCTTGTGCTGGTCTGCAATCACCAAATCATCGGGATGCAATTCCCGTTCTACCTCATCGAGGGTGGTCAGCGTTTCCCCGCTTTTGGCTGCCCTTACCAGCAGAGCATTTCCCTTCAGGCAATCGGCGTCAAAGGCATGCAAAGGGAGGCCCAGCATTAGCATAACATAGTTGGTGATGTCCACTACGTTGTTTTGAGGTTTTACCCCCAAGGCTTTAAGCCGATCGGCCATGGCCGGGGCCGAGTCTTTTACCTGAACCCCTTTTAGGGTAATGCCGGAATATCGACCACAACCGGCTTCATCTTCCACCTGCGGCTGAATGCCTCGGCCATTTCCACTTAAGGGAAGAAATGCCCTTGGAAATTCGGGCATGGCCCAGGATTCTCCACGGCTTGCGGCTTTGGCCACCAAGTCGCGGCAGGCCCCCAGGTGGCTGGCCCCATCCACCCGATTCGGAGTGATGTTAACGGTAAGGATGTGGTCGCTGCTCAGGTTTAAATAGCTGGCAGCGGGTTGTCCGACGGGGGCGTTGGAATCAAGTACCCAAATTCCATCGTGGTTGGTTCCAAGCCCAAGTTCGTCTTCGGCGCAAATCATTCCTGCAGATTCAACTCCACGGATTTTTGATGCCTTAATGTGCAGGGGTTGTCCGGAGCTTGGATGAAGGACGGCACCGGGCAAGGCTACCAGCACCTTTTGGCCTTGAGCGACGTTGGGGGCTCCACACACGATTTGCCTAGGGTTATCTTCTCCGGTATGTACCAGGCAAACTTTAAGTCGGTCGGCATTTTCGTGGGGCCGGCATTCCAGCACTTCAGCCACGCATACCCCTGCCAAGCCACCGGGAACAGCTTCCATCTGTTCCCTTTCTTCCACCTCCAGTCCGGTAGAGGTCAGCCAATCGGCTACCACATCGGCAGATAGGTTTTGATTCAGCAATTCGTTAATCCAGGCAACAGATAGTTTCATGAGGAGGAAATATCTGCAAAAGTAGGAAATGCGAAAGGATTCTTAGAATTCCCGAATGGCTCTTACCCGAACGGTGTTGTTGCTTCGAGATATGGTGGTTTGAGCGGCATTGGAGAAATTCAGGGTCCAGCCGGGAATGGGTAGGCTATTGTCGTTGCAGCTGCTGCTCCAATAGGCACCAAGCGCAAAATTGCCCAAACCGTTCAAATGCAGGTTTTGGTACATCAGGTTTAATTCGTAGCGGGAAGGCATGCGCCAATCGGTAAATGCTTTTCCGGCATTGTTGTGGTTGTTGGGGTTGGAATAGGCATCGTCGGCCAAACCGTAATTGATGCCGGCAGATTGGTCTTGAAGCGCCGCAACCAAGCCGTGGTCTCCGGCGGTATTGACGTAAAAAACAATGCCGCCGCCCCAGAGTTCGCCAATAAAATGAACACCGCCGCCGCCGCCACCCTGGTTGCCGCCTGTTCCGGTATCAGACAAGCAAATCCAAGTAGGCAATTGAGGTGTTCCCTCGTTTATTTCAAGGCAATGGGTATCGGTGTTGTACAAAACTAAGCCTTCAGCGGGTAAAACAATGCTGTTGCGTTGAGCAGTTGTTAATCTTGGAGGTAGAATGCCTTGAGATTGTCCTGCTACTTCAAGGGCGGCAGAAGGGTCAGGGGTGTTGGTTTGAATGCCTACGGATTGGGAAAAAAGAATAGAGCCCCAAAAGGGGCAACTCCATAGAAAAAAATGGAAAGCAAATTTCATGTGATTTATTTAGCCCTTAAAATTAACGTTTCATTCTTATTGCATGAAATGTTTCATTGGAAAACAATAAAAACAAAACCCAACATGTCTAAATTCCAAGACCTATTTACCTTTGAACTAAGTTTTTTTGACATGAAACTACGCTATGCTTCAGACCGAAGGTCATTGGCCTTTTTATTTCTACAATATGCCTTATTTTTTGGCAGTTGGTTTTATTTTTTACCCCAATTTTCGGTTTGGGGATTTGAATTGTGGCCGCGCGAGCAAGGCTGGTTGTTTCTGGCAACCATGGTTTTGTTGGGTTTTGTAAATTTTATGGTGGCCATTACCATTCATAACAGTGTTCATTGTCCTGTTTTTGTGGGTAGAAACTGGAATCGGGCGCATCGAATTCTATTGACCTTGGCCTTTGGGGCGCCGGCATCCGGGTATGTGCCCGGGCATAATTTGAGCCACCACAAGCACCTACAAACCGCTAAAGACAACACGCGCACTCATAAAATGAGGTTTCGTTGGAATTTATTGAATCAAATGCTGTTCTTTTTTGTAATGATACCGGGTATTTTACGAACAGAGGGGCGCTTTGCCAAAGAAATTGGTCCATCAAAACCCAATTGGTACAATCAATACCGGGTTGAGGTATGGTTGTCGTGGATTTGGAAGATACTGTTTATTGCATGGAACTGGAAATTGGCGGTTTGGTTGCTGATTATTCCCAATGTGTATGCGGTATGGGGCATTTTCGGCACTAATTTTTGGCAGCACGATGGTTGCGATGAAAACCACCCCTACAACCACAGTCGAAATTTTACGGGAAAGCTGTTCAATTTCTTGGTGTGCAACAACGGATATCATGGGGCACATCACATGCGGCCGGCCTTACATTGGAGCTTGTATCCGGCCTACCACCGCGAGCACATTGCTCCGCATTTGCATCCGAATTTAGATCAAAAAAGCTTGCTTTTTTATTTGTGGAAAAGCATGATTTGGCCGGGACGTCGGGTAGATTATTTGGGCAAGCCCTTGCCGGTGCCTCCTAAAATGCAAGATCAGGATTGGGTATTCGAAGCTCGGAATACAGATTTGAAAGCAGAAGACTTGGGTCAGGCCCCCTCCTGATGGCGCGGAAGTAAGAAAAATCCATGTTTTATTTGGAGGCACTGCGGGCCGGATGGAAGAAGGTTGCCCGCAAGGGGCCGGACGGTAGCCGGCGCGCGGCGGAAGGAGCGACCTTGGGAGCTCCCTTGCGCCCGCTGCCGGCACCGACCGGCACCGCGGACTACCTCTGACAGCCGGAATACCCGCCCACATTTATTCCTAAAAAATGCTTTGCACGATTCAACAGAATTTGTTTTGAGTGAATCCCGGCGTTTTGAATTCTAAAAATTTACTGTAGGTTTGAATTCTTATACCAAATCGTATGAAGATCAAGCACCTTGTTTTCTTTTTAATGTTTTTTATGTCGGGGGGATTATTTGCTCAAGCTGATACGGGTTTGGTTGGCGCCGCTGTGGATAGCTTAGGGCAATTGAATCAAGTTGCACAGGCAACTCCTAACATAAAGGACTTTAAGATAGGTAGTGAAGGGATGAGCTTGGAATCTGTTTTGCGTGGTTTGATTGGCCTTGCTTTTTTAATTTCAATCTCTTTTGTATTCAGTACGAATAAACGTGCAGTAAATTGGCGTTTGGTTGGAGTAGGTGTACTTCTTCAAATTGTGATAGGGATTTTGGTGCTTAAAGTATCTTTTTTTCAATCTGGACTGGAGCTCGTTAGCTTAGGATTCACTCGTGTTCTTGGGTTTACGCAGTCGGGGGTAGATTTTCTTTTTAATAATATGGATACGGGAACCATGATGCCCGCACTAAAAAGTTTCGCCTTTGTTATATTGCCTACGGTGATTTTCTTTTCAGCCTTAACCAGTTTACTTTTCTTTTTGGGGATTTTACAAAAGGTGGTTTTTGGAATGGCTTGGGTAATGAAGCGTACGATGGGGTTGTCGGGACCAGAGAGTTTGGCTGCGGCAGGTAATATATTCCTAGGTCAAACCGAGGCCCCATTATTAATCAAGCCTTATATTGGAGGAATGACCAAATCTGAGTTAATGTGTTTAATGTCTGGCGGTATGGCAACAGTAGCAGGGGGTGTATTGGCTGCATATGTTCGATTTTTGGGCAACGGTGATCCAATGTTGGAGATATATTATGCCAAGCACTTGATTACAGCTAGCGTATTGTCTGCCCCAGCTGCCATTGTTGTTTCAAAAATATTGGTGCCAGACAAAGAAAGGGTTCAAACTGAGCTTAGCATTCCAAAAGAAAAAATTGGAGCCAACTTTTTGGAGGCCATAAGCAATGGGACTGCAGACGGATTAAAATTAGCTGTGAATGTTGGGGCCATGCTGTTGGTTTTTACCGCCATGGTAACCATGGTAAATTTTATGCTTCAAAACCTTGTTGGTGAATGGACGGGTTTAAATTCCCGAATTGTGGCTTTAACGCAGGGCAGCTATCAGGGTTTAAATCTTCAATTTTTACTTGGGTATATTGGAGCACCAATAGCATGGATGACTGGGGTGCCTGTAGAAGATATGGTTTCAGTTGGACAATTGGTAGGGCAAAAGACCGTGTTAAACGAATTTTATGCCTACGTGGAACTGGCACAGATGAAAAATTCCGGGGTTTTTGTCCATGAGAAGTCGGTCATTATGGTCACCTACATTTTGTGTGGATTCAGCAATTTTGCCAGCATCGGCATACAAATTGGTGGAATCGGTTCCCTGGCGCCGGCCCGCCGAGGTCAGCTTTCTGAGTTGGGTTTCCGGGCTATGTTGGCGGGCTCGCTGGCCTGTTTAATGACAGCGGCCGTTGCCGGAATGTACTATTGATGAAACTGACAGACTTTTCATCTGTTCCGCGGGGACGTGGTTTTGCCAGCGACAATTATGCGGGAGCTCACCCACAGGTCTTAGCCGCATTGGCGGCCGCCTCAACAGGCCACGCTTCCTCCTACGGATACGACCCCTACACGGAACGGCTGAGCTCATACCTTCGGCAGGAACTGGGTCCCGATACGGGAGTTTACCCTGTTTTTAACGGAACCGCCGCCAATGTGCTTTCATTGCAAGTCTTGTTGCGTCCGTATCAAGCAGTAATTTGTCCGCGGAGTGCCCATTTGAACGAAGATGAATGCGGAGCTCCAGAGCGCTGGCTGGGCATAAAATTGATGGATGTTGCCACGTCAGACGGCAAACTGCGGCCCGAAGACATCGAGTCGTTGATGCATGGGCGGGGAGATGAACATCGGGTGCAACCGGCGGTCGTTTCCATCACACAGCCTACCGAATGGGGAACGTTATATGCCTTGGATGAAATCAGAGCCATTTCAGCCTGCTGTAAAAAACATGGACTCTGGCTGCACATGGACGGGGCTCGCATATCGAATGCGGTGGCGGCCTTGGGGGTTTCTCTGCGTGAAATGACTGTGGATTCAGGCGTAGATGTGTTGAGTTTTGGTGGCACGAAGAACGGCTTGGTGTTTGGAGAGTTGGTACTCACCTTTAAGCCGGAATTGAGTCGGGAGATGCTGTATTTTCGCAAGCAAATGGGGCAGTTGCATTCCAAGATGCGCTTTATTTCGGCCCAGTTTTTGGCCTTTTTTGAAGACGATTTGTGGTTGAACAGCGCCCGGCATGCCAATGCCATGGCGGCCGAGTTGTCGGCAGGGGCGGTAAAAATACCGGGAGTGGATTTGGCATATCCGACCCAGGTGAATGGAGTATTTGTTTGTATTCCAAGGGAATGGAATAAACCGCTGCAGGAATACATGCCATTTTACATCTTTGATGTGGAGCGGAATATGGCCCGGTGGATGTGTGGTTTTGATGCTCAACGGGAAGAGGTAGAGGGTTTTTTGGGGCGGGTTAGGGGGTTGGGGTCGAGGTAAAATTTATACCTTTAATGCAGACTGTTTCAACTGCTATGAAAAACCATTTGCCTTTACTTCTGTTGCTTTGTCCGATTTTTCTCATGGCCCAATCCGTAGGCCAGCAGCGTTCCATTCAAATCTGGTCTGTTCCTGAATCCGGGGGCGGGAATCGATTGTTTTGGAAGCTTCCGCCGGGAAATCATACCGGGTTTTCAATACGAAAAAAAGATTGTACCCAAGCGGCGTTTTCCGGTGTAATTGCCAGCTTGTCGGCGAGCGACACCAGCTGGGTTGACGGTTCAGCCCCGGCAGGTTCTTGCACCGATTATGTGATTCAAGCACTTGGGAACAGCCTGAATCCTTCGGCGACCATAAGTTCGGTTTTGGAATTTTTCCCCTCCTTGCCCGGAGGCATTGTCTTGGTGTTGGATACCGGTTTGATTTCTGAGCAGGATGCCCGCATTGGTCGATGGATTCAAGATGTTCGTGCAGAAGGATGGGCGGTGTTTGTGCTTCCAACCCATGCTCAGGCAAGTCCGGTTTCTGTTCGGCAAGGCCTTCAAAACTTAAAGCAATCGCATCCCTTTCTAAGCCATGCTGTATTGATGGGCAGGGTGCCGGTGCCTTATAGTGGAGATATTTATCCGGATGGACATACCGATCACCGTGGCGCCTGGCCGGCCGATGGATATTATGCCGATGTGGACGGATTTTGGACCGACCAACAGGTGAATAGCACGAGCGGAAGCCAAGCCCGGCACCACAATGTGCCCGGCGATGGAAAGTTTGACCCCTCTACCTTCTCTACCGATTTGGATTTGGCGGTGGGGCGAATAGATTTTGCAGACATGGCGTCGTTTGGAACACCCAATATGCTGTTGGAGAGATATTTGGACAAAAACCATTTCTTTCGTTCCGGCCAATGGACGGGCCCCGAAACCGGAATCGTGGACGACAATTTTCCCAGCTTTCAGGAAGGGTTTGCTGCTCCCGCCTGGAGAGGTTTTTGGCCTTTGTTTGGACCTCAGGGCCTACAGGAAGCCGATTATTTTGGAACAGGAAATGCTGGCGGCGCCTTGTTTGGATATGGGTGCGGGGCAGGTTCCTATCAAAGCTGTTCGGGAGTCGGTACCTCTTCTCAGTTTGTGAGCGACAGCCTGAACATACCGTTTAACCTTTTGTTTGGTTCTTACTTTGGGGATTGGGACAATGCCAACGCCTTTTTGCGTGCGCCCCTGGCTTCAAAGGGTTTGGGTTTGGTGGCTATTTGGGCCGGTCGCCCTTATGTGTATTTAAATTCCTTGGCGGCCGGAGCCAATATTGGAGACATGTACCGCAGCAGTGCGAATGTTCCTTCCTATTCCTTTGGAAATGCCGTAGGGCAGCGGGGGGTACACATGGCCTTAATGGGCGACCCCAGTTTGTTGGTTTTCCCTCGAAAGGAAGATGCCGGCGTTCAGGTCGTGCTGGATTGCGATAGCCTAAGGCTTAGCTGGCCCAACGTCAGCATAGCCTGGCCGGAATGGGTGGAATTGGCTTGGGCAAGCGACAGTGTGTCTCCGGCACAACTGCTTTCCCGCCAACCTTTTGGAACAGGTCAGCACAGCCTTGTTTTGCCTGCCGATACAGGATTGTTGTTTAGCCGCTTGTTGTTTAAGAAACAAACGGGGTCCGGGTATTTTTATCAGGCTGGTCCCGGGCAATGGCATGCCGTTGCTACCCAGCGGTTGAGTGTTGGCCTAGACAGCATTTGGCCGGAAACGGCGCTTAACGCTTGCGATGCCGGCGTGAATTTAAGTTTTTCGGGTGGCCAAGCCCCCTATCAGGTGCAATGGACTCAGATTCCGGGAGGTCAAACCGGAACCGGAACTTCCGGGCTGTGTGCAGGTACCTATGTCCTTCATATTACAGATGCGGCGGGGTGCACATTGAACAGCGATACAGTGGTGATTCCCGGAGTTAATTCCTTGGGGGAGCTGAATGCGGAGGTTTATGTGTATCCGAATCCGACGGAGGGGAAGGTGTGGGTGAGGGGCGTTGCACCTGGGGCATTGTATCGCATTGTGGATGTGCTGGGAAGAGAAATGGGCCGGGGATTAGCGGAACAGGATGGGGCTATTCCCGTTGAATTTTTGAGTTCTGGAACCTATTTCATCGTTTTAGAACAGGGCGTTTTTCAGGTTGTTAGGAAGTAAATGGAACTTGCGTGGTCATTCTAACGCCGGTATACAACGATTGGGAAAGTTTAGGGGAATTGCTTCGGGAATTGGCGGAGGTAAAGCCAGAGGAAGCAACATGGGAGGTTTATGCCGTGAATGACGGGTCAACGGATTTGCCGGATCGGTTAAATGTGCCTGCCGGGGTGTCGTTGCAGATTCTGCATCTCTCTATGAACATGGGACATCAGCGGGCCATCAACATTGGATTGTGTTACCTGATGGAATCTCGGCAGGATTGGGATAGCGTATTAATTATGGACTCGGACGGAGAAGACCGACCGCAGGACATAAAAGCCCTCACTGAACGGTTTGATGGCAAGGGCTTGGTTTTTGCAGAGCGCCGCAAGCGCTCGGAAGGACCTGCATTTAAAGCTTTTTATCTGGTGTATAAAGCGGCGTTTAAGTTGTTAACCGGTAAAGCTATCACCTTTGGCAACTTTAGCCTTGTTCCTCGAACTGCCGTAAAAACCATGGTTCAAAACGCTGATTTTTGGAACCATTATCCGGGTGCAGTACTCAAATCCAGATTGCCCTTTTTGTCCATACGAACCGAGCGGGGAATTCGCTATGCCGGGACCTCAAAAATGAACTTTACCAACCTGATTGTACACGGATTAAGTTCGTTTTCCTTGTATTTGGACACCATAATCGTGCGCATGCTGATGGCGGCAGCCGGGTTAATTTTGACGGCATTTGGAGGAATGGGAATGGTCTTGTATATGAAGTACATATCAAAAGTAGCCATACCCGGTTGGACCTCCTTTTTAATGGCCATTATATTAAACATCTTACTGACCGTGTCCCTGTTTATTTTTATGATAGTGCTTCAACACTTGAATAACCGGAGACAACCGCCGTCTCGGCCCTTGGATTTTTATAAAAAGTTTATTGAAGATGTGGAAAGTCGGGGATAAACAGGACCTGTATTTTGGCGTTTTGAGGTTGGGATTGCTGTTTTTTTTCCTGCTTTTCAGTTATTTTACCCTCAAACAAAAGGGAGATATTCGGGGAGTAGAAAGCAATGTTGTTCATTCCCTTCAGCGGAGCTTGTTGAATCCTGCAGACTTGTATTCCGACCCGGAAGCGTTGCCCTTTCATATTAGTCAATACTCTCCGGCCTATTACATGGCGGTGGAAGGACTGTTGAAAATAGGGGGTATTCAGCCCTCGCAGCACCTAGCCATTCGTATTATAGGGAGGTTGTTGTCGTTGTTTTTTTTGTTGGCCGCCATGTTTTACTTGATGCGCATCCTCAGGATAAGATTGGGGCAACCCCGCCGGATTGGATTTGATGCGGCGCTTCTTTTTATAATGGCAACGCTACCCTGGTATCATTTGATTCGACCGGATGCTCTTTTGTTGCTAACCCTGTCCGCATCCATTTTTCACAGCATGGGCTCCGGGCGTCGCAATGCCATGCTCAGCGGATTTTGGATGGGCTTGGCCATGGTTACAAAAATGAATGCGCTTTTTTTTCTGTTGCCTTTGGGTTTGGCTTTCTTGATGGAGCGTAGATTTAAGTCGTTGTTTTTGGTGTTTGCTTCAGGGGTAGTAACTGTAGGGATGTTGGCTTTTTTGTTTTGGCTTCAAGGGCATCGGTTCGAGTTTTTGCTGGCCAATGTGGTTCAGGGAGTAAAAAATGGCAGCAACTGGTTCTTGGCCTTGCAAAAGACGTATCCTTATTTTTTAACGGTGGTTTTCCCTTTAATGTTGGTTGTTGCTTGGCTTTTGCTGCGCCAATCGTTAGTGGGCATAAAAAATGGGACGGGCTTGTTGTTGAGTATGGGTTTAGCTATTACGGTGGTGTTGGCGCTTATGGCTTCTGTAAAAGTAGGAAGTGCAGAGAACTATTTTTTCGAACCGTTTTTTTGGGCCATCCTTTTGCTGGCTCGTTTTCGGGAAGGCAAGATTTCGGATTCAGGGTTTTCGATGTTGTTATTGGTTGCCGCGGTTTCTATGGGAGGCCAAAAGGCATCCAATTATTTAACCCAGTATTACATTGAGGAGGGAAAACCGGAAACAGACATCGGCGTAGAGGAAAAAATACAATTTTTAAAATCGGAATTAAAGGCCGGGGAGTACTTTGTGGCCGATGAGCGTGCGATTAGCCTGGCCTTTCCGGAGCATGCGGCCATGGTGCCGGTGGACATTCATTACACCACATATCGGGAAGGGGTTTATTCGTACGAACAATGGGCGATGGCGGTACATGAGGGGAGAATAAAGTATTGGGTTGGGGAGGATTTGCCGGATAGTCTTTATGGCGCTCGATTAAATGGCGGTTTTGTTCAGGTTCAGAAGGGGGTTTGGAAAGAAGTTGTGGTCAAGAGTTTGACGGCCAAAAACCTCATTGAGAGGGGTAGAACCAAAGAAGTAAAAGAAAAGCCCTAGGGTAAAATTAAGGACCAGGTTTTTTGGAAAAAACAAGCCTGGCTTTGTAAGAGAATAAATGCGCATAATCAAATAATATAGCTGGGTTAAGGAAAGAGGAACTATACATGGGGCGATTCTGTGTCAAAAACAAGAATAAGCATCGCGTAAATCAACTACCTTTGTACAACTAATATGGATTCATTTCATCGTATTCCTGACCACTATTGGGATCGTATCGTGCGACCAAGTAGGCCTTGGTGGAACTTGCCAGCAAAAGAAATATGGGAATACAGAGATTTGATTCTCTTGCTTTTTCGAAGGGATTTGGTTGCCGTTTACAAGCAAACGGTACTGGGTCCAATTTGGTTTTTTATGGGGCCCTTGTTTACAGTGGCGGTGTATACACTGGTCTTTGGAAGGGTTGCCAGGCTACCTTCCGATGGCGTGCCACCGCCTATTTTTTATATGGCAGGAATACTTCTTTGGTCTTTTTTTTCATCCAACCTCACGGCCATTACAGGCAGTCTGGTTCAAAATGCCTCGCTGTTTGGAAAGGTGTATTTTCCCCGGTTAGTGGTGCCTCTTTCTATTATAATGTCAAGTTTGGTTAAATTGGGGATTCAATCGCTCATGCTCGCCTTAATTCTGTTTTATTTTAATGTTTTTCAAAACTATACCTGGAACCCCAGTTTTGTACTTTGTCTTTCGCCAATCCTCCTTTTAATATTAGCGGCTATTGCCTTAGGCCTAGGCTTGTTTTTCGCATCATTGTCAACCCGGTATCGCGACTTAAATCACCTGGTTGGCTTTGGGGTGCTTTTATTGATGTATGCCAGTCCGGTAATTTATCCAACCTCTTTTGTGCCCGATTCGCTGTTGTTTCTTTTTTCCTTTAACCCTATTGCGCCCGTCCTTGAAGGATTTAAAGCGGGGTTGTTTGGTTTGGATTTTTCAAATTGGTGGGGGCTTTTTTACAGCTTTTGTTTTGCACTTGGAAGTTTACTCGTTGGGCTTATGGCCTTTCATCGCGTGGAAGGGAAATTTGTTGATTTTGTTTGAGTTATGAACGCAGCGTTGTTTATTGAGGGAATAGGCAAGGAATACCAACTTGGTCAAAACAATGGGAAAAAATGGGTTGGAGGTTGGTTTGCAAAAGCAAACCGAGCGCACAGCATACATGCCTTAACAAACGTTTCTTTTGGGGTCGAACAAGGAGAGGTGTTGGGTATAATGGGCCGCAACGGAGCAGGTAAAAGCACCTTGCTTAAAATTCTATCGCGCATTACCACCCCAACTACCGGTCAAATTAAACAAAAGGGAAGGATGGCTAGCTTGCTGGAGGTGGGTACCGGCTTTCATCCCGATTTGACCGGCCGGGAAAATGTATTTCTGAATGGAGCTATTCTTGGGATGCGAAGGAGGGAAGTACATCAGCGGCTAGATGAAATTGTTGCCTTTGCCGGAGTTGAACAATTTTTAGATACACCGGTAAAAAGGTATTCTTCCGGTATGTATGTTCGGCTTGCATTTGCCGTAGCGGCCCACTTAGACCCTGAAATTCTAATCATTGATGAAGTATTGGCAGTAGGCGATGCTGAATTTCAAAAAAAGTGTGTTGAAAAGATGAAAAAGGCTTCAAAGGGGGAAGGGAAAACCATCTTGTTTGTATCGCACAATTTGGCTTTCATTCAGGCATTGTGTCCTAGGGCTATTTTACTGGACCAAGGCCGCTTGCTGGCTGATGGAGCCACCTCTGAGGTGATTCAACAATACATTCAAGGCCTTCAATCTGCTAAGGCCGGAGCAACACGAACGGGTACTTTTCTGGCACAATTGAATAGCATTCAAATATTTAATGAACATGGGGAACATCTAGCTATTGTTCAACAAAGCAGACCGTGTTCCTTTGTTTTGGAATTTTTTGCCCAACAGCACCTTGAAGATGTGGGTGTTGCCTTAGGGTTTAATGATATGGGGGGGCAGCGTATTTTGTCCGTTTGGACAGAGTTTCAACATCAACGGTTTTCGTTCGTGCCGGGGATAAACCGCATTCGTATTCGTATGCCGGCCATGAAATTAATGCCTGCGAATTATATGATGCTAACCTACCTTACCTCGCAGGGCGTCTTGGTTGAACAAGCGGAAGATGTGCAACAACTGGTGGTGGTGGCCCCGCCGATGAAAGAGGGATTTGCCGTTCCGTCGCTCAACCAGGGGCTGTTTAATGATGAGGCCACCTTCAGCCTAGAATAGAATTTCAAATGAAACAGGTGGATTTACATATAGCGGATTTTTTGATGCACCGGGTGCAAATTTACCGGCATTGGCGCAGGCTGAAGCCCCAGCATTTCAAAGCTTGGAAACAACGCTATTTGTTTGATTTGCAGTTTGGCAATTCCGACCGTATTTCATTTTCACTTCCCAGGGGAATTCGAATTATGTTGGAAAAAAACAACCAACTTTCCTTCGCTATTTTTAATGGATTTGAAGAAGACGAACTGGCGTTTGTGTGGGATTTTTTAAAGCCCGGAATGGGATTTTTAGATATTGGGGCCAATGTCGGCTTGTTTTCATTGCATGCAGCAAAAATTTTGCAGGGTTCAGCACCCTGTTTGGCCGTTGAGCCGGCCTCGAAAACACAGAGTAAACTACAAGAGAATTTAGCCCTGAATAACATTCAGGACGTACAAATTTTTCCTTGGGCCTTTTCTGACAAAACAGGGGAATTGCCCTTGCAACTTGCCGAAGAAGGTTTTGATGCCTTCAATTCGTTCGCTCAACCGTTTATGGGAGGTAAAACAGGCCATGAAATCGTGCAAACCAAAACCTTGGATGAGTGGAGCATAGAAAGCCCGGACTTGGCGAATTCCATACGCTTGGTTAAATTGGATGTAGAAGGCTGGGAAGTAAAGGTGTTGCAAGGAGGTAGAAATTGGCTTGCACAGGAGCGGGCGCCTGTCTTTTTGGTTGAATTTACAGAAGCCAATGCACAACATGCAGGGCATACCTGCACCGAGTTGTTTGATTTCCTGCTGAATTTGGGATATTCTTGGTTTCGTTACCTGCCAAAAACAAAAACATTGGTGCCCGAACCTGCCGGAAACACATACGATTATTGCAATTTAATTGCTGTTAAAGATTTAGGTCAAGTACGCGCCTATTTGAATTCCAAATGAAGCAGCCGGCTATTCTTCCCGAACCGCTCGGGTTTGAAAAAATCTTAGTTGAAGAAGATTTTTTTGTTGAATATGAACCCCATTTGGCATGGCCGCAAATCAGCATTGTAGTACCTAGTTTTCAGCAAGGGCGGTTTTTAGAGACAACCTTACGCAGTCTGTTCCTTCAAAACTACCCAAACTTGCAGGTTGTGCTCATTGATGGGGGCAGTACCGACGAAACCATGCAGGTAATACAGCATTATCGAGGCTTAATCTCCTATTGGGTGTCCGAGGCAGACAAAGGACAAAGCGATGCCCTAAACAAAGGGATTGCACGTTGTACGGGGCAAGTATTTAATTGGTTAAATTCGGACGATTGGCTTGAGCCCGGAGCCCTTTATCTAATAGGAAGCCAATTCCGAGACAACGAAGTTTTGGCACTTACCAGCAGGGCCAATATTATCAAATTAAATCAAATCGAATATGTTAATTCAGCCTGTTCAATTTTCCCCTCTGTTTGGGAAACGGCTTCAGTTCGCGGATTGAACCAACAGGGACTTTTTTACCGCATGGATTGCATACGGATTCTGAATGGGGTAGATCCCCTGTACCATTATTCTATGGATTTGGATTTGTGGATTCGTTTCTTGTTGACGTTTGGCCAAGAAGGGGTTCGTTCTTCTGAGGCCATTACGGCAAATTTTCGATTTCATGCCGACTCCAAAAGCGAACTGGAGGGATGGGGACCCGGTTCTGCTTCAGATATAGAAACCAAGGCAATGCGATTGAGATTTGCACGAGCCTATGCCCCCACTTTTTTGCCGGCCATGAAGTTGGCTTATCCGGACTATGCTCAACATTTGCTGTCAGCAAGTCCCCACTCGCCCCTTCGGTCTGATGTAGTTAAAACTTGGCTCAGTGAATTGCTCATAAACCAAGCTCAGGCCGCATTTTATGAAAATCAATCCGGAATAGTTCAACACCGATTGACAGGTTGGTGGCCATTATATATTTCAAAACCCAGACAAAGAGATTTTTTCACTTATCGGAGTATGGGAAAGTCCAAATGGATTCACGTTTTCTTTGTATTGATGGGCCGGATATTCAATCTTTTGCCTACTCGAACGGTACGGCCTTTGGAGTTTGGGAAAAGGATACAACTTTAATTTTCTTCCGTTTTTTACCATGAAGAACCTCAAGTCGGAACAAAGAGAATGTGGTCCGCCTAGTGTGTGCAGGAATTTCGAGGCTCCTTTGCTCCCTTTGTGGCGTTTATGCCTTGATTCGTTTTTTTACCACAAAGGAGCACTCCAAGTCGGCACAAAGTTCACAGAGGGAATGTTGTATTGCGAGTACGTTGCAAACTTTGGGGGGTAATAAAATCGGTTTAGCCGCGGCTCCCATTTATCATTATGGACATTATAATTCTTAAAGAAAATGGTACACTCATTGGCCTGGGAGTGAACCAACATGGAATAGGGCATCCATTGCACTAAGACCGGGAATGAATGTGTTTCCAAATTGCCGGTAGATGGGGTGTACAAACGAAGAATAAACCACCTCAATGCACGCGGCATGAAACAATTCTATATCCAGGTAATTTCTTGAGCCGCCCCCTCCAGCCAAATAGCGGTCTGCGCCAACACATTGACACAAGGCAATGAGCAATTCGGATTTTTGAGGAACGTGGGCCCAAGATTGAACGAGGTCAGAGGAGCGCAACAGCCTTGGGCTCCAACCCTGTGCTGAGCAAACCGATTCAATGCCATGAATATTGAAGTCAGAAAGGCTTAATGAGGGATAGGATAGAACCGACTCCAACAGCGGCCAGTTTTGTTTAAAGTAAGGAGCTTTGGCATAAGACTGGGCAACGGTTTTTTTTAGTTTTTGAAGGTGATTACCGGGTACAATGCGTTCGTCTTGAATTCGCTTTGCCCCGGTTTTTTGGATGGGTAAGCTCAAATAATGCTCCGTTTCTCCCACCCGAATCCGAGTTCGGTGCGTAATGGCCGAAGCCCCCCCAACAGACATAGGGACAGAATCTAAAAAAATAAAAACATCGGCCGTTTGAATTTTATAAAAATACCCGAGCCAGGGCAAAAAATTGGGCTGGTGTATGGCGCAAGTGACCGACATTATGTAAGGATAGCTGCGAGGCTTATTCCAAGACGATAAACTTGCTCACACCTACATTGTCTCCCTGTGTCATAACAAGGGAATAGCTGTCCTGAGCCAAGGTCTTTGCGGGAATACTAAATTGCTGCATGCCCGCGGCATAATCGCCTTCTCCTACGAGCGCCGATTTCCCATCGCCACCAATCACACTCCATGACACCTTTCCCGGAGTCGACAAATGGAACCGGACCAATACCTCTCCCCGGCTTGGATTTGGTTGTACATCGGCTAGGAAAAAAGGATTAACCAGCGCTGCGCAAGTGGTTTCGCCGGAAACATTCAAAAACAAGCCGGGCGCATATTCACTAATCAGAGACACCGGCTTAACACAGCAGAATCGAGGCGACTTCAGGGCGTTCAAACTGCCTTTTGATTGAAAGCCTACCGTCAGTCCGGGGGGCACCAAAACGCTATCTTCCCAGCGCATGGTGGCGCTGTTTTCCACCCAAAAGTCAAAACTTTCTTTTTGAATGGGCAGCAAAACACTGCTGTTCTGCAATTCAAAGTCCGGGGCATACAAACTGCCCTTTTTCTCGCAGCGCAGATTTTTAATTTCGGTGCTCAGTTCGGGCCGAATCAGCCTAAGGTTTTTGGTGATGGAGTCCCGGCAACCCAAGTTGTCGGTCACCAATAAGGAAAAGCGATACAAGCCCGTATCGGTAAGATTCAGGCTGAGCAGGGAATCGCTCCAGAACTGCTGCCCATTCAGCCCGAAATTTCGCGCGGGGTAAGACTTGTCAGAGGCATCCCACACTGAAATAGACAGTGGGGGGAATCCCAATTGTTGACTTAAACCGATGTCGGCTTGGGGTGTAGCATTCACCCAAACCTGTTTTTGTAGGCTATCCACACAGCCCTCAGCGCTTTTTACCGAGAGCCGCAAGGGCAAAAGGCCGGCTTCCCCAGGGTTTAGTTGCAAGGCAAAGCCGGTATCGGCTTGCGCACTGCCCATCCGCCAAACCGCTTGCCCGGGGCTTGAATTCAAATAGGTGCTCGCATCGTTCAGGGGTAGGGGAGCAAACTGACATAGAGAGTCAAAGGGCAACACAAAATGTGCATTGACTTTACGAAACACATGAATGTTGGATTGAATGGAATCGGAACATCCGTTGGCCAAGAACACCTTTAGGGCAATGGGGTACATTCCGGTATCGCTGAAATGAAGTAGGGGCCCAACTAGATTTGAACTTTGCCCATTCCAATACTCCCACCGGTAAGAACTTACATTGGTGCCGGGGGGAATCACGCTTTGGTTGCTTAGAGGCATGGGTGTTCCTGCGCAGGCATGGGGCTGGGAAAATTGAGCCATAGGGCTGCCGGGCACCTGAATGGTCAGGGCGGTTGTGTCGGGACAGCCCAGGGAATTGTAGGCAATCAGGCGGATGGTTTGGGGGCCGGGCTGGTTGAACACCGTTGCGGCTTGAGCCAAATGAAAGGTATCCAAGCTGCCGTTGGGTCCAAAATCCCAATCGTAAAACACAATGGGGCTGCCCAGCAAATCGCCGGCTTGAGCTGAAAACAGGGAGGTGTCGCCGGTACAACCGGCCAAACTTAAGGCAATCTCAGAATCTACGCGGTTAATGACTTCCAGGGTGTCGGAAGAGAGCACGCATCCGGAAGAATCGGTTTGCAGCAACCAATATTGCCCGGGGCGAGTAATTTTAAGAGTGTCAGAGGTTGAGCCCGTGTTCCATTGCCAGGGTTGGATGGGGTCGGGGTTCATATAGACTTGCGATAGGGTGTCGCCGAGGCAGAGGGGTTTGATCCCGGATTCGGTAACAAGGGGTGCGGGGAAAATGCCCCTGATTTGGAACGTATCAGTCAGCACCACGCCCAGGGGATTGGTAACCCGAACCCAATGCGTCCCCGAAGTGGTAAAAAGCCCCTGTGGACCGGTTTGGCCGTTCGACCAAAGCACTTGACCAATAGGACTTGGAAGATTCAAGTTTAAAACAATGGATGAGGCACAGGCTTGGGTGTCGTACGGAAGGTTTAGGCGCGGAGAATATTTGAATCGTAAATAATCAGTTACTAAACGGCGCTGCTGTTGACTTAGCTCTGTGTTGTACAGTAGTATTTCTGGGCATTGAATGTTTGCGAATAAATTATTGTTGTCAGTCCTTTTTCCTAGGGTATAGAGAGTAATTGGGTTTAGAGCCGAACCATTCACATTCGAGGGCACAATACTATCATTTTGAAAAAAGGCATTCTTTGTTTGGCAAATGATTCGAGGTGCCAAATTCTGAGGAGCAACATTTACTCGATTCGAAATACCATCTGTAGCGCCCATATTATATCCACCAAAAGTTCCCCCGGAGAAAAAACCCGAGACATTCCCAGACAAAAAGAATTGAACCAAATTTTGAGTTGAAAGCTGTCGGCAAGCCCAAAAGAACGAAAATGAGTCAACAACCAAAGGGCCAGGAAGATCTAACCAAGTTGCTTGCCCGGGTAATCCATCCTGACCGAATCGAATGGAAAAACGCCCCAAAAAGCCAATACTGTCCCAGCGAGGTCTCAGGGCAGAGCTACCTTGAATCAAGATTTGGGTAGTATCAGCCAAATTTTTCCAAGCAGCAACCCTGTCGTTTTCCAAAACCAATCCAGAATCGGCATTTAACCATAATTTCAAATTGCCTAAAGTACCAAATTCAACAACTTGAAATTTAGCAGCAGTAGAATACAACCCATTACCGACACAACGCACCCGTATAAAATAGATGCTTGGAGTTGAAATGAGCAAAAGAGTGTCGAAGCGGCTAGTTTGAACAGATTGAGAAGTTTGAAAAAGGCTGTCGGTGGACCATTCCAAATCAAAAGTACTGCAGGCAGAAAATTGCCAGCGCACTGCAATTTGGCCTATACCATGCACGGAACCATTCAACGGGGCCTCTAACAAAGGCCGCTGGCCATGCAAGGAGCCTAATAAAAAGGTTACAACAAAGACAAAGGCCTGAATTGTCCGCATATGGTAAAATCTAGCGTAAAAGTATAAAAGAACCGGCAAGAAATTTGGAAGGAATGGATGAATCTTCAATAGGTTTAGGAAACCAAAAATACAATTCAATAGTAAAAAAAACAGGTTGAGGCCTAAGTAAAACACACCGACAGGGGTAAAAACTATGATATCTACAAAAAACGAGTAAATTTGTTGCTCAATATGATTGAAGGTCTAATCAGTTCCAAAACGCGAATCCGGCTGCTGGTCAAGTTTTTCTTGAATCCGGCGGTCACCTCGTATCTTAGGGAAATTGCCGCAGAATTTGGAGAAAGCACCAATGGAATTAGGCTGGAATTGAACCGCTTGAGCGAAGCGGGCCTCTTGGAATCGGCGCCCGACGGAAAAACCATCCGATACAAAGCCAATCATGGACACCCCTTGTTCCCAGAACTTAAAGCAATCGTTGGCAAGTACACCGGTTTAGACGCCTTAGCGCAGCAGGTGTTTCAGCGACTGGGTGACCTGAAAGCGGCCTACCTAGTGGGCGATTATGCCCAAGGGAAAGACAGCGGCATCATTGATGTGGTGCTGGTGGGAAAAGTGGACGAGCCGGCCTTAAGTCAATTGGTTCAAAAAGCCGAAGGCCTGATTTCACGTCGGATACGCTGCTTGACTGTTAGTCCACAGGAATGGCAGGCATTGTTGGACAAACGCACCTTTGAACGGCCCATGTTGGCTTGGTCGGCCTAATTTTGGCCGGCCTATATTTACCTGCCCTTTTGTTCCAATAATTTGGGACTCAAAGGGCGGAGCTGTGTAGTAGCTATGTATAAAATAGAACCCCATCCACCTTGGTATAAGATAAACTTAAAAGAGCTCTGGACCTACCGCGATTTGATTTTGATTTTTGTGCGGAGGGACATTGTTTCCATGTACAAGCAAACCATTCTTGGCCCTCTTTGGTTTTTCTTAGCCCCTCTGTTTACTGTTTTGACCTTTACCTTGGTGTTTAATCGAATTGCGGGCCTTAGCACCGATGGTTTACCTGCACCCCTGTTCTACCTGACGGGAACTACCCTTTGGAATTATTTTCAACAGAGCTTTTTAGGGGCGTCCAACACCTTTGTTTCCAATGCCCAACTCTTTGGTAAAGTTTATTTTCCCCGACTCGCTGCCCCTTTGGCCTTGGTTGTTTCCAACCTTTTTAAATTTTTTATTCAATTTGGCATGTTGATGGTTTTTTGGACCTATTATTGGCAGCAAGGCCTTGTTGCGCCTACAATTAAAATGCTGTATTTGCCTGTGTTTTTGGTCTTGATGGCTCTACTTGCCTTGGGTGTTGGTCTTCTGGTGGCGGCCATTACGACCAAGTACCGAGATGTAAGCCATTTTTTGGGTTTTGGGGTTACCCTGCTCATGTATGCCAGTCCGGTGATTTATTCCATGAATCAGGTGCCGTCTCAATATCAAAGCGTATTGAATTTTAATCCGCTGGCCCCCATTCTGGAAGGATTCCGGTATTGCCTGACAGGTGCCGGGCAATTGTCCTGGTCTGGTCTGGGATTTAGCGCACTAATCGTCCTAATATTGTTAACAATCGGGGCCTTCCTGTTTAACCGCACCGAGAAAACCTTTATGGATACCGTATGAAGCCTGCCCTCAAAATCGAAGGAGTCTCCAAGCAATACCGATTAGGTCGGGTAGGGGCAGCTAATTTGAGGGATGATTTGCATCGGCTTTGGGCGGGCATTCGGCGTTCCCCCAATCCTTTTTTAAATCGCGGCGAACTCAACGACCGGACTAAGAAAAGCGAGGAGGCCTATGTTTGGGCATTGAAAGACATCAATTTTAGCGTGAATCCCGGCGAGGTGCTGGGTATCATAGGTAAAAACGGAGCAGGGAAAAGCACATTGTTAAAAATCCTGAGTCGCATTACGGCGCCGAGTACAGGTAAAATTGAAGTAAACGGCCGCATGGCCTCGTTGCTCGAGGTAGGAACCGGATTTCATCCCGAGCTTACGGGCGGGGAGAATATTTATTTAAATGGGGCTATTTTGGGGATGCGAAGGGCCGAAATTAAAAGGAAATTCGATGAAATTGTGGATTTCTCCGGAGTGGAACGCTACATAGATACGCCCGTAAAACGATACAGCAGCGGAATGTACGTGCGATTGGCCTTTGCCGTAGCTGCACATTTGGAACCCGAAATACTGGTAATTGATGAGGTGCTAGCCGTGGGTGATTTTGAATTTCAAAAAAAATGCCTAGGAAAACTGGAAGAGGTGAGCGGAAAAGCAGGTCGAACTGTGTTGTTTGTGAGCCACAACATGACCGCAGTTCAAACCCTGTGCAACCGAGCAGTACTGCTGGATAGGGGAAAAATTGATGCTGTCGGAAATCCAAATGACATCATATCAGGGTATTCCAAATTGCATGTAAATCAATGCCTTGAACGCGAATACAATCCGCCGCTACATTTGGAGGGGATAATAATAAATTCAATACGGATAGGCCAAGAGCAAAGTCAGATTAATCGGGAACCTTTGTTTGAGAACCAGGGGACAAACCTTTCCGTAGATTGCGTGGTGGATGTAGCCGTTCCTAGGCTTGACCTTACCTTTCATTTGCAAAATGGGCTTGGCGAAACCATATTGGTTTTTTCTACAGGACGCAAGGAACAGGGTTTGCCTATGGGAAAATTTCGGATTGAGTATCTCTTCCCTCCTTATTTTTTTATGCCTGGAGATTTTTCACTTACATTAATGGTGGTAATAAACAGAAGGGAGTGCATATTTACTCAGCCCCAAATTCTAACCTTTTCCGTTTTAGAGGCAGAACGAAATTGGGGGGAGTTTATGGGAAAAGATCCAGGCTACCTGCGACCGCCAATTGAGGTAAATTACAATGAAAATTAGATTGGCGGCTATGCAGCCCTATGTTTTTCCTTATTTAGGGTATTTTCAGTTGATTGCCGAGGTCGACACCTTTGTTTTTTTAGACAATGTGAATTATATAAAAGGCGGCTGGATAAACCGTAATCAAATTGTAGTTAACCAAAAACCTCATTTTTTTACCATTCCTTGTGAAAAAATTAGCCAACATAAAAAGATCAACCAAATTGTTTTGGCCTTTACTGAGAAAGAACAGCAACGCTTTTTAAAAACCATTGAGCAGGCCTATAGAAAAGCCCCTTTTTTCGAACAGATATATCCGGAACTCTGTTATTGGGCAAAGAAAGACCACTCAAACATTGCCGAAATGGCTTCCGATTCAGTGCGTTGGTCTTGCAACTACCTTGGCATAATTAGAACATTTGAAACAGGAGGTGCGCTTCAAGGGGATAGTGATTTTAACGGCCCAACAGAAAGGATGTTGAATTTGTGCGCGATATGCAAATCAAACGTGTATGTGAACATGGCTGGAGGGGCGCATTTGTATGATTCACATGAATTTCAAAAAAAAGGGGTTCAGCTGCAGTTTATTCAACCCGACCTAAAACCATATTCTAAGGGTTCAAACTTGCCATACTTTCCAGGGATGTCGATATTGGATGCAATGATGTACCTTAACAAAGAAAAGGTCTTGGCATTAATCGAAAAAAAACCAGTAGAATTCAAGTAACAACTTGACCAGTTAGACAAATTCCAAACTTCAGTTTTTTAAATATTTTAAATTTATTTCAAATATTTTACATAATTAATCTTGTTGTGTTTTCTACCATTATTAAGTTGAAAACATCGCACTTATTTGCTTTCGACTGAGGTGGTCTAAAAAAACTAGACAGTAAAATTTAATGTCTTAATTTCAGACCAATGAAAAGAGAACGAAGAAAATTCAGTGCGGCCTTCAAGGCCGAAGTGGCCTTAGAAGCCATTCATGGGGTAC